>ERZ650309.389-NODE-389-length-21796-cov-4.196817_pt1 | contig 21796 bp, 26 predicted proteins | sample MGYA00376245_ERZ650309 | MGnify/ENA primary metagenome ERZ650309 (study PRJEB26733, sample SAMN07839294) | wastewater metagenome | biome: urban; feature: wastewater treatment plant; material: waste water | place: USA: North Carolina | collected 2016-04-26 ...
CGCCACGCCGGCCACGAAGGGCGCGAAGGTGCGCAGGAACGGCATGAAGCGCGCCGCGATGATGGTGATGCCGCCGTAGCGCTCGTAGAAGGCGTGCGCCTGGTTGAACGCGTCCTTGTTGAAGAAGCGCGAGTTCACCACCTTGAGCCGCCCGCCGCGGGCCCAGATCGCCCCGCCGCCGTCGTGCTTGAGCGTGCCGGTCTGGATGTTGCCCAGCTCGGCCGTCTCGAAAACCCCGTGATTCGTATCGCCTTTCTCCCAATCATTGTTGCTGTCGGGATCGTTAAGCTCCATCTCTTTCATTGCGTTCTTGTCGCCGGCAAGCGACAAGTACACGTTCGCATCCGTTCCGGCATACCATGTGTCGCCAGTCCGGATTTCCCAGCGGTATCGCATCTAGTTCCCCCTTTCGGTTAGTGTCGCCTGCGTGGCGCCATGAATGCCGCCTACGCCTTGTTGGACATTGCTCCTTTGATCAAAGTCCCAATAGAGCTGAGTACCTGGGTGCCCTGGTAGGCATCGCTGTCGTTGGCGCCGTCTGCTCCCGACACAACCGTGCCGGGCTGCTCGGCAACCCGGTTGCCTGTAGCGCCCTTGAGCAGCTTGCCGAGAACCGCGCCCACACCCCCGTTCTGCTCCTCGGGCGGTTTGGCCTGAGTGCTCGCGACCTTCTGTTGCTGGGGCGGGGCCTGCGTCTGCGGCGGGGCCTGCGTCTGCTCGTTCGCCAGCGTCGCGACGGTCACACCTTTCTGGGGGCCGTCGAGGATCATGTCTGCCTTCTCGGGAGACCAACCCAGCTTCATCAGCTCGGCACGTCCCACCGCACGATCGTCGGTCGAAAGCGCAACGGCTTCCTGCCTCCGCGCAACTACGGCGTCCCGCGCCTGGAAGTCGGCGCGGTCGTGCCGGTCGGCGCGGGTCCGCTCCTCGCCGCCAGTTGCTTCGTTCGTGATGTCTTTGATCCCGCCACCAGCCATCATGACACCCTTTGCGGCATCGGGGCCGCCGTATGCGCCGGCCACTGCCGCGCCTAGTCCGGTTACTACATCCAGCGCCTTTAGCCCGATAGACTTTGCGTCCATGCCCTACTTCTTTTTCAGCATCGTTAATGGGTCAATTGGATCGCCATAGGTCGACCCGTTCCAGTCAGACTTGCGTATTTCAAGATGTAGATGTGCCTCCGCGCCGCTGCCGCTTGTTCCCTCGGCTGCAACCGTTCCGATCTGGCTGATTCCCGCCCTTACGTTTTCGCCGGGCGAAACAGTCGCTCTACCGAGATGGAGATAGCGATAGATCAATCCATCCTTGCCTTGAATATCGACAAAAAGCCCGGCTCTTGCCTTGCTTGGCTCGCTACTCCTTCGGCCGTCCACGACGCGAAGCACTCGGCCACCCCGCGCCGCGCGCACAGTCGTGCCGGCCGGGACGAAGAGGTCAACGCCTTTGTGGGGCCGTCCCTTGCCGTCTCGGTCGGCGAGAACGGATTGGCCGATACGTGGGGATGCGACGGGCCACACTGGAATAGGGGTTGCGCTGGACGAACCGGCGGGGACTCCGGCTGTCGCAGCCGGCCCGGCTCCCGAGGGTTCGTAGCGGCTCTGAAAATCCCCGCGGTCGAATCGGTCCCCACGGCTCATGTCCAGAACTCCACCCCTTCGATTTCGCCCAACCGTCGGGAACCGTCCGCAGACCATTCACGCCGGACCGTCGCCGCATCCTTCTCGTAGCCCAACGCTCGCGATTCCTGCGCGCTCAGTCTCTCGCCCCTGGCTCTCTTTGAGCGGGCCGCTTGTGCAAGGCTGAACATCGCATCCTGCTGTGCGGGCTCGAAAAACTTCCGCGCTTGCGCCCAGGTCGCAGCCTTTGCCCCCAAGAGGACCATACGGGCGACTGCCCGATGAATAGCCTTGGCTGGCTCAGTCGTTGCGACAGGTCGGTACTTGTTCTGCGGACCGAAACCTTTGCCGGCGGTGATCCTTGCAAACAGAGATTGGCCGCGCTTCAGTGAGTGGATCTGGGTCCAACACTGTTCAACCCACAGAAGTAGACTGCCGCTTGGATTCTCGGAAGCGAGCATCCGCGCCAGCGCTTCAACGTCCTCTGCCTTCGCCTCGGGCTCTGCGGCGCCACCGTTGGAAGGCTGCGTGCCGCCTGCTGCGGCCAGCAGCCCGAGCCCTATGCCCAACGCCCCCAGGACCCCCACCACAACGACAGGCTTAGCGTTCATTTGCCTTGTCCTTGTTCGCCATGACCGCAACAGCAACAACGGTCCCCAGGCCGACGATCCCGAGTGCCGCCAAGCCGACCGCAGGAAGCACCTCGCCGGCAATGTCGGCCGCGGGCTGCACTCCAGCCGCCGCCGCCACTTCCGCCGCGGTCGCTGTCATCCGCTTCGCCTTTTCTGCGGCGGACTCGCGCTTGCGCGCGGCCTCCTCCTGCTTCGCACGCTCGGCAAGCTCGGTCTTGCGGGCCTTCTCCGCCCTCTCTGCCGCGGTTTTCGCCCTGCCGCGTTCTGCCTCGATTTCCGTGGGAACCTTGAATCGCTTTAGAATCCGCGGCTTGGTTACTAGGAAGATTCGGTGCGTCACGAAGACCTGGAGCACCTCGACGCCGACCGTTGAGAGTAAGGTGGCCATCGTCTTCGCCGCCACATCAAGGTCTGCATCAGTTTGGGCGGTGGCTGCCTGAGTAATCCCGTCCCGCAGCAGAGTGCCAAGCTCCTTCGCAAGCTGCGGAATCTGATAGAGCGCAAGGGCAATCAGAACTCCGTTTACTGCCAATCCGATCGGGCCACCGACGACCGAAGCGAAGATCCAGAACGCAAGGATTACCGCCGTGGTCCACAGGTTCTCCGTTGTGAGCAGAGAGAGCGCCTGCTGCCCCGCAACGCCCGGCAGCAACGTCAGACTGCGCGCAAGCGCTTTGCCGATTCGCATCGCCCCGTAGTGCAACGACTCCATCGTCGCACTAGTGCTCGACCAGTCGGGCGCCTGAAAAATTGGGTCCATCGCTACCCCTTCTTAGGTCCCTTTGCGAGTAGCTCGATGTCGTCTGGACTCCAGCCTTGGACATACAGGTGAGCCATGAGCCGCTCTTGCGGGGCGAGCGCGGGAGGCTTGCGGGGCGCGATGGTGAGGTCAGCTCTGTCGAAGCGGTCGCCGCGACTGGCCGGCTTTGGCTCAGACACGGGCGTGGGAGCGCCTGCGCCGGCAGCCGGCGCGGGCTTGGAGGCCGGCGCTGAGGGCGCGTCCGCCTTCGCTCCGCTGGGATTGTCCCGAATAACCACGCCCTTTACGCCCGGAATCGGGATGCCCTTCCGGGGCGCCGAATCGTCGCGAATTGGCGTTCCCGCGGTGCTTGGGACTGCTCGGCCCGTCGCCCCCTGCTGAGCGTCCTTTTGAGTGGGAAGCGCTGCGGTCTTGATCGGACTGTTCGCCTGGGCCGCTCGGTACATGAGGCGCACGTCAGCAGGAAGCGGTAGTTCGGAGGCCAAGCGGACCCTCACGTCCGCGACAGCCGACACCTTGACCGCAGACGCGATCGTGCCTGGTCCGATTCGGTCAATCGCAGAGCGGAAGTAGACTCCGGCCGCGGCAAGCTGTGACGTGTCTTCGGCTGCATACGCAGCCTGCACAAACGGGAGAAGCTGCTCCCTGAACAGGCTGAGAGTGCCGAGAATACGCGCTGCGCCTGTCGTTTGGATCAGGCGGGCGATTGCCTCGGCCTCAGCACCCGTCAGCGACCCCCCAAACCAGAGGACTAGGAGCAACGAAAGTGTCCAGACTCCATCCGGCTGCTCGCTGTCGAGGAATGCTTTCGCATCGGCTCCGGCCTGGACGTAGCCCATGCCAATCGCAAGCATCGCCCGAGCTGCGAAGGCTGGAACCGAAGACGCCTGTGAGCGCTCAAAGATGTTCATCTGTCGGCCCTAGGGCTTGGCTTCGTACTGCTGAAGCTGCGCTTTGGCTTTCGCGAGTTCGGCCTGCACCGCCACAAGCTGATCCGCCGCGAGCTTGGCATCCTTGCGACGGACGCGGAGCGCGCGGATTAGGTTGTGGGCGCCAAGCAAAATGAACACCTTGGCCCACTCGCTCGCGATCTGCCGAGGCATCGAGGGCCACACAGGAGCCCCGCCAGGTGCGGACGACTTGCGAGTCAGAAGCTCGCCCCAGTAGGCGACCAGACCGATGACAAGGTGAGGGATGCTCTGCCAGTAGTCGACAGAGCCGCCGACTGCCTCGAACTTTGTGCCGAGGTATCGAATCATCCAGTTCAGGCTTTCAAACGACAGAACGCCCACGATGGAACCAGCCATGTCCACGGTGGCGGTGTGGGTCTTGCTCGTCTTGTCCCTTGCCTGATCCCACAGCTTCTTGACTTTGTCCTGGGCGGCAACCGCAACGTCCGCAACGGATGCAAGAGCAGCATCCGTTGCAACGGCCGCTAGGTCGCTCGCTGCCGCGCGCGTCTGGGCGCGCAGCGCGCCCCCTCGGCTGCGGGCCAGTGTTGAAATCGAGGTCGTCCCGCGCGCCGCTGTCTTTGTGCTGGCCATATCGAAGCCCCCTTTACAGTCACAAGTTTTTCCCAAAGGCTCGTCCGTTTTTCTCGGAGCTACCGAGCCTCGCTAGTCATCTGCTGATACTTCGCCTGGACCCCCGAAAGGGTAGGCAGGTCGGACTGCTCCGCTATCCACGCTAACAGTCTGAGCTTTTCGGGGTCCAGCAATATCTTATCGCCGTCGGTGGGATACGTAGCTAGGAACCGGGCGCCCAAACGCGCTGCATCAAGGTTCCGAAAGTCCACGGGAATCAAGAAACCGGAGGCGACGTGCGCGAGCTTCCAGCGTCGAGTGCCTAGTTCCTCTTGCGTCCCCATGTCGGCAACTGCAAAGCCCTCGTTCACGCCCGATGCCAATCGAACCCGGCGGATTGATCCGTCGGCCTCCTCGACCGCCGCGATTGCCCGCTCATCTGCAACGCCCCGAGGGAAATCCCGGCCCCACCATGTCTTGGCCCGGTCTGTCAAGTCCCCGAATGAAAAGCGGCCCTGCTCGACACGCCGCAGGAAGTCTGCCCAACCGAGGTCGGTGGGGGGAATGACCGAATCGACAGTCACGCCGGAGCGGAAGACGAGCGAGTCCCCATTGCGCGCGGGCAACTCAAAGCCAGCGGCGTTGAGCCGCTCCACGATCGCCGCGCCGAAGTCGCGCCACACCATTTCCCGCCACCAGTCGGGGGCGTGCATGAGCCGAAGCGAGGAGATTCCCGAGGAGGAAGACCAGCGTAGTTCCTGCACGGCACTTTTGAGCGCGGAGCGCCATTGCGTTTCATCGTCGGGCGGCTCCGCCTGGGCCATCGCGTCGGGCGAAGTCAGACCCAGCAGGTTGCCGACGCCCTTGCTGAGCGACGTGGGACGGCTCCAACGGTGGTCGCCTTGGTCACGAACGCAGACAACCCCCCCCGACACAACGGCGAAGTAGACGCCGCGGCCTGCCGCGACAGGAAGGTAGAGACCATCCCAAACTGCCCGCGACGTAAGGACCGTCGGCTCAACCTGGCCGTCCGAAGCAACGTAGACCGAAACGGTGGTCATGGGCACACCAGCCATGGCCTTGTCAACAACAAATTGCCACGGCCAGATATCCGAGGGCACGGCGCGCAGGTATTCGAGCGCCAGAGCTACTTGCTTCCGTCCCTGCTCTTTCTCTAGCTCGTCCTCGCGCCGCGCGACTACACGCATATACGAGAGCAGATCCGACAGGCGCTGCCAGGCGCGAGACTCCGCCTGCTGCCGCCGCTCTAGCTCGTTTCGGCGCTTGACTTCTTCCATTGCGGCCTTGGCGGCCTCGGGGTCGTCCGCCAGCATGAGCAGAAGATCCTCGGTAGACAGATCCATGCCAGCCGCGGGATTGTTCGTCTCACGGTCGGCACCCTTCAAAATATCGGCCATCCACCTCAGTTTGCCGGTGATGAGACCTAGCTTGATTGCGTCGTATGATTTCTCCGAGAGCAGGTAGAGAATCTCGATCACGGATTGCAGATTCCCCTGACGCACGGCTCGTCCGTTCCTCTGCTGAAGCGTTGCGGGCTCGAACGGCAAATCGAGATGGATGACCCGGCACGTCCTGACCTGTAGATCAATGCCCTCGTAGGCGACTGCATTTGCAATGACGATGTCGTACTTTGGCGCTACTGCTTCCTGCTCAATCTGTCCCGTTGACGGATTGACGACGGCAGGCACGCCGTTAAAGCCTTCGGCTATCTCCTGACGCGTAAGCGGGGTTTTCGCTTGGTCTGCGTTGAGAATCGCGATCCGAGAGCCATCAATGCCGGCGGCGACTAGAAGCCCCTTGAGCCAGCGATGAATGGCCACGTTGTCGCAGAAAATGATGTGTCCACATTCGGGCCGCTGGAGAACCAGTTCCACAGTCTTGCGCAGCTTCGGCGACTCAGGATTGCGGACCCGGGTTGCGTTCGCCCACGTCCACTGATGGCGAGGCTTCTTTCCGGGCTCAGACTTTACGAGGGGCGGGTCATCAAGCTCGGGATGCAGCGCGACGAGCGCCATTTTCTGGAGAATCGCCAGCGCTCTGTGCCGGTCCTTCCCAGCGTTGCGAGACGTGACGATACTTTCGTACTCGGATCGGTACTTGCCGTACTTTTCCCGCTGTTCCTCATTCATCGGGAGGAAAGCGCGATCTTGCTTGCTGTCGGGGAGTTTGAGCCCAACGTCTTTGGCGTCCTTAAAATCGCCATAGCGAAACACGATGTCTCGCAATTCGTTCAGCATTTTGAACCCGACGACCGCAGTGCGGCTCTCCACGTTTCCATCGGGTTTCAGAACCGTCCTAAGCTCCAGGCGTAGGTAGCGGTCGATGAAGTATTCGGGATCAAGGATATTGCGCCGCGTCCAGCCGTAGTGATCGACGTAGCCAAGCAACGTGAAGAACTCAAGCGGTGAGTTCTTGGCCGGGGTTGCTGACAGGAGCGCGACTCCCGAGCCCCCGGTTTCGCGCTGCGTGAGGAACGCTCGAATGGCGAACGCCATCGCGCGGTCACTGCCCTCAGCGATGGCGCCGAGGTACTTGGGGACGCCCCCCTCGCGCCTGCCCACCGGCCACAGGTTCTTCATGTTCTGTGCTTCGTCGAGCATCAGAAAATCGACATGAAGGGACTCAAAGTCCGTGTCAGAGCCCTGATTGGCCTCTCGGTAGTCGGCGATCCATTCGTTGATGGACTCTGCTAGCAGCGCCCGGTTTCTCTCCGTCGTATTCGTGACTTCGGAGATTCGCGCCTTGATTGTGTTGAGCCTCTCAATGCGCTTGTCGGTACGTGCAAGCCGCGCCTTCGTGGTCTCAAGCTCCTTTAGCACTTGAGCCTTGGTCCGCGGTTTATTTGCCTTACTCATCGTCGCCCGCTCCCTCCTCCGGCTCGTCCTGGGAGTCTGGTACGTCGTCGCCCGTCATCCCTTCGGCCTCAGCGGCGAGAGCGCTCACCTTCTTCGCTAGCTCCTCACGTTCCTTGTAAATCTCGCTGAGTCGGCTCAGTTCGTCCTCAAGGTTGGCTGTCTTGAGCCCCAGCTCGCGGAGCAAGGTCGGCGTCTCTTCGATAAACTGTCTTAGTGCCTCCTCGCTGATCGAGGTGCGAGGGAACATCGAGTACGAGCAAATCGCCAGGTCGTAGAGCCCCTGCTTAAACTCGCTCCACTTCTGTGCCCGCTCTCCCGGATCGTCGATACGAGAACGGTAGACACCATCCTTGGTCATGTAGCGGACAGCCCCGATGACCACAACTCGATAGTCCGGGAGGGCGCGGAGTACCTCCCGGTACCACTTCCACAAGATCGAGTTAGGGACGATCACCAAGGGTCGGCGTGCGCGTCCTACTTCGCGTAGGTGCGCGAGGGCCGCCGTCCCGGTCAGCGTCTTCCCTACGCCCACATCGAAGGCGAGAAGCCCGCCGTTGTTGCGAATCAAACGCCACGCACCCGCGCACTGGTGCGGCTTGAGCTGTATCCTGTTGCCCCACCGCGCGATAGGGAGCGGCTCCGGTGCGTAGATCGGCGCGACGTAGCCGCGGAATGTACGGCTGTAGCTTGTAAGCACGCGCTCCTGTCGGTCCTGCGCTTCGGTGAGCCACGCTCGGAACCGCTTTGTGATCTCCGCGCCATAGGCGAGCCGTGCGCGGTCCTTGGCTTGCTCGGCAGTCTCCTCTTGCCCGGTGCTTGGATCGGTCTGTTTTGAGGCCGGCGGATGAAACCAGGACAGGTCGTGATTGATGTAGCCGATGGCAATCTGGAGTCGCTCGTCGAGCTTGCCAAGCTGCGAGTATTCCATGCCTACGGGTTTCAGTAGCGCCCTGAACCAGTGCAAGGGAGGAACTTCGAGATTGAGCAGAGAAGCCAGGAACTCCTGTAGGAGATCAGTGGGAACCCATGCGTCGCGAGGAGTCGGGGACGCATCCTCAAGCGAGACAACGCCAATCAGCTCAAGGAGCCTTGCCGCCTGAGAGTGCGCCCTCTCTGTGCCTCTGCCGCGCGCCCGGTCGAGCTTGGGCCACAGCTCCCCGCTGTAATAGTCGGAGGGATGGACCCACACGGAAGCGTCATAGGGCCAATCCTCGCACCAGCCTTGAGCCACCAGCTCCATCTCCAGGCTCGCCTCGTTGTCGCGAATGCCGAGGCTTGCACGGAACTCCATGAGCATCGGCAACGTGAGCCGACGGTTCTTGGCGTACAGCCATTCCGCATGAGCCGCGGCAGTCGAAGCGCCCGCGTAGGGGACCACGTACACTGGCGCCTCTCGCAAGCTGGCTGCGATCTTGCCATCGGCCTCGAATACCGACAGCAAAGCGGCGAAACTGCTAAGGTACCTAGACTCTCTGGTTAGCTCGGAATCCTTCTTGGGGTCATACGTCCCTCGCTCCGCGCTTCTCACCTTGTGCCACGCTTGGACCGCGTCAAGAAGCTCTCGGTGTAGCTTCGACGCGCGCTCCACGTCAGTCGAGCGCGGAGAGCCGACTAGCCCGAAATAGTGCTCGATACGCGCGCCAAGCTGGTGGGCCGCCTGCAAGTCTTCCGAGAGAGTCTCTTCCCGACGCACCTGCTTCTGGAGAGGTCTAATGAACGGAACGACCGGGCACGATTGGCACTGGATACGTTGGATCGGTTTTGGGAGTCCCGTGAAAGCACCCTTTACGGCGTGCCGGCCTCGTGCGGACGTAACTTCGGTGCCTATGACGTGCTCGGGGAACTCGTCAAAATAGCGACCCTCAAGAATGCCTTGGTCTTCTGGCAGGATTCCGGGTAGCTCGCCGCCGCGTGCGCGCCAGAACGACACGTCCGTCACGATTTCAGCGCCGGGATAGATGTCGCTCGGAAGTCTGTACGCACAGATCAGGTGATGGCGTCGGAGCACCGAGGCCCGAGCCCGCACAGCGGCCGGTCCGGTCCCAGACAGGAATCCACGCGGCACAATGGCCACCCCGATTCCCCCAGCGCGAAGCATATCGAACGGACGACGGATGAAGTAGACGTAGGCAACATCCTCGCGATAGCTCTTGTCAGGATCTATCGTCTTGTTGCCTCCGCGAACGCCGTATGGTGGATTGGTCACGACGAGCGCAAGCTGACCCGCGTATTGCTCGTAGTGCTCAACAAGCCACTTTTCAAACGGGGCGTTGTGGACTTCGGCCTCGGGGTAGAGGAGCCGGCAAATCTCTGCCGAGATTCGGCTGTACTCCACCGCGACCCATCGGAGCCCTGCAAGCTCGGGCCGCGCTCGGCATGCTCCAACAAACCGCCCGATTCCTGCTGCGGGTTCGAGAGCGACGCCACTCGGCGGATCGCTCTCGACGAGTGCAGCAAGCGTGCTGGCCACGGCCGCGCAGAGAGCCGGCGGCGTGTAATACTCGTCCACAGCGGCCTTCGAGGTTGGAACCCACTCCGCGGGGACTAGCTTTGCAAGTCGCTCGATCGATACCCCACCGTTCCCCGTGTACCGCTGGAGCGTGAGGCGTTCGGCCGCGTTGGGTGGGCGGCCAGCGCTGACTATGTTGATGGCCTGCGCGTTGACCTGTAGCCGCTCGCTGGCCGTGGTCGGCAACTCGGGAAGCTGGAAGGGTTCGCTCGCGAGCTGTTCAGCCGTGGCGGGTTGCGATGCACCATCGAGGGCCGCTAGCGAGGTCCGGACCATGAGGCCAAGAATCTCGCGGTTGCGTTCCGCCCACGCATGCTGCACGGGCAGGCGTCCCGCGAGCTTGCTCACGAGCTGCCCCACCAAGCGCGAGGCGGCGTCGCTGCCCAGGAGCCGCCCGCGTTCCCGCTCGGACTGCCTCAGAATCGCGCCCGCAAGCGGCTCGATGGTGTTCATGTTCCTAGCGAAGAAGCGAGACAAGGCACTCGCCTTGTCCGGCGCCGTCTGCTGCATTTTCGCTAGGGAAGCCTCGACCAGCAGAACGGCAGTCAGCCCCATTCGCTAGCTCCGTCGCGCTATCTCGTTGACCATGTCTTCGGCGATGTCGTCATCCAGGGGATCGGCAGGCGGCGGCGGAAGCTCCGCTTTGGGCGGGGCGCTGACGCGACTCGGTTCAGCCTTGCGCTTCGCCTTCTCCTTTTTCGGGGCTCTCTTTCTTTCCCGCCTCGGGGCAACCTGCGGCTCCTCCTGCTCAGGCTCGGGGTCGAACTCTTCGGAGAGAGCCGGAGCCCGCGACCAGTACGCTTGCTGGCGGCTCTCGCTAATCTGGCGAACAACATCGGCACGCTCAGTGCTGAGAGCCTCGATTGTCTGCTGTCGCTTTTCTGTGAGCTTCTTGTTCCTCTCGCTCCGGATTCGGGCTTCAAGCATCGCCTGCCGTGCGAGGAGACGCGCGAGCGGTGCCGGGTCGCGCAGGTCTTCAACACCGAAGACCTGCCCGGCAACTGCATCTTGAGGCGCGCGGGCGATGCCGCGCCTCCGGCCGAGTCGCCTCCGCGCGCCTTCCGAGGGCACCACGCTCCGGCCGTCGCATGAGCATAACTGGCGCACGATCAGGTGAACCTGCGTGCCGTTACGCCACTCGTCGACCACAAGCCGGTGCAACTCGTCAAGAGTGGCCTTGTCCAGCGACGCGCCAGGAAAAAGGACATTGACATTCGCCACGAAATCCGCCCAGAAATTCGGCGGCGGGCTGAGATTCTCCCTACTCTTCCACATTAGGAGTGCTCCAGCTTCAGCTTGCGGCGTAAGGCGCGCGCGCCGTGTACGATCGCATCCTTGGCTAGTTCGCCCGATTCCGCTCCGATAGTGAGCAGCAGATCGCCGACGGTGTCTTTGATCGCTTCCTTATAGCGGGCGTTGCGCTCCTCGGGCGTGATCACGAGCCGCTTGCGGCACTTCGCACAGAATGCCGCCTCACCTTGCTTGAATGCCCGAACCCGATTCACTGCGAAGCAATGCCCACAAGCCACATGGCCGAGGGATGCCGCCTCAAGCACGTAGCTGCGCATCCACTCCCGTCGCTTTACTGGCTCGCTCAGCACTTGATAAGCTTCATTCACTTCGTGAAATGCTTCGGCACTCCCACCATGGTCGGGATGTGTCTCGCGCGACCGTTGCCGATAGGCGGATTTCAGTCCCTCGTCGTCAACGTCGCTGTTGACCTTTAGGATTCGGAAATAGTTGGGAGTGGTCACTTATTTCGCTCCCTTGGCTGGCAATCGTTTTGTGGTCTTGACGCCCCGCTCGCTTTTCTTCCGTGCAGGCGAATCGCTCCGCTTGGTTGGTGTCTTGACCGTCTTCCGCGCGGGAGTGCGTTTCGTCTTGCTTTTCGGGTCGCTCTCTGATTTGGTACTTTTCTTCTTGACTTTTTGGTTCTGCTTCTTGGTTTTGGCTGCTTTCTTGGCCTTGGATGCCCCCTTGGCGGCGGCCTTCTTTGCTGCGGCGCGCTGCTTTGCCTCAACCTTCTTCTTGACTAGCGCCAGCTCTTCCTGTAGGCGCCGCATCATCTGACGTGTGGGGCTTTGGCTGTCCTCGCCGTCCTCACCTTCGTCGGTTCCCACGAGAGCCTCTAGGATCTCCTCGCCCTTGCTGCCGGGCTTGCGGCTGCGCCCCGACAAGGCGCCGCCGATCATCCCGACGACCTGGCCCATGAGCCCAAGAAACGGGGTCATGTGGTCAGGCGGCGGCACGGGCAGCGCCTTGCCCGCGTCGATAAGCATCTGCGCGGCTTCCTTGGCCTGTAGCAACGTCTGCCTTGATTGCTCCAAGGTCTGGCGGTGAGTCTGGCCGAGCATTCGCACGAGCTGCTCGGTCTCCTGCCGCCACGCGCGGTTCAGAACAAACCCCTCGCCGATCTCGCGGGTCCGGAGACCCGCGCGCGGTAGAAGCTGCTTGTTCTTGACGGTTTGGTCGGCCATACGGATCGCCTCGAACTCGACCCGATGCCGAAGGTGCTCTGGGTCCATCACGAGGGGGTCCGGCTGCACACTCTTGACCGGCTTGTCACCGCTCTTGTCGCCGCTCTGCGGCTTTCCGGGCGCTAGCGCCACACTCGCCTCCGCGGTGATTCGGATCGACGGGCTTTGATTGGCAGGATTGCTCGGCGCAACCGACTGGCCGTTCTGAACGTCGGAGAGGAAGTAGAGGCGGTACTCACCAGCGGGCAGGCCGAACGGCGCCGAGAAGGGCTCTAGCGCGAACCCGCCGGACGCTGGGTAGCGGTGATCGAAGTCGGTCAGATAGTAAGCCTTCGCGCCGGTAGGCCGATGTGAACGGATCTGGGCGGCTAGGTCTGCATTCATTCGTTAAGTCTCATACGAAAAATATCACAAGGCAACGACTCGGGAAAAGCCCCTTGGGTTCGCTTAGTTAGCTTTCTGCACGCCTCGCGCGGCTGGCTCGGGCAGGACGTGCCCGAGTGCGACCAGTTCCGGCAGCTTCCGCAGACAGACGACGCAGCGCTTACGAGGCCAAAATAGGGGCTGGGTAAGAGGCCGGAACACAGGCCGAGAAACAGGCCCGAACACAGGCCGAGAAACAGGCCCGAACACAGGCCGAGAAACAGGCCGAGAAACAGGCCGAGAAACAGGCCGGAAAACAGGCCGGAAAACAGGCCGGAAAACAGCACCTAGTTTCGTGCCCGGCTCATGGCGATGCCTGGGCAGCGTTCTCGACGGTGCTACGCCAAAATACTGAATGCCTGTTCCTTGTGCTGTTTTCCGGTCTGTTTTCCGGTCTGTTTTCCGGTCTGTCTCTCGGTCTGTTTTCCGGTCTGTTTTCCGGTCTGTCTCTCGGTCTGTCCTTCGGTCCCTTGTCCAGCCTGATCGCGCTGCAAACCGTTTAGCCGAACATCAGGCTAGCAATCGCGCCCGCGGCCAAGGTCGAAAACCACAACGATCGCGGCAACATGCCGAGGGCGCTTGCCATGGGCGCTCGTCGTGAGTCAAGCTCTTTTTTATGAAAACCTACGACCAAAGATCCTGTTTGATGGATGGCACTCTTTTCACTCCCGGAAGAGTTGATCAGGTCTTTTGCTCGACCACATGCGCGAGGAAGCACCGCCGGCTCAGGCCGGGGCCTGTGCCGGGTCGCAGCCCTCGAATTAGGGCGCAGTCGCTGACAGCGTTTAAGGAGGGGATGCGGCGCGCGAAACCGCCGCTCAAGGCGATCGGCTACATGCTGTATTGCGCCGAGCTAGAGGTCTGGCTGCCTTTGGCCGGTTCGCAGCGCTTCGACGGCAGTTACCCGAAGACCACCTACTTCGGCTTGCGCCCCACCGAGATCCCGCGGGTGCCTCTCGCAACCAACTACCGGCTTGCGTGGATCTATCCCGGCGGAGTCGTCCAAGAGATCCAGCACACGCTTTTCGTTGACTTTCCTGCGAAGATGCGCAAGTGCGGCGAAATCGGAAGAAGAGTGAGGGCCTACGAAGCGCAGCAGAGAGGCGCCTTGCCGCTGCCAGAGGCTGAGCGCCTACTTCTGGGGGAGTACCAGGAGGGGGACGCCCGCTCCCACGGACAGAGCGAAAACGACACCTAGCCCGATCGCGCCGCCTCGGGTTCCGGCTGCGCGATCGGCGGCGGCAGTGGCCTCCGTGAACGTCAGCGTGCCGCTTTCGAGCGCGCGGCGATCTCTTTCGGTCGATGCGCCGAGTCCAATCGTTGCGATGAGCGCCGCCGCTCCGAGGCTGACTAGCGCGATGCCGGCAATCCTTCGGGGCGTGAACCTTCGTGAGGGAGTGTTCGCAGGGTCGCCCGTCGATGGTGGTTTCACGATGCCAAGCTCCTCGCGCATGCGCTTGATCTTGGCTTGCGCCTTCTCGTCGGCGGGCCGCTTTGCTGCGTAGGTCTCTAACGCGGTGAGCGCACTTCGTACCGCACCCTCGCGCTCGTAGCAGATCGCGATGTTGAAGAGAAGATCCGGCTCGTTCGTGAGCTTGTATGCCGCTTCAAATTCGATCCGAGCCTTCTCGAACTCGCCGTCGAGGAAGAACTTGTTGCCCGTCTCGTAGTGCGCCGACGCGGCGTCCGTCGTGGCGTTCGCCTTTTCGGCAACGGCGATGCCGTTGCTGCTCGCAAGCATGATGAGGGCGGTGATGAGAAGAAAAGCGCGCATCGTCCAACACTACCGCAGACCCGCTCCGACGGTCAACGGTTCATCGGCGGACCCGCTTCCTCGGCGGGGCTGCACCCTGCCGTTGACCAAGCCAGCTCCAATTCGGCGATCCGCGTGCGCGGGTCCTTTGCAATGAGGGCAAGCGTACAAACCAGCTCGGGGCTGGGAGTGGCCCCTCCTGTCTTTAGCCGAGAAAGGTAGCCCTGGGACAAACCGAGCGTGAGTTCGAGCCTCCGCTGCGAGACGTATGCGCTGATGTCTCTGATCAGCTCCCGAATCGTCCGGCGCAGGGTTGCCCTGTAAGCCTGCTCAAGCCGGGAACGGATCGCACCAAACGTCGCCACGTCAACGAACTCCTGTTTGCACTTGCCGCAGGCGGGGATCTCAACGTCCGCTGGAACCTGTAGCGCGCGGAACACGCGGTAGGGCACGGTGCGACCATGCCTGCAACGCGGCCTTACGGCCTTGCAGCCACAGCTCGGACACTGCCCCGCGGGGTTACGTCGCGGGCTCATACCTGCATCCACGGCGGTGTGATTCCGGCGTCTCTGAGACGCTGCGCGAGCAGCCTGCCCATGCAGTACGTGACGGCGATACGCTGCCACACATAGGGCCGGACACCGAGGTTTCTCTCGATGCGCATGATCGAAAGCTCCCCAACGCCGGACACCTCGGCAAGTACCTTCCGGCTCAACCCCTGCTCGATGCGCGTGGCCCTGAAGATTGAGCCCACCGTCGCCGCGGGTTCTAGGCTGAAGGGGCCAGACTTGCAGTGCGTCATGTTTTCCTACCCCTCCTGGGGCTGCGCAACGGTCACTTCGTCAGTGACAAGATGCGGCACCGCTCTTTCGTCAAGCTCGACGCTTGCCCAACCCGAGAGCTGCTTCAGGTTGTCGGGCACAAAGTGCTCGTTTCCGAACACCGCCATGTTGCCCCCAGCTTCCTTTGCGACGCGCATCAGGCGCTCTGCGACCTTGAGGGTCTGGCTCGTGTTACAGCGGGAGTCGCGCTTGGTGTCCCAGGTGAATACGCCGAGCGACGCAGGCACGCCGCACCCTGCGAGCCCGCGCAAGAGAGCCCGCGACACGTCGTGTGCGTCGCGTCGCCGGGCGTTGGGCATGAGAATTACGAACTCATCCCCGGCCGTGTGCAGACGGTAGCCGCGATCGGTCGAGCGCCGGCAGGCACGGCGTATCGCGTCGGCAGCGAGGCACAGCGCCTTGTCCCCCGCCTCCCGGTATCCTCGGCGGTTGTGGTCGCCGAAATTGTCAAGATCAACAAAGAGGACCGAGCCCACCTCGTGGTCGCGGATGGCATCGGGCAGTGCCACCGTTTCGAGGTAGCGCCCGCTGAGCAGACCCGTGGTGGGATCGTACAGGCTCAGCTTTTCGATTCTGCTCACGCGCCGCAGCAGCAAGCCATAGGGAAGGGCCATGGCTGCGACGGTCGCACTCACTGCTGAACACGTTAACCAGTCCATGATGTTGCCGCCTTTCTTTGTGATTGCGTCACGCCGACAGCAGCGGACGAACCCGATACGCCACCGCGCTGCCGATGAGCCCAAGAGCCGCCAGTGCTGCGATCATGACCTTGGGGTCGACGGCAGCCGTCGCGGCGAGCAAGACTTGCCCCAGCGCCACGGTTACGAAATAGGCCGTGGTTCCGTTCTTATTTCGCAATGCGACCGGGTAAAGGAATTGATGAAGGAGCGCATCGGCAACCCCGATCAAGAGATGGGCAATCAACACAAGTGAGACCGAACTCGGGTGCATGGCGAGAACCCAGCACGCGACCAACGACAGAAGGAGCCCAGCCCAAACCAGCAAACGATCGTTGGTGCGGATCAGGACGCCTGCGCCGCACGACGCCAAAAGCATGACCAAACCGAAAATGCCCTTGTTCCAGCCGACACTATCGGCGAGCCTGATGGCCTGGGGCGAGAATGACAGCAGCGGCACATATGTCAGCATGCTTATCGGCACAAGGGCCACAAACATCACAAGCGCGTAACCGAATCCGCCTCCGGTGTTGTCGGGTTCGCTGGCGGCGCTCTCGCCGATAGCGACAAAACAAGTGCCCGCGAGCACGAGCCCAAACGTCGCCCCCACAGACAAGACGAGCACCACGGGGTCTACCAGCATCCCGAAGAGCGGAATGCCCATGAGGTAGCCGCCCGCAATGGCGGCGTGTAGATGACCCGTCTTGCCGCCCAGCTCCCCATACGAGGGCAAGAGATTGGTTTTCCAAGCGGCGGCGCCGGCAGCAAACAAGAGGCAGGAGATCCAGATCGCGAGACGCACCTTCCAAAGAAAAACCGTGGTCCCCAATGCCATCAAACCGGCGCCGACTCGCAATCCCCAGGCGTGGGGCACGCTGAACAAGCGAAAGACGATGGCGAGCCCGTAGGTGCCCGCGCCGTAATACGCCGCGAGCCGGACTGCCTGCGGGGCGCCGTCCACCCTCGACTCAAGGAGGTGCGGCAGGTAGTAGAGGAACGCGGCGCCGGCTGCGCGCTCCACGATTTCGAGCGCCAGTAGGCCGAATGGGCTGCCGTGATAAGGTTGTGATCTCATGGAAGAAAGTATTGCCAAAAATAGTCAAAATCGGCAAGCCAAAAGGCGGTCAGCCTCGGGCATTGACGAGTGCCAAAACTTGCCAGGCTGGGAGAACCTGAAGGTGGACCTAAAGAACCTTGCCGAGCGCGCTGAGTCGGAGGGCTTCCCCGAGGCGGCTCAAACGCTCCGCAGGCTTGCTGACGAGGGCGGGGCCGGATTCGGCCAGCGGCTAAAAGCGGCTCGGGATCGGGCAGGGTTGAGTCAAAAACAGGCGGCACGCCTGGCTCACCTCGGCTTTCAGACCTACCGCAACGCCGAGCGGGGCTATCGTGCGCCCTCGCCCAAGACGGTAGCGGCGCTCGACCGCGTGCCGGAGCTTCGGTTGACGGCAGACCACGCCGAGCCGGATTGGTGGCACTCGGACAAGTTTGATCCTGTCGGCCTCTTCAGGGGTCTGCGTGACACGTTGGGCAGGAACGAGGGATGCCTTGAGCCTGGTCACTTGTACCTCGACCCGGCCGGGGCCGAGTCCTACGCGGCCATCACGCACGCCCCGAGCTACGAAGCGATGACCAGGGAGCCGTGCCCCATCGAGGACGCTGCCAAGACCGTGAGACAGGCGCTTGGCAAGCGTTTTGATGTGGTGCTCCTCGGGTCTGGCGACGGTTCGCTAGAGTCTCGATTCGTCCGGTTGCTGCCGACGCCGGGCGCAATAATCGCTGTCGACATTTCCCAGGCGCTGCTTAGCGCCGCCTACACGCGGCTTGTCGACGATTTTCCGGCGAGCCGTGTCTTCGCGTTGCAGGGGGACATTACCCACTTGCGCGAGCACCGGCAGCTAGCGTATCGAGGCACCAATGTGCCAGTGCTCGTCACAATGTTCGGAAAGACGTTCGCGAACTTGCCCAATGAAGGCACGTTTCTGGACGGCTTAGGCGTCTTTCAACAAAGCACTGTCTTCGTTCTGGACATTAACCTAGCAAGGGGCAGGACCGAAGCGGAGATCCGCAAGAACGATGAGGCACTCATTCGCGGTGTGCCGGAGAGCTACAATGAGTTTCTTGCTGGGCCGCTAGCGCGCTATCTTCGAGGCTACAAGTCAGCCACCCTCAGCTATGAATTATCGCGACTGTCTCTCCGCGGCGCCTACAGTCTGGATTGTTGGGCAGACGTTACTATGTTTGACGGGTCGAAAAGACGTTTCCGTGTTGCGCAATTCAAGCGTTATAGCGTGGAAACTCTGCTGCCGCTCTTTGCCCGCCATGGCTGGAAGCACATAGCAACGCATGGGTACAAGGGAATGGAACAGAAGGCCGCGCTACTGGTATTTGAGCGGGCCTGACCCTGACTCACCAGGACCCGCGACCCCGCCGGGGGACCGGGCTCGGCCTGACATCGGGCATGTTGACAATCTTCGCATTTCCTGCCATGCCGACCGTCCGCTCGCGCGCGCCCTCCCAAATGATCTCATAGCGCAAGCGCGTACCCTCCTCCGCTAGCTGGGCAAGCTGACGCTTCTCCGAGGCAACGTCCTTGCCTAGCACATGCGCACTCAGGCGAAAGAGCCCTCCGCCCGGCATGTGAGCGTGAATCGTATAGTAGTCAGACGGGGACAGAGGGAGCCCGCGATTGTCAAGAGGTTTCTCGCCAACAATCGCAGGGAACCGCCGCACCAGATCCCACGCGATCGAGTCGCTGTCGGTTCCTATCGCGGCTAGCTCTGTGAACCGATCGAAGGCCCGCTGCGCGTCCGCCTGCGGGATCTTCCCCTGCGAGTGTTTGGCGTAGAGCCGCATGACGGCGGCATAGTCGGTTCCTGTCGGCTTGGTCATGCTGGACCCCCGGTAGCTGGACTGGACCAGCCTAGCATGTCGCGCGGTTGCTGGTCCTGTCCGAACCCTGGTAAGCTAGCAAGTCATTCTGTGACGCGGGCTCAGACACGGGGGGCTACCTTGGCGAAGACAGAACCGCACCAGGCACGGCAATGGCTCGACGCAATGACCGACGAGGCATTGGGTAGTTGGATGCGCCGCTTGCTGACAGACCAAGCGGACGATGCGTTAGGCCGCTACTTTCGTCACGTCCTCAATGAGATGACCGACGAGGAGATAAGCGTAGCCTGGGAGCGCAACCAGCGGGCGTCGTATGCCGCGGCTCGTCCCGTGGCGAAGGCGTAGCTATGGAGTTTCCTTCGGACTGCAACGGCGTACCCGTCCTAGGCAGCACTCCCTGGCGAGCGTGGTGGCTTGGACACCTGGACCGCAACACACGGGCGCCAAGGTCGCTCGCTGAGATACTCACCTACTTCAGACTCGACGATTTCCCGCTTCCCGACTCGGAGCTTGCGAAGCTGGAGCTACGGTATCAAGAGGGCTTTTGGGGTCTCGTTGACCGTTCGCACGAGGTGAACGGTCCGCCTACGAGACTTGACAGACGCCAGCCCTAGCGGCTTGCGCTCGCGACGGAGACCCTTACTCACATGCTCGATGAACGCGCGATCTGTGAAGGTTCCGGACAGCTTGTCCCGCTTGACACTTGGTCTTCTGCCGTTTGCCCGGTGTGTGACCACCTCGAAACGGCGCCGGCTGAAATCTTGGAGCGGGAAGGGCAGCGGGTGGCGAGACTGCCGCGCCACGAAATTGCCCCCCGCACGATACACGGCGGCACGCTTCAGGAACTCCTCGCTCAGGAAGCCGCGAAGGCGGGTCGCAACCCCAAGCGCTGAGAGCAGAACGCCTAGGGCATTGCATGCAACTGGCTCTCCGTGCGACGATCACGCCGGAGACCCATATGACAAGCAACGCTTCGTACTTCTACGAGGAGCCGTCACGCCGTTGCGCCTGCGGCGCCGTTCTCTTCATGTCGCCTGCGCATGATGCGCTGGCGTGCCTGGCGTGCGACAAATGGGCGGAGCCAGGTTGCGGGGAGGAGGAGTGCTGGGCACAGTGTTCCACGCGGCCCGCGGCCCCCTCGGGCGTGGCGACGGACCAGTATCGCAGCGCTGACGGCGACAACGGCGGACATTTTCTCTCTCGAATGCGGCTCAGGATCGAAGCGAGCGCGCCGCCGCCCGAGCCCCCACAGGTGCGCCGAGCCAAGCAAAAGCAGCAGCCTCGACGCCGGAGCCCCGTCTACCGCTTCCAGTGAGACCCGAGGGAGGAACAGGTGTACCCACACTTAGAAGACCGCGATACGCCCGAGATTCGCATTCTGCGGACACTCTACGACCTGAATGCCCGTCTATTGGGGTCACAGTCCGTCGAGGAAAGGACCGTGGTGCGAAGCACCATCGTCACCCTGCGAACAGAGCTGCTCAAGCTCATCGAGGCCATGCCCGTGACGAGCGAGGAAGACGTGCGCCTCTACCAGACCACAACCCGCGTCGCCATGATGCCGCCCTCGCTGAGGGGCGCCTCGTAGTGGATGCGAGTCAAGCGAGCAGCAACCCGGACGGCGAGCGCGGCCAGGGTGGGGCGTGATCCCAGACGAGTTCTTGTACCTTCGGCACGCTGACCCTGGCCCGCTCGGCTGGAAGTGCCGTAGCGATATCACGCATGTCGAGCGAGGCGTCGTTTTCCCGCGTCGTCTGGCTGAGATCCCCGGCGCCCGAAACGAACACTTGCTATTTAGGCGCTCCGCAGTCGGCCGCTACTCGCCAGCGGAGTGGAAGGAGTTCACCGCGAAGCTAAGCCGGGAGGGCGTACTCTCACCGATTGAGCTTGAGAAGGACGGAGACGGGCAAGTCACGATCTTTGAGGGCAATCACCGTAAGCAGGCGGCACTTGCCCTTGGTTTGCTGGTTCCAGTCGTCGTCCGCTACGAGTGCAATTCGCAACGGTCGGGAGTCCTATTCCCTGACGTGCTGCGTATCTCGCTCCCCTCCCAGGTAGTTCAGTATGCGGAATTGGCCGTTAACGCCCGCGCGATCGGCGGTAAGCGGGCGCGAAGCTACCGCACCAAAGCCGCCCATCTCTTAATTACGTTGCCCGCCGAGCTACGCGCGCTCGCCCTGCGCGTCGCTGTGATCGAGGGCGCTTACTCCCCCCCATAGCCGCCGAGCCGCCGCCGCCGACCGAACAGGGGCTTGCCCCGCGACCCTCAGAGACGGTGATACAGCCAGTCTTGAGGCAGCCGCTCCCGGTCGAGCCAGCCGAGCGCGATACCCAGGTACCACGCCAGCCTTTCCCTCGTAACAGACTCCAGGGGCACTTCGCAGTAGATCGGCTCGCCGCTGGACCTAGCCAGCAGGAGGCGAATCACCGACAGCCCCCGCCTAGTCGTCGAGTCTGCGAGGACAGCGGTTAGCTCGGCCCGTGCGTTGCGGAAAATGATCCCGTATTCGCCGACGATAGCCTGTGCCAGGTCGAGTGCCTGCTGTGAACTTTGAGACATGGCCACATCCTACCCCGCCGGCCGCCACAACACACGGCATTGGCCACCTTACGGGCGTGTAAGGTCGCAGTTTCCGCACGGAACAGCCGACCGCGGCCATGGTGCATCCATCCGATTATTCGTAACCAAGCACACGCATAATCAGGAAAAGTCCAGTCCGCTAGGCGGCCATAATTATGAACTCAGCGACGAAGATTACTTTTTCCTTGACGGGGACGTGAACGGGAATTATGAGTCTACCTACACGGTCGCATTAAAC
>ERZ650309.390-NODE-390-length-21774-cov-4.828307_pt1 | contig 21774 bp, 25 predicted proteins | sample MGYA00376245_ERZ650309 | MGnify/ENA primary metagenome ERZ650309 (study PRJEB26733, sample SAMN07839294) | wastewater metagenome | biome: urban; feature: wastewater treatment plant; material: waste water | place: USA: North Carolina | collected 2016-04-26 ...
CGATCATTCAAGAGAATGATCGAATCTTTTTCCTTCCTAATTTTAGGAATATCGGATTCAGAATTAAATAATTGCTTTGGATCTAACATAACCACTCCTAAAATTATTGGATTGCAATCCTATCTTTTTTTCCTTGTAGCATTTTACCAACCTGTATTGCAAGACTTCATGTTGCTGTTGCAGTCTTCTTCTTTCCTAAAAAAACATTATCTGATTTCGAATTCAAAATTTGACTATAAAACGCTTCTGCAAAACGATCATTTTTCTGTTTTAAATCGACATTGTCGCCACTGTAAAAATAATAACATCCTTTGTACTGCATATCGAGATAATTGCAAGTCTGGGAAAAAGCATCTTCAAAGCCTTTTGGTATGTCTGTGCCGTAAGAAGTGATGACGTATAGCTCCTTATTCGTTAATCGACGCCCAATGTCCTTTCTGATGTCAAGCAGATCGCTCCAGCGATCGATAAACGTCTTCATAGTGGCACTCATTGTATACCAGTAAACCGGCGTTGCTAAAATGATGGGATTATGACTCACCATTTTCTCTGCTAATGGAATGAAATCATCCTTGGTATTTTCATAGTTGTAATCGTAACAAGCGATGCTTAAGTTTCTGAGATCAACAATCGGAATGGGTTGGTCTTTGATTACAGTTTTAATGGCTTGTAATGTGTCTCCATCACTTCTTGAGCTTCCGAAAATGATGATTGGATTTCGTGTTTCTTTTTTGTGGGCAATCATGATGATGCTCGAGTCAAGATCTTGAAGAGTGGAAAATCCTGCTTTTGCATAAGCCTTGATGGCCGCTTTATTACTTTTCTCTGGGTCGACTAAGCAAGCATCAAAGTGCTTGAAAACATGATCGTTCAAAAATGATCGTAGTACTTGCGGTCCAAGACCTACGCCTATGCAGTCTGGCTCGCCGATGTAAAAATCGATTGCAGCAAGGGACTTATCTTGGTCTTGCCAGACATTTTCGATGTTAAATCCATCTCTTGGGAAGTCAGCTGCACGATAAAATTGGATGAATCCAATGGGACGTTTTTCAAATTCGATAATAAATGGGTGAATTGGTTTTTTGATTCCTTGGTGTATTTTATAGCCTTGCGTATAGGGGGTATATTTTTTCTGAATGTCATCAAGTGACCATGATCTCCCCTCTCCCCACCATTTTGAAACATGAGGCTCTTGCATCCATTTATGGAGAAGATTTAAATCATTAATATTTAGCTTATTGAAGTTAATTGGAATCATGTGATTGTTAACCAAAATTTTTCATTATTCACCATATCAACCCAGCAAGTTTTGATTTATTTATGGGGCCAAAAACTCTGCTGTCATCATGGTGTGCTGAGAGATTATCGGATAAGACGTAGACATGATTAGCTGGAACTGTGAAAGTTTTTTTGACTGCATATGTGCCATAGTCCCAGCCATCCCAGTTTCTGGAAATGCCATTGCTAACGATAGCGCCATTAACTAGAATTTCATTTTCTTTGATCTCAATGGTGTCGTTTTCTAAAGCCACAACTCTAGAAATCCAGAGGCGGTCTTCATGGGTGAATGTGATGATATCGTCAATCCTATATTTCCTGAGATATGGTGCAAGTTGATTCGAAAAGTACAGATGACCATCCGCAATTGCTGGTTCCATACAATCTCCACAAATTCTATGTGGTCTAGCGATTGCCCAGGAAAAAATCGCTAAAATTGAAAAACTTATAGTTATAAATTTATATTTTATATTTCTAGTCATATTTATTTCCCAAACAACAGAGCAAAGTGACCCACTTGTTTAACCCCGATCGCTTCATATAATTTTTGCGCTGGAAGGTTGTTTTCCCCAGTAAAGATGATCAATTTACGAATGTTATGAATTTCTTTAATATCCGATAACAGCTTGTGGATAACTGCTTTGGAATAACCATTTTTTCTAAAAATTGGATCAGTATACACTCCTCCTAGCTGTCCCAAATCGGATGCTTTTGCATTCAAATCGGCAATAGAAACGAGCCGGTCCATTAAAAAATAGCCCCAGATAATCTTTGCTTTGCATTTATCAAGAAAAATTTCTAACAACTGCTCGTCGTTTAAATCATTTGGAAAGCCTTCTTCTTGAAGATAAGCCAGCCTTAACGGTTTCCATTGATTGTAATCACCGGCGGTAAGAATTCTGACATTAGGATTTAGAGGATATGAGATTTCAGATAAGTCGAGGTTATAAAGGATTTCTTTTGATGTGAAGGTTTCGCTTTGAATCAAGGCTTTCTGTTTTAAAAATTTCCAGAAAAGATGGCAAAAATCCCAATTTCCCACTACGCCAGTGATGGGGATTGACTCTTCCAGACAAGACGCCAGAACAAGATCGAAAACAGGTTCACGGATGACAGATTGAATCAGCAGGCTACCTTTCTTTGTCAGGCTGAAAACACTAACGATTTCATCTGAAGCGCGAATGAGTTTAAAATTTCCGGAATAGGGTAATTCCGATAATGCAGCCCCATAATTCTCGAAATTCCCCAATAAAAATAGGGAGTAGTTTTCATGGCGCTTCAGGAAATCCACCATCTCTTCTTGCGTGTCGGCCGAGACCTTTTCTACAGAAAATACTTTCTTTACCATGAAAAAATGCCTGACATTTTTTTCATCATGCCAATCACGATAAAAATCACCTACGCAATGGAATCCGGCTTTTTCGTAAACGTGTTTGGCTCTTTTATTCCGTTCCTCAGGGTCTATAAAAAAGGTGTCGATAGAAGGATCAATTTTCGTCTGTATAAAACTTGTGAATGCTTCTAATGTAGGTACTGCAAGCCCTTTACTAAAATACTTTTGATTCCCAATCATGAAGTCAATGGTAAAAGTTTTTCCTTTTTTGGATAGGTTGCTTCTCCATAAGTCTGAGAGGGATGTCTCCGTGGGCAGGACTTCAGTGGTTACGACAAGGCAATAAGGATCGTTATTCATGAGTCCAATCCAGTAATGACATATTCCATCGAAGTAGGGAGAGGGCTCTTTCCTTCCATTCATGAAAATGAAGATATCGTCCTTATGGCTTTGGCTGTTATCCCAAAATTCCTTGACGTGTGTAGCGTCTAACCATTCAAATACATTTTCTCTATGCTTTGTAGAGGCTTTTTCAAATGTTATCTGTGTTACGTTAGACATGTGAGACCCTTTTTCTCATATTCATTCCAGGTGCTATTTTGGCTCATATAATTTCCTCGCATTCCAACGTCCATCTTCTTCGATCGAAAAATGGGTTACAATGCAGTTATCGATTATCCAATCATGCTCGTCAATTTCCATTAAACAGCAGGTAGCCCAGTGAATGCCTCCATGAGCCACTATAAGAACGGGTCCATGACATGAGAGGGCTTCATTAATCCCTTTCAAAACGCGCTGCATAAAACTATATACGGGCTCCCGGGAGGTAGCTTTGGCATGTTTCCCCAATGCAGTCATTTCCTGCCAAATTTGAGTATTGCATTCGCTTAAGTTTGTCACCTCTGCATGGGTGGCAGTGAGGCGAGCACATGCTAATTCGCGTGTCTCTTTGGCTCTTTTTAATGGACTATAGCAGATCGTTTTGACTGGAAGAGAGGCAATGATAGGTTCAATCATCCGCGCCTGTTCACGGCCAGTTGCGTTTAATGAAATATCTCCATGATCTTGCTTGACCGCGGCAGCATTTCCATCCGTTTGGCCATGGCGTACAAAATAAAATTCTTTTTTTATGATCATACTATTTTTTCATTCGTTCATAATGGTCTAGAGCTTCCCTTCCGCCGCCGATCAGGTGCAAGGTTTCAATATCTTCAGCATTTGCCCATAAATATTGTGTGTGTTCAGGCGATAAAATTACCTTAGGTATCTCATTTATATACACTTGAAACATGTGGTAAATATAATCACCCCTCGGTTTCTGGACATAGAGTCTGCCAATTTCCTTAACCTTTGAGGAAGATATTTCAATGCCAGTTTCTTCAACCAATTCACGAATGGCTGCTTGATGGGGTGTTTCTCCGGTTTCTATTTTTCCGGCAGGGACTCCCCATGTTTTTCCTTCTGCAGAATTTGAGGCGCGTTCCATTAATAGGATCCTGCCATTAATTTCTACATAACAGGCCGCAACCTCGACACGTGATTGAAAGTTTTCGGGAGGTGATTCCCAGATTTGGGTGAAATGACCTGTCCTAATTCGATAAAGCGCATGCCTTCTTAGGGCATGCCCCTCGGGTAGTTTTGGATGATCAAAATCGCTCTTTTCTTCATGATACATCCCGATTTTTTCCATCACACGTCTTGAGCGCATATTATTCACAGCGGTGAAAGAAACAATCTCATTCAAATGGACATTTTCAAACCCATACTTCACAGCAGCTTGAGCTCCTTCAGTCGCATATCCTTTATTCCAAAAATCATAGGCCAATCTCCAACCCACTTCAACCGCAGGAGTGAAGTCGGCAACAAAATTCACGGGAGCCAGGCCAATATAACCGATAAAATCGGCCACATCAGGTATAGAGACAGCCCATAATCCCCAGCCTTGTTGCTTCATCGCTATGCAAATGCGTTTGGCAAACTGATCGCTCTCCTCTTGGGTCAATACTCCTGGGAAAAATTCCATGACACGCGGATCGGCATTTAACCGAGCGAACGAGTCGAAGTCTTCTTCTTTCCAAGGGCGCATGATGAGGCGCTCTGTTTTAATCACGGGATCGACCATAGAAAATGCCATCTTTTACTTCTTGTTTAGCTCTTCAAGCGCCATTCGTTTTGCTTAATTTGATACAACACATGCCGCCTTAGCCAATGCCCTTCAGCTAATCGTGGATGATCAAAATCTTTTTCCGGATAGTGTGTCATTCCAATTTTTTGCATGACGTTCTGGGATCTTTTGTTTTGCGTAGGGGTGAAAGAGACGATTTCATCCAACTGCAGTGTTTCAAACCTATATTTCAGAGAAGCTTTGGCCCCTTCTGTCGCGTATCCTTTGCCCCAATATTCATGAGCGAGGCGCCATCCAATCTCCACTGCGGGTGTAAAATTCGCTGTGAATCCTACGTTCTTTAAACCTATGAATCCAATGAATTGACCACTTTCAATGAGTGAGGCTGCCCAAAATCCCCAGCCAATCGTTTCAAATCCCCCTCGGATCAATCCAAATTCTTCAGCTGTTTCCTCATAGCTCTTCACTGAGGGGAAGTATTCCATGACGCGCGGATCGGCATTTAATTGAGCAAATGGCTCCAAGTCCTCCTCACGCCAAGGACGCAAGATCAATCGCTCTGTTTTTATTGCATAATCACTCATGACAACGTCCACCCCATCTCCCTGTTTTTATGAGGGATTTTATCAGGAAAAACCGATGTTTGCTAGGAAAAAATTAACAAATGAACTCTACCGCGCGTCTATCGAAAAATGTTGTGTAAAAGAAAGGAAATTTCTGGCAGAGTGAAGCTTTGTTCAGCTGTACTATAGCTGTGTTGTAGATTTAAAACCATTGTCCTCAATGGACTCATCGCCTCCAATTTCGCCATTACCCATCTCAAATATTTAAATTTATCTTATATGAGGCGAGATGGGAGCAGCGTTTTCATACAATCCTTTCACAAATAATCTTGATAAATCCGGGGCCGGCGGCGGTGGCGGAAGCATCACCTTGGTTCCGGATAGCGGATCCGCTTTGAATGGAACAGCTTTCAACATCCAGGGATTTCAAGCCGGATCCACCCGTGTTATCGAAACCGTCAACAATAGCGGGAATCTTCAAGTTGAGAATCGTTCTTGGCTTTCTCGGTATGTTGTCGATCCTTCGGCTTCAGCCGGTACACGCGGGACTTTTGCGACAATTACCGATGCCGTTAATCAGGCGGTATCTGACGGAGCCATCCTAGCAAACGGCCTGGTTCAGACAGTTTGGATTCGCCCTGGATACTATCAAGAAGATGTCGCTATCCCAGATAATGCCTTTCTAAACATCATCTGCCAATCAGCGGGAGGCTATGTCAATACGAATACATCCGATGCGGTGATTCTGGGTAGCGTGACTTTTGGAGCAACGACCATCACATACTGGGAAAATGTGTGCTTTTATACTCAGGCAGGTGCGGATACGATCACAATCCCTGATGTAGCTTCCATTTCATTTAAGAACTGCACGATCATTGAGGGGTCAAATTCGGCCGTTAATGTCACTGGAAATTCCTATCCCGTTTCATTTGATGGGTGTACCTTTTTTGGTAAAGTGGTGGCTTCAACCCCGAATGATCAGTCCACTTCCAGAGGGCTGGTTTTAAATTCGCGCCTGCTGTCGCAGTGGCAGCTATCCAACTATGCCGCTTTTCGATGCATCAATTGTGATCTGATTGGATTCATTTGCAACGATCACGCCATTGCCGAGACATTAAATTGCCAAGGGACAGCAGCAAGCCTGCCGTTTATATCCGGGACAACGGATGGCCAGCAAGTTGTCTTAAATACGAGTTTAAGAACATTAGGGCAATCCAATCTCCCCTCCCCTATTTTTGATTTTCCTGGCACCCTCTTTTTTTCCAATCTCACATTCAAGCCCATTGATGACACAAACCATTGGCCATTTCCTGCGTTATTCAGTGCTCAGACTACGGTAAAATTGACTCCAACGATGCAAGGAAATGTGTTGAAATCGATACGCGTTGCTTCCAATTACGCGGTTCAATATCACGATCAATACATCGGAGTCACCGATACAAGCTCAGCCCGGACTATCACCCTGAATGATCTGATCATGCCGGATCAGACTGTGATCATCAAAGATGAAAGTTTGAATGCTTCTGTAAATCCAATTACGGTAAATGTCAGCGGAGGAGGCCTGATCGATGGACAAGCCTCTCAGCAGATAGCACAGAATGGAGCGTCTCTGACATTCATTTTTGATGGAACCAATTATTTTATCCTCTAAGGAGAAGAGAACATGCTCTATGCAATGGTGAACAACATTTCTAAAATGGTGGAAAAAGCGATCGTATGGGACGGAAAGATGCCCTTGAAGGTTCCCGAGCATTGTACACTGGTTCAGTCTGAATTCTGCAGGCCAGGAACCTGCTATGATATCAAAAGCGGCATATTTGCAGAGCCTCTTCCGCAAACCATTGATATCAATACTCAAACAGCATCAATTGAGAATGTCACTGGAGTTTAAGGGGAGCTATGCCAACAAACAATGCAATCAATTTAACAGCCGCTGGGATAGCTAAATATAACGGGTCCGGGGCATTTTCTGGTATTCCAGTGACGAACCATGCTTTACTCATAGGCGCTTCTTCTAATGGCGTGACATCGCTTCCACTGACGAACGGTCAACTGGCTATTGGATCAACCGGTAATGACCCTGTCGCAGCGCAATTGACCAGCAATGGCGGAACGATTAATTGGACTTTTGGTCCGGGGACGATTAATGCTGAGGTAGCTAATCCTTCTTCTGCTGCCAATACCTCAAACTTGGGGATTGGATTAAGTGCTGGAACGTTCTCAATTTTGGGCGCGAACGGATCAGCTCTTTCCTCTTCAAATCCTGGGTATGTTCAAATTCCGACCACATCGGCCGGAACTTCCAAAGTATTTCAAATCACGACCAACCAGACCTTTGTTGATCATAATGGGTCGAGTACGATCAATAATAACAGCTTTGGAACCTCGGCAGCCACGTGGACTAACGACACCCCCTTCTACATCTATGCAGTGGCTGACAATACAAACGCGAACCCCATCTTCTTAATCGCTAGAATTCCCCATCTCACCACCACGCCAGCTGCTGGACTGATTGGAAAAACCGGGTCGGCAGTGGCGACCACTCAAGGGTCGATGTTTGCTTTAGGAAACCCCACTGTAGCAAACTATGCAAGCCGCCCTTGTGTTTGCATCGGGGCTTTCCGTATGACCAAGCAGACGACGACAGATTGGACTGTCTCGGCTTTATCCAACGCAGATGGAATTGGAAACTTCCTCCAAGGGGTTTTGTTTACTTATGTGACAGGTCAAATGGGAAATTCATCGGGGAAATACTTTGCAAACCAAAGCAGCACAGCTCCCGTGTTTGGGGGTAACAACTGGACATATCGCGTTTCTAAGGCGGGAATCTGCTACGTCAGCCAGCAACATTCGATGAACGGGACCGGCACTTCGGGTTCAGGATCTGACGGTCTGATTTGCTACCCTCCCTACACAAGGGATACTGATTGGAGAGGCCAAGCATTTGGTTCGATGCAATATACAGCTGGCAATCCATTTGTTCCTTTTTGCCCGCTCATGCTCGGATCGAACTTTCTTCAATACATATTTAACAACTCAACAACGAATGCACTTTTAAATAGCACTTTAACCAACGTCAACGGTTATTCATTTTACTGTTCGTTCTGGTATGGAATGTCAACGACTTAAAGGAGATACGATGACAAGAGATCAGTTTTTCGAGATTTTAAAGGGGTTGTTTCACCCTCAGATATTCATTAGTCCAACCGATGCGGCTTATTCTCTCATTAATCAGAATGCCGCAGCTCTGGAAGAAATGAGCAAACAGATCAAAAAGCAGGAGGATAAGATATTCACCTGGCTGGGGAAATTTGATTCCCAGAAAGATGATGAGGGTCGGCAAAAGATCATCAATACAGTTTCCATGGATGTCGAAATCGATCCAAACATGATTGCTCTCGCAAACCCAAATAATGACAAAGTTTACTGAGTAAAACCGAGAAAAACAGCTTGAAAAAAATGTTTCATATCCTGTAAAGTAGGAGAAGATCACGCAATGTGGTCTTCCAGATATTCAGTCATCTTTTTATCCTTATCTCTTTTATTTCCCCCAAGTTGCATTTTTCATACCTGCTTTTTTAGGCAATTTTTGTTTTTTTTAACCATCATGGAGGTTTTCTCATGTTATTTCGTTTGTGGAATGTCATTTTTATCTTTTTTATGGGTTTTTGCTATGCAGAGGAACCCTCTACTTTCAAAGAAGGAGCAGATACAGCAGTGACTAATAATTTTTTCATTCTCACAGGGGGTCCAGGTTCAGGAAAAACCACGTTAATCGAAGAGCTTAACAGGCGTGGGTTTTTTAGCGTCGATGAGGTCGCCCGGAAAATCATCCAAGACGAGATGGCATTGGGCGGCGATGCTCTCCCCGGAAACAATATTGGACAGCGTATAGAAAAAATGATTGTCCGTTCCATAGAGACCTACCAAGATGCTCTTAAACAGCGGAATGAACCGATAATTTTTGATAGAGGGGTTCTCGATTACGTTGGCTATGCTTATCGCACCAATACGCCAATTTCCAAAGAGCTGTATCAAGCGGCGCTTTCGTTGGTCTATAACAAAAAAGTCTTCTTAGCACCACCTTGGGATGAGATTTATTGCAATGATAAAGAAAGAAAGTGGTCTTTTGAAGAGGCTTTAGAGGTCTATCAGGATCTTGTTAAAATCTATTCAGACTTTGGCTATGAAATCATCGAACTCCCTAAAGCAAGTGTTGAGATTCGAGCCGATTTTGTCATTAGCCATATCAGGGCAAAAAACTGTAATTAAGGAGCCAATCATTGCTCTTGTAAGAAAAACAGGTGTGTATTTCTTACAAAGAGTGAAAAAAACAAAAGTATCGATTCGCAGAGGAAATAAACTCTAAAAAATGCAATAATCGGTTATCTGAGACATCAAAAAAAGCTCGTTTAAGGATCACATGACCAATACAATCAACGAACTCGGACAGCCAGTTGGCTTTTCTGTAAAAAATTTTGTTGCGCCGACTAGACCTAATTTCGATCGTTTGGCTGGAAATTCTGTTCGTGTTGAACCAATCTCTATGGATGATCTCCCCTCACTTTATGCGGCCTTTTCAATGGATTTAAAAGGAGGAAATTGGACCTATATGCCTTATGGGCCATTTGTAGATTCGGTTGCATTTACGGAGTGGGCAAAATTAACCTGTTTTGGAGAGGATCCCAAGTTTTATACGATTTTTTTAGACGACAATCCTGCAGGCTTGGCGAGCTATTTAAGGATCGAGCCAAAAGTTGGCTGTATTGAAATAGGTCATATTCATTTATCTCCTCTTTTGCAACGAACACGTGCTGGTACTGAAGCATTGCTTTTAATGATTGAATGGGTTTTCGGCTCAGGATATCGCCGCCTTGAATGGAAATGCGATGCACTCAATGCCCCTTCTCGTCGTGCAGCGCAGCGGTTGGGTTTTTCCTTCGAAGGTATTTTCCGACAAGCTACAATGTATAAAGCTCGAAATCGAGACACAGCTTGGTATGCTATTACTGACAGAGAATGGCCGAATCTTGAAAGGGCGTATCAAATTTGGAAACAAGCAGACAACTTTGATGCAGAGGGTCGAGAGCTTAAAAAACTTTCAGAGCTGACCTCTGGAATTTTAGTGAATCGTGGTTAGAGAACTTAAAAGGCAATAATGAAAGCAAGAAAATCCTATCACAAGCTCTGCACAGAATTTTATGATATCAGCAAGCCTGTTGCTTGCTCTAAAGAAGTGGCTCTTTACGCAGACATTTTACAGGGAGTTAAAGGTCCAATTCTTGAAGCGATGTGTGGATCTGGTAGACTTCTTCTGCCACTTCTAAGACTTGGATTTGAGATCGATGGATTGGATAATTCTGTAGAAATGCTGGAAAGCTGTCAAAAGCGATGTCTTTCTGAAAATCTTAAAGTGTCTTTGTTCAATCAACCGATAGAAAGTCCGTTGTTGAGGAAGTACGCTTTCATTTTCATTGCAGTTGGATCTTTTCAGTTGATTACCGATAGAGCCGAGGCTTTAAAAGTTTTGCGCATTTTACATTCTCACCTACTGCCTGGCGGTTCACTGATCTTGGACACGTTCATTCCCTGGGATAGCATTAAATCATCCATTGAAGGTGATTCGCTATCGAAGGAGAAGAAAATAGTTTCATCTAGTCGCGTCGTTTCATGTCCAGATGGTCCTGAAATTCTTCTTCAATCGACAACAATCATCGATCCGTGGAAACAGCTTGAGATTTCTAAAAATCAATATGAAAAACGGCTGGATGGAAAGGTGATTGCTGAGGAAGAAGAGGATTTGACTGTTCGCTGGTACTACCCTCATGAAATGGAATTATTTCTAGAAAAGGCTGGGTTTTCTCAAATACTGATGACAGAGCATGCCTTTGAACATAACCCAAATTCCCTTGTTTACCAGGCGAGGGCCTAAGCATGTTGGAAAAGTTGGTCGAATGGGGCAAACAAGAAGACGCTGTCAGGGCTCTTATTCTACTCGGCTCGCGCGCGGGCCAACAGCCAGCTGACGTCTTATCGGACTATGATCTTTCTGTCTTTTGCGATGCCGATGAACCTTACACGGGATCTGACAGCTGGCTGACTCAGTTTGGCAATGTCTGGGTGTGTGTAAAAGAAAAGGTTGTATATGAGGGCAAGACATTCCCCTCCCGCCTTGTCATTTTCGAAGGTGGGGTAAAAGTAGACTTTTCTTTTTTGAGTATAGATGTCTTGGATGAGATCGCGCAAAATTGCTCTCTTCCTGATGACTACCTTCTCGGCTATAAAATTCTTTTGGATAAGGATCATAGGACATCAGGGATGGTTCCGCCTCAGTATGAGCTGGAAGCCATCAAACCCTCGGAACAAGAATTTCAGGAAGTGGTCAAAGAATTCTGGTTCGAGATTTATCATATCGGAGTCTATCTGAAGCGGGGAGATTTGTGGTCGGTGAAATTTAGATCTTGGGCAGCCCACAGTTTTCTTTTAAGAATGCTTGAATGGCATGCGGAAGCCGAGAATGATTGGCATTCTTCTGTTCCTCCGATTGGAAAACGGATGCGTTCGTGGGTTAATGAAGAGTTATGGCAAGACCTACATGGTGTTTTTGCTCACTTTGATGCTGATGACAGTTGGAAGGCGTTATTCAGTACCATGGAATTATTCAGGCGCATCACCGCTGATACAGCCCAAGCGCTTCGGTTTAACAGCATGGAAGATTTGAGCAGGAATATGATCGACTTCATCACAGCACTGAAGAGCTCTTCATGATTTTAGCGCCGGGAATATCGTTGGCTTTAATCCCAATGACCTTATCATTCCTCCAGGGAGGAAGCTATTCAGAAAAAAAATTTAACTTTGGCGGATATAGAGATAATTTTATTATGGCAGAGAAACAAAACCTTTTAGAACAGGTCATTATTGATCATCTAAAAGCCGATTACGGTATTGAAGTTGCGGCAATTACGTTGCTTCCTTTGGGCGCGGACATGAATGCGTCTGTATATAAAGCTCAAACGCATGACCAGACATCTTATTTCGTAAAGCTAAAACGTGGGCACCATCATGATATCGGCATTGAGATAGTCGAGCTATTACATGATGCCGGGATTAAAGAGGTCATTCCGCCTGTTAAAACAATCCTTGACGCGTCAACTCAACAAATTGAAGATTTTACCCTTATTGTGTACCCATTTATCAATGGGCAGGACGGGTTTAGCAGTAATCTAACAAACAATCAATGGGTTAAGCTTGGGTCTGCATTAAGACGAGTTCATGACATTGATGTCCCCCCATCGATTCAAAATAGAGTTCGAAGAGAGGTTTATTCACCTAAATGGCGAGAGGCTGTTCGGTCGCTTTATGTTCATATTGAAGCTGAACCGACCGGCGATGAAATTGCCTCAAAGTTATTGAAGTTTATGAAGGAGAATATTCTTGCAATTCGCCGATTGGTAGATCGCGCTGAGCAACTTGGCCAAAAGCTGCAAGACCAATCGCATAAATTCGTCCTGTGTCATTCTGACATTCATGGAGGTAATGTATTGCTGGCTGGCAATGAGAACATCCACATAGTGGATTGGGATGACCCCATTATGGCACCAAAGGAGCGCGACCTCATGTTTATTGGCGGAGGTGTTGCTAATGTGTGGAATAAACCCCATGAAGAGAAACTTTTTTATAAAGGCTACGGAACGACTGAAGTTAATTCGACACTTTTGGCTTATTACCGGCATGAACGAATCGTAGAGGATATTGCAGAGTATGGTCAAACATTGCTTTTGACATCCGCAGGAGGAGAAGAAGACAGACTAGAAATGTACAAACATTTTATGTGGATGTTTGAACCCAATGGTGTGGTAGATATAGCATTCAAAACTGACGAGAGCCTAACAGGGAAGAGCTTTCCATGATTTTTGCCAAGGAAACCTCCTATGAGGATGAGTGCTTCAAGTCTGTAGATGCTAAGGAGACAAATCTAAAAAAAAGCTCTTTCAGTAATGTTTCGTTTGAGAACTGTAATTTTACAGCAAGTGATTGGCAACAAGCGGTATACTGCCACCGAAAAGATTGGACACGGATTTGCGATTTAAGGCATCGCCAATCCAAGGAGGTTCATCATGGAAGGTGGTCAATTCAAACGTTGGACGGCATCTCGTAAGCTAGAGGCTGTGCTACGCATTTTTAAAGGAGAGTCAATCGACAAGCTGAGTCGTGAGTATGGCATTGAGGTATGCTTGCTTGAGGAGTGGCGCACAAAGGCTGTCGAAGGTATTGAGCTTGGATTCAAGTCCAGAACAGAGGTCCCTTTAAAGCAAGAGCTTGATCAAGCTAAGAAACGACTTGGTGAGCTTTTGATGGAAAACGAGCTGCTGCAGATAAAGGCTAGCAGAGCACCAGCTTTTCAAAAGGGGAGGTCGAAGAAATGAGTGAGAGAACCTCCCCTTCAACATGCCTTAAGTATGGCGTCGAAATGGTCTGCAGGGTGTGGGGGTATGCTCGCTCAACCTTCTACCATGGCAAGAAGCCCACAAAGCGCATACCAAAGAAGCGAGGGAAACCTCCCTTGATTGCTGACTCAGTCCTTTTGGCTGCTATTAAAGAGGATATTGACGGCAGTCCCTTTAAGGGCGAGGGGCACCGGAAGATTCATGCTCGTATAAAGCGAAATAGGGGAATTCCTGTCGGCCGAAATCGCGTCTTAAAGTTAATGAGAGAGCATAAATTGCTCTCTCCATTTAGAGTGGATCAGGACAGGCAGAATGCCCATGATGGACGTATCACTACCGACGAACCAAACGTGATGTGGGGAACGGATGCTGCCAAAATATTCACGCTAGAGGATGGCTGGGTATGGTTTTTTGGTGTGGTTGAACACTGGAATGCAGAATGCTTAGGATGGTTTCTGACAAGGAAAGGAGACCGGTTTGCTGCCATTGAAGCGATGACTCAGGCAGTCGAAAGAGTCTATGGTACGTCGACTCAAGGAGTAGCTAGAGGCTTGACGCTACGCACAGACCATGGTTCACAGTTTCTTTCGGAGGGGTTTGTCCAGCAGATGCGCTATTGGGGATTGAGTATCAGCAAAGGGTTCGTAAAAGAGCCTGAAACGAACGGGGTGATCGAGAGGTTTAATCGCACTTTCAAGGAGCAAGTCGTTCACGGCAGAATCTATCACGGCATTGAAGACCTGAGACGGGCAGTAGCCGGTTTCATAGCTACCTATAACGAACATTGGCTGCTGGAAAAGTTGGCCTATTGTTCTCCATTGGAGGCACGCGCTAAGCATGACAAACGCCAAACTGCGAAGGAACTCCAGTCAATTTCACCGGAGTTAGCTGAGCAAGGAAGGGGCCACGGCTACTTTGTTTCGGCAACAAAAATGGAGATAGCCAATGTGGGTTAAAAGAATTTCGCCGTGTCCCTTCGCAAGGAAGAAGCCACGGCTACTTTGTTTCGGCATAGCCCTTTGTACCAGATGGGGATTATGAAGGGAATACCGCAACAAGGGTGAGAAAATAAGGCAAATTTGTGTCCAAAAAAATGGTGGCGGTACATTGGCAACAAGCGGATTTTTCAGGATGCCGATTCAAGAATTGCAATCTCAGCCTGGTTAAGCTCCAGGGATGCCGGCTGCAAGACATCATTTTTGAGGAGTGTAAAATGGTGGGTGTTGATTTCTACAAATGCGACAAGTTCATCCACATCAAATTTATCAAGAGCATCCTGCAAACCTGTAATTTTACAGATTTAAAGTTGAAGGGAATCTCTTTCAGCGGCTCCAAGGTGAGGGAAGTCTATTTTACAAGCACCGATTTGCAAGAGGCTGATTTCTCCGATGCCGATTTGCTGGGAACTCTATTTCATCAATGCAATTTGACAAAATCTGATTTCAGAAATGCAAAAAATTATGGCATTGATATTCAGACGAACAATCTCAAAAAAGCAAAGTTTTCATTTCCGGAGGCGATTAATCTCCTCAAATGTCTGGACATTGAAATCACATCTTAATCCGCTTATGCCAATACACCCTCCCATCCGCAAATTCCATAGAAATCATGGTCGATGGGATCAACGCACAAATGTTTTCAAACGCGATGGGCCTCTAATATGCCAATTCTCAGTGTTCTCTCAATCATCTGATACGCTAAATTTTACCATGATTTGGTTCAGTGATTTGGTTCAGCTGATCGAATTTCTAAAACGTTCATTATAAGAATTTTGTGAGTGAAATAAATGAGTGAAAAATGGTAGAATGGTCCATTAGGATTGCATTTAATTTTTAAAAAACGGTTTTCATTTGGATCGGTTAAAAAAATATTACTTTATTGGTTGCTTCTGCATGGTATCTTTTCTTTCTTCAATGGCGGTTTCTGCTGAATCTGCCGTCTCAATAGAAACGGGATTGGATCAGCAAATTGTCTCTGGTGATTTGGACAGCAGATTAACCGAATTTGTGGAATTTGTAAAAGATCTGCATAAAAAAGATCTGCTTGATGGTGAGGTGTTGATTGTACGTGATGGTCAAACTTTATTGAATTTGCGAAGTGGAGATATTTTTGCTGCCGATACGTCCAATGACCCCCAGTTTATGATAGGTTCTGTCTCTAAGCAGTTTTTTTCGGTCGCTTTGTTAAAAGCTTTATACGATTGGAGCATTTGTGAAACGGAAGAACTGAAAGTCTCAGATGTCAAAAATAAATTGCATGAACCGATTTCTTATTTTTTGCCTGCTGATTCAGTGATTTGGGATGGAAATATGCCATCATGGGCGAGAGAAGTTTCTTTACACCACTTGCTTACCCACACTTCTGGAGTGCCAAATTATACGGCGTCTAAGGAATTTTCCAACCCCATTGCCTCCGATCGAAATCAACGTTGGTATGAATCCTATCGTTCAACCAGTGAAATCGTAGCGCTTATCTCAAAAGAGGCTCTTTTATTCTCTCCAGGTTCTGAATATTCATATTCTAATACTGGTTATGTCATTATTGCAGAGGTGATTGAATCCATCACTTCATTGCCAGCCTCTCAATATCTTCAAGAAGCACTATTTGATCGTATAGGTCTATCTTCAACAGCAAGTCCTGTTAAAGGTCAATGGGATGCCCTAAAACAAGATCTGAAATTTTCCGGGCTTGTGGCGCCGTTCAAATATGATCCAAGAGGGGATCAGTTAGAGCTCTATCCTCTTGCTCATTGCGAAGATATTAGCGTAGCAAAGGGTGGTGGATCGATTGTTTCCACATCTGCTGATTTGTTGAAATGGAATCAATCCCTACATAGAGATCAATCCGTTTTGCCTAAAGAACTCTATGAATTGTTGATTACACCAAACATGGATGATTATGGCTATGGCATAGGGATTGAAAAAAATAACACAGGGATTCTTTTAGGGCACAGTGGCGGTATCGGTTCATATAGAACACTTCTTTTATATATGGCAGAACAGGATTTATCGATTGTTATCTTATCAAGTATTTGTAGCGATTTTGATAAAATTGAGGCAGAAATTAAAGAGATCGATGAATCTCTAAAGGATTCTATTCCTGATGAAAAACAACGAAATGAAGCTGCTTTTAAAGTAATCCTCGAAAAATATCCAAATACAAGAGGTTTTGAGGTAATAGCGGAAAACATTGGCAAATTATTTTCATGAATTCCCGAGCTTGTTCGGATTGTCTAATTTTGGCAACTCTAAGAGTAAATAATCGCCATCTTCACTAATGCCCTTACCTACAACAGACCAGTTATTCTTCAGGTAAAAGTCGAGTGCGTTTTTATTTTTGACGATGCACTTCAGTCTATAGGGCAGCGGGATCGAAGAGGAAATACTCTGAATCAATAGACATCCTATTCCTTGCCGTTGGTGAGCCTTAGAAACAAATAGGTGATGGAGGAATGCTGGGGAATCGTGTTCCCACACAGAAACGAATCCAATAATTTGGTTGTTATCTTTTTCGGCCAAGAAGATTGTTTCTCCTTCGGTTGACTTCTGAAAGTCCTCGAGTTTGAATTTATTCGGATTCTCCCAGGTAAATGTATCTTGACGCACCTGTAAAAAGAGCTGCTCTAATTGAGGGGTATCGCCGCTGTTCGCTTTTCGTGTTTTAATCATGAATACCATTTGCATGTTGTCGATAAAATGCCAGCCTTTCTTCGAGGGACCCAGAAATTAATTCAAAAAGGTGATTGTCATAATCATAAAAATATAATGAGCTCCCCTCTTGTCTATGCCTTGGTCTTCCAGGAAGGATATCTAATCCCAGCTCTTTAATCCTGCTCCGATATATTGGAATATCATCCTCTGATACCTGAAAAGCAATGTGTTGATAAGATCGAGGAGTTACCTCCCCCTTCATTAGCGCTATCCATATGCCACCGATAAGAAAAAATTTTTCATCAGAAAGTGAGAAATTTTTGCCGTCGCTAGAATAAATTTCTTCAGCATCAAATACGAATCGAAATAAAGAAGATGCTTTATTCAAGTCCTTGACCAATAAAGTAATATGACTGATTCCATGAATCATCAGTAGCCTCTTTAATAGTTGTACAAGTTCCTTATAATTGCTTTTCCAAGGCATCTCTAATTTTAAACAGGATCACTTCATCTATCACAAAAGAACGATCATAAGGGGCATAATTCTGACCCCAACGGGTGTCTTTGAAGGTGATGCCACCAAATTCGCGCGAGTCTTTATATCGAGGGATGATATGCATATGGATCACTGGAGAGGTATTGCTCAGTGCAGCATAGTTCATTTTATCTGGTTTAAACAATATCTTAAGAGCTTTCTTGACGTTTTGACCGATTTGGAAAAACTCTTCTCGCACCTCTCCTTGGATATCGAGAAAATCCTCAACACCGTTTTCATTCTTGAGCTGAACAAAGACTCTGCCGAGATAACATTGATTCTCGTGCAAATAGAGGTCCCAATATTTATACGATTTTATTTTCAGCTTCTCATAATCCATGTTTTTGCCTCTTGATTCAGAAATGGTTCCTGCAGTTAAAACAGAACCTGTGCTAATAGAAAAGCCAAAGGCTGCAAGGACAATGAATGTAAAAATAAGTTTTACTTTTTTATTCATCGCAGTCCATTAGCTCCGTCAACAGTGTACTCTAAATTTGCCCAATGGTCCATCGTATTGGGAGATGGAACAAATCCCCACGCATGGTAGGCGTTGATTGCCCTTTCGTTTGTGATGCGAGTGGAGAGAGTAATTTTCTTGGCGTGTGGGATGTATTTTAAAATTGAACTCATCAGAAGCTTGCCAATTCCTCGGGATTGGGCTTCTGGAGCAACGCCGAAAACAGGAACTCTTACGATTTTTTCAGGATCGATTTTGCTCATTAGGCAGTAAATGGCCCCGATTGGTGAGTTTCTCTCTTTATCTTTGGCGACAATGAAAAAGTGGGTAAAATTTGAACTCATTTCCTTATTAGCGGCTAAACTTTTCGGAAAATCATCGCCAAAAAATTGGCTTAACACTTTTTTGACCTTCTCTTCAACTTGTGGCCACTTCACGTTATCGATCCCATCCTTAAAGAATGGTTCGATTGAATTTAAAAATTTGTCTTTGGATAAGCAGTCGGAAAATTTTCGAGCAAATTGAACCTCAACAGGGACATAGGCTCTTGATAGACTTTCGCTGACGGAATTTAATTTTTCTGAAAATTGAGGCGATAGCGGATCGATCGTTGTAAATTCGACCGATATCTCTCCACCCAGTTTATCCTGCGCTAAAAACTGCTGCATGTTGTGCTCCGATTGTACGCTGTTGACGTATTTGATTTTTTAACCACTCAAAAGACTGATCAATAATATCAGGTCGTTTTCTGATATAGTGGTCCATTCCCTCGACACGAATGTATTCAATAGGAACGCCGGCTTCTTTGGCTTTTCTGACAAATTCATCGCAAGATTCGATGGTTGAATCTTCTGTTCCTTGGACAACAAGGAATGGCGAGCGAATCCGATCATATTTTGTAGGGGCCTGTTGAAAAGCATCAGCCAGATAGAAGTATGTCATGCCTGCGAACCATTCTGTTTTTGAAGGATTTAATTTAATTTGTTCAACAAGAGCGTCATACTCCTCTTTACTTGAAGGAATACCGTTCAAAATTTCCTGAGGTAATCCCTCTTTTTTTCTCATATCTTCAAAGAATGCCCAAACCTCTTCAGCCCATGGCCAATCTCCAGCTCCGCTCCAATTGACAGTTGCGAGTGTCCTTGAACAGGAGGTTGTTAGAGCTGTCACTAATGGACCGCCTTCCGAAACACCTAAAAAAATCAGCTGGCCGTTCCATCCAGTAGGCGGATGATCTTCCAGATGCTTAATCACTTGCATGTGATCATTAAATCGTTGGGTGCGCGAATAATGGGTGAAAAAAGTCTCTTCATCAATTGCGTTGCCGTCGATTCCCCATTGTTCTACTGTAATAAAGCCAACACCTAAGGCAGCTACCTGTTCTTCAAAATATTTGAACATGAACATCACGCTTTCGAGGTCGCCTTTAAGTGAAGATCCTTCGCACAAAATTAAAATAGGGTAATTGTCAGTGGAAATCACAGGTTTTTTGAAGTAGTACACAATTTCTGATGAGGTGTCTTTACGATCACATGTGAATCGGATTGATGAAGGAATATCGTATTCGACGGCATCGATTTGATTACTTACGCTGGATATTGCCATCAGAAAAGTCAGGCAAACATAGATAAATAGGTTAATTTTTTTTGAGACCATACATTCCTTACGCCTTATGTATAATATGTTTTTTATATCAACAATTCATTTGTGTAATTATTAGTCACTGATAATAAGCTCTTTACCTTCAATAATGATCGCGGATGAATTCTTTAAATCGTCACCAATTTTTTGAAACCTGCCACCCAATTCTTTGGCTAAAAACGCTTCCATGATCGCATAAAAAACAATATCGTTTTTAATTTTAACAAAAGCATGTCCCTCATCCGGAAACAATACATAGATGACGGGCTTTTGATGCTTTTTCATAGCTTCCACAATCTGAGAGCTTGCTTTTTCTGAAACTCGAATGTCATTTTTACCGTGTGCTATAAGAAGTGGTTTTGAAATTTTGTCTGCCTTGTAGAGAGGTGAAATCGATCTAAGAAACTCCTTATCATCTCCGCGGCCAATTCTGTATTCAACCTCATCAAGCTCGTCTTTCATATATGGAGGATAGCTTTCCAATAAAGTTTCAAGATTAGAAAGACCTACCATATCGACTCCACATGCAAATATGTCAGGTGTAGAAGTTAAACCAACCAATGTAGCATAGCCTCCATAGCTTGCGCCTCCAATACAGATTTTTTTTGGATCGGCAATCCCTTTTTCAATGCTCCAGTTGACGGCATCTATAAGATCGTCTTGCATTTTCTTTGACCACTCACGATTGGCGGCATTGACGAAATTTTTGCCAAATCCTACCGATCCTCGAAAGTTGACACTTAAGACAGCATATCCTCGGTTATTAAGCCACTGATGAATGACATTATATCCCCATTCATCACGCGCCCAGGGACCTCCATGAACCCATAAAACCAATGGAATATTTTTCTGGGGACCTTGTCTAGGCATGCTGAGATAAGAAACAAGAGAGAGCCCATCTCTCGATGTAATGATCACTGGCTGCATATTTGTCAGAGGCAGTTTTTCAAGCTCTGGATTAGAGGAAAAAAGAAAAACAGCAACCTTCTTAGGACGATCGTAGAGGTAATAACGCATCGGCTTATTGTCATAAGCGTAGGCGACAATCCATTTTTGATCATCTGAAGAGCTGTCCAGTAGATATAAATCACCATCAGAAAAATTTTGAAGGTATTCCATATCCGTTCGGATTTTTGGATCGATAATGGAATATTGAACTCTTAGAAATTTGCTGATAGCAGCTCGTGGATTTTTCGTTATTGGGTCGACCGTGATATCCAGGATATCGCTTTTTTCATTAGAAACAATTTTTTCCTTTTCCAACCTGTCAGAATTTGTTTTTGAGGAATATAGGACTGCTGTATTGGAATCTGTAGAATCAAGATAATAGAGGCGATTGTTGTCTGCTGAAAAATCGAGAATCCTACTTGTAATACTGTTCTCTCTGTCAAAATGAATAAATGGCTTCCATTGACCATTTAAAGAATCTAGAATGAAAATATTATAGCCCCCACTTCCGTCACTTTTCTTACCGATGCGAGGCTGTTGATTATGATCAACAAATAACTCTCCAAAGCCTTCCTTGTTTTCATAGATAAGGTGGCGTTCTCCTGTGCGAGTATTGATTATCCATAGGTCATGGTGTGTAGGATCTCGATTATTGATTGCTACGACGACTTCATCTGGAGATTTTTCGCTTTGACGAATAAGTCTAGCTTGTATGTTTTCAAAAGGAGTCAGGTCTATAACTTTGGAGCTTTTAAGATCTACGGAGTAAATATGAGAATTTTCGTCTCCACTAAAAT
>ERZ650309.391-NODE-391-length-21753-cov-6.706885_pt1 | contig 21753 bp, 21 predicted proteins | sample MGYA00376245_ERZ650309 | MGnify/ENA primary metagenome ERZ650309 (study PRJEB26733, sample SAMN07839294) | wastewater metagenome | biome: urban; feature: wastewater treatment plant; material: waste water | place: USA: North Carolina | collected 2016-04-26 ...
TCTTCAATCACTGATTTTAAAAATTGAGATTCAGATATTCATCATTGACAATGAACTTTTGATTTGGCTAAGCCAAAAAATTTTTTATCTTTTATCCACGACATGAAGGTCGTGGCAATTGTTGATTTTCTTCAATCACTGATTTTAAAAATTGAGATTCAGATATTCATCATTGACAATGAATTTTTGATTTGGCTAAGCCAAAAAATTTTTTATTGAACAATCAGTGATTCGAAGGCCTTGGAATTTATCCAGCTTTTAAACATTCAAGGCATTGTAATGAGGACAAATTATACCCCCAAATGATTAGCACCAGTCCAAATAACAAAAGAGGTAAGCTTTTTGAATATTTCTTTGAAAAAAAATAATAAACGGTTAGTGCAAATAGCAGCACAGCTAATATATAACAAAGAATTCCAAAGAATGGCCCACAATTTATATGGCTATTTGCAGACTGCTGAGCATAAGGCATCAAGAAATAACCAAAAAAATATTTACAATAAAAACAGATGTAATTATCCGCATAAATTTCTTAACCATATCAATTCATTATACATGTAAATCAGAAATGCTTAGAATATTCAACCAAAACGTGGTGGTTCTAGGAAGAACAAGTACAGAAAGAACTCTGTTTTAAAAGCGAACATTTTATTTATGTTCAAGCCTCTCTCTGATTCACCAATAATCCATGCTCCTTTGCAGTAGCAATTGCTGTATCATAACCTGCATCAGCATGACGGATTACACCCATGCCCGGATCATTGCGCAGCACCCTACTTAACCTCGCTGCCGCTTCAACAGAACCGTCTGCCACAATTACCATACCTGCATGTATGCTATAGCCCATACCCACGCCACCACCATGGTGCAGACTAACCCAGCTGGCACCTCCTGCCGTGTTTACTAATGCATTCAACAATGGCCAATCTGCTACAGCATCGCTACCATCCAGCATACTTTCAGTTTCCCGATTAGGGCTTGCTACACTACCTGTGTCTAAATGATCCCGCCCTATAACAATTGGTGCTTTCACTTTACCTGTTCTCACTAATTCATTAAATGCAAGACCAGCTTTTTCTCTTTCCCCTTGCCCGAGCCAACATATTCTTGCAGGCAATCCCTGAAAGGCAATTTTTTCTTTAGCCATTTTCATCCAACGCATCAACCCTTTGTTATGCGGAAACATCTCCATAATCAATGCATCAGTTACTGCTATATCATTGGCATCGCCACTTAATGCAGCCCATCTGAAAGGGCCTTTTCCTTCACAAAACAGTGGACGTATATATGCAGGAACAAAGCCCGGAAATAACTCACCTGTTTTACCACTAGGGCTTCTTTCATACAGCCTTCTTTTCCCTGTGGCATGCCCACTTGCTGCATCTCTTAATTCATGTTCAAAAGCTCTTGCCCTTATATTGTTTCCATAGTCAAATGTGATTGCACCCATATCCATAAGCTGTAGCATCAATTGCACATGTGTGTGCATACTTGCGTAACTCATACTGATATATTCTTCAGGGTTTTTGCTGCGCAATATATTAGCTTGTTCATTTGTAAGCTGGTGTGGTATATATCCAATCAGTGGATCATGAGCACTGGTTTGATCTGTTAATGTATCCGGAACAATATTTCTTTCAATAAGTCTTTCTAACAATTGAACAGCATTGCACAACACACCAATACTTTTTCCAACACCAATATTTTTATAATGTATTGCAGCATCTATTGCAGCATCTATACTCACATGCTTTTCATCCAAATATTTTGTTTCAATTCTTTTATCTATACGCCATTCTTCTACCTCCGCCACAAGTGCAACACCTTCATTCATGGTAATAGCAAGTGGCTGTGCGCCACCCATTCCTCCTAAACCTGCTGTTACATTCAATGTGCCTTTAAGTGTACCTCCAAAATGCTTATTTGCTGCGGCAGCATAGGTTTCATAAGTACCCTGTACGATACCCTGACTTCCTATATAAATCCAACTGCCAGCTGTCATTTGTCCGTACATCATGAGTCCTTTTTTTTCTAACTCATCAAAGTGCTCCCATGTGGCCCATTTAGGTACAAGTTGGCTATTACTAATAAGTACCCTTGGTGCATCAGCATGTGTTTTTAAAATGCCTACCGGCTTACCACTTTGTATCAAAAGCGATTCATCATTTTCCAAAGATTTTAAAGACGCAATGATGTTGTCTAATGCTTGCAAATTTCTGGCAGCTTTGCCACGTCCACCATACACAATCAATTCCTCCGGGCGCTCTGCAACTTCCGGATCTAAATTATTGAGCAACATGCGTAGCGCAGCCTCTTGCACCCAACCTTTACAGTTAAGAGTAGTACCAGTTGGTGTCTTATATTTTTTAAAATCATAACCCGTGGCAGTGTGTAACATTAATGGCAAATTTTTATTATGGCAAATAAATGAACTTTCGGGATAAGAAAGGAACAAATTCTGTATTTGAGCTGAGCCATTTCTCAGAATCTCTGTCACCTTTTAAGGTTGAATATAAAATTTTGCAATGTCATAGTTGACTGGGCTTGGTTGCAATAAACTTAAACCAAGATTTTGAAGTTTGATGTTCATAAAAATTGAACAGCAATCTAAATAAGTATTTGTGGTTGTTTTTTGGGGTGGGAGATAAATTATACTATTTGAAAGAACGCACTGTTTTATACTGCATTTCAGATTTGTAATAAATTTCAAATACCTACACTGTATTTAGAATAAAAAATACTAAGCTCAAAAAAAGGGCAATTTGAATTCGTTTTAGAAAGAAAATTTTTAGCTGCTTTTTAAACTTCAATGTCTGAAAAGGGTTATTGCAGGAGCTTATAAATATCATAAATTAATTTGACCCATTCAAGCTGTAGATATTAGTTGCATTAAATAAACTATTGCTATAGTGACTATACAAATTATCTACAATAACAGTAAATTTATAATGAGGATAAAACACACAAATAAAAAGAAGGATGAAAAGAATTTTTTAAGCATATTTTAGTTTGGATACAAAGTGAATTTTCTTTTTGTATCACTCATTTCCCAACCTCTAAATAAGCTTTTAAATTGCTGACATATACTTCGAAAGCACTAACTCCTGTTTTTGTAATCCGACAAGTTGTAAGTGGATAGTTGTCTTTAAATTCTTTGGTAACATCTATATAGCCTGCATCTTTTAATTTCTGAATTTGTACACTCAGATTACCGGCAGTACTATTTGTTTTTTGTTTTAAAAAAGTAAACTCTGCCTCCTTTACAGTAATAAGCAGGCTTACTACGGCTAAGCGTAGTTGTGAATGTAGGATTGGATCTAAATCTTTAAATATCACAATGCTGCTTTTTGATATAACGATTTCTTAAAATCAATCCGGGTATAAGCCAGGCGGCTATAGCAGCTACAGCAATCAAAAGCATATCCGTTTTGGAGGAAGAAAATAATGAAGGGATTATCAATAACCAACAAATAACACCACCCCAAAGCATATACTTAAATTTCATAACCCCACCAGTTATTATGGTAGGAATACCATAGATCAAAAGAAAAAACGCAGATATATAATCCCCAAAAATACTTACACTGTCAGGAGCATTTTCTTTCAAAGCAACTATCAGAGTATTATTAATGAGAATAAGTAAGAATATCGCAATACCAAATGTACTCCAGATATAACCCATTGCTTTATCTTCATATCTTACGGCCATGCGTTGCTTTCTTTCTCTAATGGATATAAATATTTGTGGAACAACTGCAATTAAACTCAAAAACCAAATATCAAAAGGAAGGCTATAATCATATTGCCTTTCCGTCCAAGTAATGATTGCGCATATACTTATCACAGTGCCCCAAAGTATGGGTCCAATGCCTGTGTCGTGATAAGATCCTTTTGCCTTGCGAATCATATCATCAATAAGCTTTAAGCTTTCATTTGGATTAAACTGTCCTTGTTCCATTTACTAATAATTTAGAGAAAAAACTCATACAGAATTGGAATCCTGTATGAGTTTTTTGCTTATTAATGACACTGTGCTATCATCTTCACAGTTTCCTCTTTGCCCCAATCAGGATACATCGGTTTTACATTGGCTGATTCATACAATGCCAAAGCTTTTTCAAATAAAGGTTTGGCTTTATCTTTTCCACCACCAAATTGCTCCGGTGTGCCGAATAAACTCATGCCTTGTAAATAATACAACCTTGGATTTGAAGGATCCAATTGCATAGCATCTTGCAATGCTTTTCCTGCTTCTTGTCCATAAGTCATCCAGCGGGACATGGCATCCACCATCATCTGTTGCGTACATGCCATATTCACCACGCTTAGTAGCTCAGCTTTATCTTTTGGATCGGTAGTTAAACCATCTGCTATTTTACAGAGCTCTTTAATTTTTGTGCTGTTGGCATCTTTATCCAATTGCTGATCCATCCAGCCCTGAGTACTCAATGCAAGTGCAGCATAGTAGTATGGTAGCCATTGATTTTTTTCGGCATTGGCAATGCGCTCAAATGTGGCAGCAAGACTCTGCCAGTCTGCCGGCGATTGTGCTGTTTTCATTTTATCAAAACCCGCCTGCATAGCTCCAGCAAATTTATCTGATTGTGCATTTGAGAATACTGCTATTGCTATTAAAGCAATGGAGAAAAATAACCGTTTCATATTATCTATTTTTTATTTTGAACAAAGTTTTTTTGAGTGCAGGATGAAGCACCCATTCATATTATTTATTTGATTATAAAAATCTATTCTTGATGTATCAATCATCAATTTTCTACTATTAAAAACTAAAGGTTATTATTGATTGCATCTTGGCTTCTATCCACACCCCAGCTTAAAAAGCAACCAATAAAATAAAACCTTGGCGCAGGAAGACCTACTGGCTCTTTTACTACACCATTGTAAGAGTAGTTGTAATTAAATACCTGTTTTGCTCCGAATACATTGGTAACACTACCTACTAATACCCAAAACATTTTTGCATTTTGCTTACCCAGATTTGGCAGGTAGTTCAAACTAAAACCTGCATTATGATAATCTTTTGTCATGCCCTGATCTGCTATGTTTACTTTGCCTGTATTCAAATCCTGTTGAAAGAAATAATATGGTCTGCCTGTGGCATAACTATACGTAAAGTTGAAACCGGTTTTCCATTCCGTTACAAATCTTTTCATGACCACACTGGCGGTATGCTTTGCTGCAAAATTTGGCGTAAGCTTCTCCGGAAAATTCAGAAAATCTCTTTTGGTATCTAAATATGAATAGCTAATCCAATAGTCAAGGTTTTTAATTGTTTTTTTATCTCTCCAAAAGAACTCAATTCCTTTGGCATAGCCACTTCCTGCATTATTAAATTGTGGCAAAGTCTTTACTAAGTTATCATATTCCTTATAAAAAATTTCCGCTCTAAATATACGGTCATTGCTTGTTTTCTGATAGTTTGCTATATAGTGGGTAGATTTTGTAAAACCAAATGCCGTGCTGAAACCCAATTGTTGATTTTCTGGTTTTTGATAGAATGTACCATAGGCCACAGACACTTGTTCATTCTTTGCTAACTTGTAAGCCAAAGATATACGCGGAGCAAGATTACTGGCATCAATGATAGACGCATATTCATATCTTGATCCAAGTTTTAAAGCAAGATTCGTACTCAAATAAATATCAGCTTCTGCAAATGCTGCGGCCGTGTGATCGGTTAATGTTTGCTTTACACTGGTGTCAAATTGCACGTAAGTGCCGGGTACATCTGTATAAATATACTCACTGCCGAAACGAATGGCAGATAACCCTTTTATCCTTTTTTCAAACACTGCTCTTCCTTGTGCAAAATTTTGGGTAATATCAAAGTTGAAATTTTTTCCTGTTATCCAAGGTTGATTGGGAGTAAGTGCTTTAATATTGGCGGAGTCTTGAATTTCTTGCGAAAGTTTATCATTGTTCTTACTGAATGCAAATCCGAGATTCATTTTCCAGCCATTACCTAAAGTTTCACGCCAGCTTAAATTATTATACCAGTTAAAGTTCTTCAATCCAAAAGCATCTTTAAGTACAGCACTATCAATATCAGGTCTACGCAAACCCAAATTTCCTGTATTGATACTTGAATAAAATTTTACAATACCATTTTTTGTTTTAATGCGAAAATTGGCATCACCATTATTAAATTCTGGAACGGCAAAATAGTCCGGCTTTTGTTTCACGATATTAAAATATGCCGCAAGATTTACATAACCATAATTTACCCCCCAGCTGGCAGTTTTCTTCTTATTCAAATTTTGATACCCTATGCCGGTTAAGATGGGAGATATAGAAGCATTGCCTGCACTACGATCTGGCAAATCAATAGACTCTAAAATAAGCGCAGATGACAATGCACCACCATATAAGGCACTGTAGCCTCCGGTGCTAAACACGGTTCCTTTAAATAAAAAGGGAGAAAAACGTCCCCTTGTAGCAATATCCGGTACACTTGTAAAGAATGGATTATTGACAACCGTGCCATCAATAAATTGCTTGGTTTCATAGCCAGCACCACCTCTTACAAAGAGGCCTTCCTGATCGCCAATTTGCTGAGCGCCGGGTAGTGTTTTCATAGCAGATGTAATATCAGCATTGGCCCCTGCCGTAGTAGCTACGTCTATAGAGTTGAGCACAACACCAGCTCTTTTCTTATCACTTGCTTCAAAGGAGCCCGCAGTAACAGTAACTGCATTCAATTCATTCAGCTCTTCTTTTAAGCCTGCATTTACAATAAGGTTAGCACCTTCAATAGTGATGGGCTGCTCATATTTATTATAGTTGAGTGCAGAAAATTCGATCGTCACATTTCCCTTTTCTGTGGTTGAAAAACTATATGCTCCTGTAGAGTCAGTAACTGTACCATCGTATGAATCTTTTACTGTAACGGATACACCTTGAAGTGGTTTGTTTCTTGCTCCGGTTACTTTTCCAGATATGGTTACTTGTGCAAAAATGCCTGTTGAAAAAAGTAAGCAAAGGCTTAATAAAATCTGTTTCATAATATAAAGGATGCAAACATAGACTGGTTTATAATGCAAACCAAATTATTTTTTAAAACATATTTTACATTCATCCCTTTACTTTATTGTAGGAGGAATACTGATACGGAAAATAGTGTTTTGGGCCTGTCCACAAGCCAAGCTTTTGTTGCAAATGCACGCTGCACAAATGTTTTTCTGTTTCAAATGAAACGAATCTAAATTCAGGAATACCAAAATACGATAAAATAACATTCTCTATTTACAACAAAGAAGTGATAAAAACTTCACCTCAACACCAAATCAATTTGTTTTTTAAAATTCCTGCGCTACTTAATCCATAAGATTTAATCTAATTTGATTTACCTCTACTAAAAACAATATAATCTGTAGGTGGAATTTTTTTTACCTCCAAATGATGAAGCATTGTTACTATCTGTCCTCGATGGTAGGTGCCATGATTAAAAATATGATGTAGCATTTGCCATACAGGCTGTTTAAAAGATTGCTTCTTACTGTTCTGATAAATAAACTCATGTTGAATAGCAGCCTCTGTCGATTTTTGCACCCAATCCTCCCATTCTTTATTTTGTTGCAATAGTTTGTTGCATACCGAGAGTATAGGTAGTTCACTTTGATCCTTACTCGGTATAGAAATGGTTTCAACTAATTTTAAACGCTGCCACCATATACTTTCAGCATCCCATATATGATAAAGTGTTGTATATACTCCGGGAAAACTATTCCTCACCGGCATCATTTGTTTTTCTTTATCGAGGGGCAATATCGTATTAATGATTCTTGTATTTGCCCACACATTATAAGCAGCATAGCTATTTAGTATCTCTTTCATGTAATCAACAAATTTAATTTCCCCTCAAATATATTACAGTGTTTAATACCATTTGATTCAAGGGAGCGTAATACAGACTAAAGAAACTTTCTTAGAAAAAATACTAAAAAACGCCCTCATGTTTGCAATCAGAACTATGACAATGATTTGCTTTTCTACAAAGTCGATAATTTAAAATATGTGCCATTAAAATAAATGAAACTGCTGGTATTAGTAGATACATATCAATGTCATGAAACCATTCTTTACCTAAGAGAAACATCATACCAATTATAAATAAAATCATAGGTATTTTTTTGTGGTGATGCTTCCTCCAACCATGTTGTAGTGCATATAATCCAACAAAAGCGGCTACCAGAATCATAGCAATTTCAAATGCTTGGTTATGCAAAATCTCGAACCCAAATACAGGAAGGCTGGTAAGAAAAATGGGCAGTATGGCACAGTGTATGGCACATATTACAGAAGCTGATATACCCAGCGCATCCCAGTTAATCCATTTGTTCAGCATTTTGCAAAAATACGTTTACGCAACTTTGTTGCAAAAACATTTTTAAACAAGGAGTACAATTAAGAAATTTTTTAGAGAAAGTTTGGCTATCATTCACATGCTCCTATATTTGCACTCCTTTCAGGAAATATTCTTATTTATGGGAGTTTAGCTCAGCTGGTTTAGAGCATCTGCCTTACAAGCAGAGGGTCGGCGGTTCGAACCCGTCAACTCCCACCAAATGCCCACATTGCGTGGGTTTTTTTATGCGTGGTTTAGAGCATTTCGATTGTATCAATAGCACCACTAGTGCAATTCATACAGCTCATTCCACCTTGTAGTATATCGTGGGCTGCGCATTTCCTGCCTCATCTTCCAGTTGCGCTGTAGTCCACTGCTCACATATTTTACCGTATCTTCTTTAATTCCAAAATTAATATTGTCCATAGCTTCCATAAGGAGGTGTCTTCGATTGTATGTAGGCAAAAAAAACAAGTTACCCTGTATGGCAGTATCGGGCACAATATCGGCAAGCATTACCCCGCCCTTTATGTATCGCATACCGGGTTGGTACAATTGCTCCACCATTGGCAATGTAAAGCCAAGCAACTCATGTGTTATAGATGTGGCAGTAGGCATTAAGATATGCTTATGTACACTGCGTGGCGCATACTCTTTGCTGCGTGATTCATCATTAAACACCAGCATTACTTCTACAAGCCGGGCAGCAGCATGCTGTCTGCGTAGCTTTTCGGCAGCACGGGCCGTATATGTGGCAATAGCCTCCCGCAGATCTTTTTGTGCGTACACAGGTTTGCCAAACATACGGGTGGTAGCTATCATTTTCTTTTTAATCAGTGGATCTTTCAGCGCAATACAAGGCAGCTCTTGTAGTTCTCTGATAAAGCGCACTCCCGTTACACCCCCCAGCTGTGTGCGTGCCCAGCCCTCACTCATTTGCCGCAGCTGCCAGGCATTATAAATATGCCATTCCTCCCTGAGCTTATGAGCATATCGTCTGCCTATACCCCACAAATCCGCTACTGCTGTCGCTTTCAGGGCTTTTTGTATGCCATCTGCTGTATCTAAAACAAATATACCACCGGTGCCCTGCTTATCTTTTTTTGCAAGTTTATTGGCTACTTTGCTCAGCACTTTGGTAGGAGCAGCACCAATAGAAACTTTTATACCCGTCCACATTTCCACCTTTTCCTTAAGCATACTGAGATAGGTCGGTAGCTGCTGCACAGCCACTTCATCCAAATCAACAAAACATTCATCTACAGAATACACTTCAATTTTATCTGCACCTACTAACAGTTTAAGTGAATCCATTACCCGGCGGCTCAGGTCTCCATACAAATAGTAATTACTCGAAAAAACACTGATGCCATGTTGCTTTATAGCATCCTTACTTTGATAGTATGGTACAGCCATATCCACACCCAGCGTTTTAGCTTCATCCGTACGGCTTATAATGCAGCCATCATTATTACTCAGTACCACCACGGGTTTTTCCCAGAGGTCTGGTCTGAATAAACGCTCACATCCACAATAAAAACTATTACAATCTATAATTGCCTTCATACATTAAATTTTCAAAATGATTATCAGGCACAAAACCAATCATTCTATTACAATCCAATTTGTCGGGGTAAAATTACTAATATATTTAGTAAAATAAATTTTTGTTGCTTTGTCTAAGACGATTACCTTCGTAAAAATTTTTTTGCTATCAAACACAAATCATTACTCTACTTGCTTTGTTTTATGCTATTGACTTTAATAGTATTTTTTTATTTGCTGCCTACGGCAAATAAGAAAGAGGCAAAGAGCAACAAAGAAGCCTGTGAGCAAGAAAAATCAAAAGGTAATGGTGAAGAATTTATCCAGGGAAACCTGCACCAGCGATTCCTATCGTCAAGAGGTTAATTTTAGAAAAATTTTAGAGGATTGTAACATTAATAGCTTTACTCCGTAAAAGAGTAGAATTGGCGTGTAGCAGAACAGAGAAAACTATTTATGACGGAACGGGAATACAATTTATGTGTAGATAACTATGCAGACAATGTGTTTAGATTTATCGTAAAAAATCTAAGGCATGAAGAGGATGCAAGAGATATTGTGCAGTCAGCATTTGAAAAACTCTGGAAGCACAGAGAAGAGGTTGATAATAATAGGTGTAAATCATATTTGTTTACGGTAGCGTATAATCAAATGATTGACCACCTCAGAAAAATAAAGCGGGTGCATCTACGAGATGAGTTTAATGAAACAATGAGAGTGGTACAACAACCAATTAACAATCTTAAAAAGAATTTACAAGATGCGCTCAGCAGGCTAAATGATACACAGCGCAGTCTTGTACTACTAAAGGATTATGAAGGATATAGTTATGAGGAAATAGGTAGAATAACCGGACTAAATGAAAGTCAGGTAAAAGTTTATCTACATAGGGCAAGGCTTACACTCAGAAACTACATTACAAAACCCGAAAATGTTTTATAACAGACAATTTATTTGCAGTGAAAATAAATAGAAATAATTACGAATCCTTTTTTCTGCTTTATATAGATAATGAACTTTCTGCGGAGGAAAAAACAGAAGTAGAAAATTTTTTACTCAAAAATTCTGATTTAAGTGATGAGTTTGATTTGCTTCGAGATACAAAACTAGCAGATGAAGGTTTGACCATATTTGAGCATAAGGAATTGCTGTACAAATCAACAGCATTGCATATAGATACAGAAAACTGTGAAGAATGGTTTCTGCTCTATACTGACAATGAACTCAGCACTGATGAAAAAGAATCAGTTGATAGATGGCTTTCAAATAACCCCACTTACAAACCTGCGTTGGAGGTATTGCTCCATACCCAAATGCCAAAAGAAACTATTGTTTTTTCAAATAAAGCATCACTCTACAAACAAGAGGCTCACCGGGTAGTTTCTCTTGCTCCACGCAGATGGATGGCTGCTGCTTCTATTGCTATATTACTAACAGGAGGATGGTTTTTGTGGAATAGTAAAAATACTATTCAGCAGGATCAAACAGCATCAAATACTAATGAAATTTCAAAAAAGATAGAGCCCACCTATGACACAAAAAATGTAACAGGCAAAACGGCATCCATCAGTAGTAAAGACAGTTTTCAAAAGCAACTATTGAATACTACTATCCAAGCAAAAACAACAAATAAAAAAATCAACGACGATACAATAGAGCAATACGTAAATGTTAAAGAAAACAATATTGACAATAGTATTGTAACAAATAATTCTGACCATGCGTATAAAACCATATCAGTTGAAGCAATCAATACAACTGAAGCTGATAATAATTCAATCATTGCAGCAAACAATCTTTCAGATGATGAAATGAATGAAACAATAAATTCCATTGTGACTGCGGCTATAAACGAAAAAGTACAAACAAATACTGATGCGGATATAGCCATGCTGACCAATGCATCAAACAGTAATCACTACACAGTTTTACAAACAGATGATGATAAAAATAATTTGTATGTAGGTGCTTTAAATCTGAATAAAAATAAATTGAAAGGCATAATCAGAAAAGCTGGAAAAATCTTTAGTGATAAAACAAAAAACATTGCCGACATCAATGGTGACATCATCAAATCAACATCTGGTTCCATAAAAAAATAAATACAAATAGAATATGAAAAAGTATGTACTCATGCTCTTGGCACTATTGTGTGCCGGTTTAACTAAAGCCCAGGATAGCACTGCCACAAATGCTGGCGATACCATTAAAGTAGGAAATTTTATCATCATTAAAAACAAAAAGAAATCTGATGATAGAGATACAACAGGAAGAGATCCACATGCAACAATTGACATCACCATTGGCAACGACGATGATGTTGATAACGATGATGAAGAAAATAGTAAACCATCCAATATAAGTACCAACTGGTTTATATTTGATTTAGGCTTTGCTAATATGCGAGACAAAACAGACTATGGAAGCCCCGAGGCAAATGCATATCTCAACGCAAATGGTGGCGCAGCTTTTACCGCAGATGACCTTGATTTAAACACGGGTAAATCCAGCAACGTAAACCTCTGGTTTTTTATGCAAAAACTAAACATTACAAAGCATGTACTCAATCTCAAATATGGTCTGGGTATGGAAATGTATAATTATCGGTATAAAAAAGCAATCAGTTATAACGATGATCCTTCCTATATCTACAGAGACTCTGTAAGCTTTTCAAAAAATAAATTATTTGTCAATTATCTTACCGTACCGTTGATGTTTAATATCAATGCAACTCCGGAAAAACGAAAAGGTTTTACACTGAGTGCCGGCGTAAGTGCGGGATACCGCATAAGTAGCAGAAATAAACAAATAAGTGATGAGCGAGGTAAAGATAAAATAAAAGGAGACTTTGATCTGGAACCATGGCGCTTTGCCTATGTGGCAGAAATGGGTATCGGCCCGGTGCGTGTGTACGGCAGCTATAGTGTAAATACACTTCATCAAAATGGACTACAGCAATACCCCTATACAGTAGGCTTGCGCTTTAGCAATTGGTAATCGTTTTTTGCACATCCATATTCCCGTATGTGTGAAAATGTTCCATCTGAAAAGGTGGAACATTTTTTTATTTTCAATCATGTACTTTCTTTATTTTGCCATATATATGCATACCGAAAAAAAATTAATCATATATACGGATGGTTCATCCAGAGGCAATCCGGGTCCGGGAGGTTATGGTGCCATTCTGATGTTTGGAAATCATACCAAAGAACTGTCTGCTGGCTTTAGAAAAACCACAAACAACCGGATGGAACTATTGGCAGTAATCAAAGCATTAGAAGCCATTACAAAAAAAAATATTCCGGTATCTATTTATACAGACAGCCGCTATGTGGCAGATGCTATTTCAAAAGGTTGGCTGCAAAACTGGATTGCTACAAATTTTAAAGGAGGCAAAAAAAACAAGGACCTTTGGATCCAATATCAATTAATAGCCAAACAGTTTAGAATCAATATTCATTGGGTAAAGGGGCATGCAGATAATCCTTATAATAATCGTTGCGATACATTAGCTACCACTGCCGCAGATGGAAAGAATTTATTGATAGATGAGGGTTATGAAACGGAGGAAGCTGGTATGTATTGATTGAAGCGCCATAACAAAATTTCCTGTCTTTTTGTTAATATGCTTAATTTCACGGCCATAACGATATGCTTCAATCCATTGCAGAAAGAATCAAGTACATAAAACCGGTGCGTGCATTGGTCTATTCGATAGTTGGCATGGCTACCTATCCGGGATTGGCCTTGTACAATAAATTAGAGATAGAAGGTACAGAACACCTGCGTTCATTGCCAAAAAAAAATGTACTATTTGTAAGTAATCATCAAACATATTTTGCAGATGTCATGCTTTTTCTACACATCTTCTGTGCAGTCAAATGGAGAAAAGAAAACAAACTTGGTGTACCTTATTATCTGCTCAATCCTTTTACAAACGTACATTTTGTAGCTGCTGAAGAAACTATGAACAGCAGCTTACTTAGCAAGCTATTTAAACTGGCCGGCGCCCTTACAGTAAAGCGTACCTGGCGGGCTGAGGGACAAAATGTGCATAGAAACAGAGACGAAAACGATACGGAAAAAATTGATGAAGCACTCCATAAAAGTTGGGTCATAACATTCCCGCAGGGTACCACAAAACCATTTGCACCTGGTAGAAAAGGCACAGCACATATCATTAAAAATAATCAGCCCGTAGTTGTACCTGTAGTTATCAATGGCTTTTGGAGAGCATTCAATAAAACGGGCCTTCGATTCAAAAAAACAGGAACACAACTTAGCATCAGATTCAAAGAACCGCTTCAAATAGACTATTCCAAAACTGTAGATGAAATTTTAGAACAAGTAATGGATGCAATAGAGCAAAGTAAAAAATATATGCTTAAAGGAAAGCATCATATCAGTTCTATTTTAGACAAATAATATCATCAGGATAATATATTTTTTTAGATTTTTTTCCCTTCGGGAAATGAAGCATCTGATGTAGATGAATACACCACAGACAACGGATGATGATAAGTATTAAAATATTGAATCGAAAGAAATACGATGATTAACTAAAAAATAGATTTTATAAGAAATCGTAAGTCAACATCTTAACTTGCTCTTTCACTCCCATACATTACATTGCACTATTCTTACAATATTGGAAGTAATATGAAAAATAGTATCTTCATTTTAGTAACCATCTATTGTGGGTGTTTAGCATCCTGCAAAAAACAAGCTGTAGCAGATAGTCAGCAAATGTTTATAGAGGATAAAGCGATGGTAAACACCATTAGTTTTAGCGGTTATAACTGGAAGGTAAAACATTCACCTTCTGAAAAAATTGGACCGGGTCCAAACTATTGGGCCAAGCAAAATGTATGGCTCGATGCGCAAGGTCATTTACATCTAAAACTTAGAAAATATCAGAATAAATGGTACTGTGCAGAGCTGCAGTCAGCAGATAGTTTTGGTATGGGTAGTTGGCAATGGCAGATAGAAGGCAGGATTGATTTGTTGGATAAAAATGTTGTTTTTGGTTTATTTAATTATTCAGGCAATGATGGATTTGATGAAATGGATATTGAGTTTGCCCGATGGGGCAATGCCTCAAATCCAAACCTGAATTACACCGTTTGGCCGGCTCAAGCTGGCAATACAAATTTTAGTTTTACACAAAATTTTTTACTAAGTGGCACCTATACCACACATCGATTTACAAGATCCACAAATGCAGTTGTATTCAAAAGTTTGTATGGTTTTTATGACGATGACAGCAATCTTTTTGCCACTGCCACTTGTACTGCACCACCCAAATCTATCAGTCAGAAAAAAATGCCAGCTTTTATCAATCTCTGGATGTTTCAAGGTAGGGTGCCCACCAATGCAGCTTCTGTAGAAATAGTTGTACATTCCTTCAAATATACTCCATCATAGAAAATGATTTTTTTGATGCGCTGCAATATGAAGCCAAGTTCAATCAGTTGCCAACTTTAGCCCTAAGGCGAAAACTAAACAGCTATTGCTTATTTTTGTACCATGTTTTATAAGGAAGACATTGAATCAGATATTGCAGTTTCTGATTTTACTGTATCAATAACTGATACAACTTCATCATATCAGCTAATACTCTGGAATGATGATGTCAATTCTTTTGACTGGGTCATTACAACACTAATGGAAGTGTGTGGCCACACCGAAGATCAAGCTGAACAATGTGCTATGATCATACATTTCAAAGGAAAATATGGTGTAAAAAATGGCGATTACGATACATTAAAACCCATGTGCAATACGGTAAATGACCGCGGCATTAATGCCACCATTGAACTGCTGATAGAGCAATAATTTCAGCATGTTTTCAAACAATAACGACTCCAAAGAAATTTTACTTTTCCCCAACCCTGAGCTGGCAGATGAAGATGGTCTGCTTGCTATTGGTGGTTTTATTAGCCCTGCTACAATTTTGCAGGCATATAGCCAGGGCATCTTTCCTTGGTATAAGGGTGAAGTTCCTTTATGGTATCATCCCGATCCACGTTTTGTATTGCGGCCATCTCAGTTGAAAGTGAGTAAATCCATGCAAAAATTATTGCTGCGCAATGCTTTCCATTTTTCAGTTAATACTGATTTTAAAGCAGTCATTCATGCTTGTAAATCGATACAACGCCCTGGGCAGGATGGCACATGGATATCATCAGCATTGGAAAACGCATTTATTCATTTACATGAAAAAGGAATTGCCCATAGTGCAGAAGTAAGGCTGAATGGTGCTTTAGTTGGAGGTCTGTATGGCCTATTGATGGGCAATATATTTTTTGGTGAAAGCATGTTTAGTACACATAGCAATGCCAGTAAATATGCATTGATATGCTGGGTGAAAAAATTGCAGGATATGGGAGTTGTATTAATTGACTGCCAGGTCCATACCAATCACTTAGAAAGTATGGGTGCAAATATGATTTCCAGAAAAAAATTTATTGAAATATTGGAAAAAGAAATTGGGCGTATAGATGATTCAGTACTTAAATTTTAAAAATAGATTTTAGTGCTTATCCGTCTATTATTGCTGCGCAGCAGGATTAATTGACAGCCCCGCCATTAATAGCTTCCGGCACTTGAAGTTTATTGTAAGCCATTAGGAAAAGTGCGCCCAAATTTTTATAAGGAGGTACATAATCCGGGAAATATTCATTGCCTGCAAAAACGCTGCTAAAATGCCTCCATATATCTGGCCAATCCAGATCCTTACCCTGCCTTAATGCTTCCGCCATATAAATAATCATAGGGAAATTTACCGAACCACTGCCTGTTTGTTTTGATGATACAATTTGAGCTTCGGGGCAAGTAGTAAGTACCTTATCTAAATTTTGGTAAGCACCACAACTGCCTAAATAAATGACCCTTGCTGTGGAAAACAATTGATCTAATGTATAAGGCAAAAAATAACTATGTCCCCTGTGAATTACAAAACTTGGATACTGCTCCGTACTATCTAAATAGGAGCACAATGCTTCTTGGGCATAAGCATCCAGATTCTTTTCTTCATCCAATGCTCTATTACAAAATATGGAAATAGGCACTCCGGTTTTTGAACGTATTTCAGCCCATTGAGGGGTGCTTACCACAGACCAGTTTGCACTGCCACTATATGTATTTATAAATCGATTATAAATACCCATGCCATCCTTATCCCCATAAAAAAATTGTTGTATGATAATGCGCCCTGCCTCATTCTGCAGTTCTTTATTCGTACTACGATATATATTTGAAATGCCTAAGCTTTTGCTTACATCTATACTCGTATCCGAACTGGCCATAAACAATTTTTCTAAAATATTATAGATATCCATAGACCTTAGACTACCACTTGTGCGTGCTAGCTGCAAATTGTTACGCAATTGATTCAGCAATAAATTGCGAATTGATTTGTCATTAATACTACCAAAAGCATCTGCTACATCTACTGCATCTTCTAAACTATTTGTTTTATCTAAACCATTCACAAATGCTTTCATGAGTAGTTGCGCATTATTAGGCTCCATACGTTGTAAAAAATTACTGAGTGTATTATAGTTTGCACACATTTTCACCCATTTTTTAAAATAATCAAAGCGCATTAAAAGCATTAAACTATCACCTCCACCTATATCCTGCTTTAGCATATTCTTCCACACCCGTGGATACACCCCTCTTACAAAACTACTTGTATAAATATCTTCTTCTGTAGTTACTGCCAGGTAATACAATTCTTCGGGAGTTAATTTATCAATTTTTTTAAACCGAACCGGGTCTTGCTCTTCATGCAGATCATTAATTACATTTACATAAATTTCTTTTGCTTTTTGTGCCAACTTTGCCCTTAGGGTAGTGAGTGTAGCAGCTGTATCTTTTTTACGTAAATCATCTGCATAATCAATTGCTGTCTTTACCAAAAGGCTGTAATATTTTGTGCTATCTTCTAAGGCCAATGCTACATCATCAAAACTAATTCTACCTTTATTCAGATTATCTAAAAAAGGAAAATATTGTTGCCCATCACGCATGCTGGCCATTTTTACAATGGTTTGGGTCATGGGGTCTTTACTATTGCGCAGCAAACCAACTACCGGGAGTGAAGATGCGGCATAATCAAACACCGTTTCGGGAGCTTTTCTGGAGGCAAGTGCCATGAGTGTATCTGCATAAGGCAAATCAATATGACCATTGAGCACATACATTGTTTTTTCAGGATATTGCAAGCAGTATTTATAATGAATATGATCAGATTCTGAATCATAGCCTTTATTATCTGCAAAAGCAACAGAACGTATAACAATGTTTGAACTTTCATAAGAATAATTATCAAATGCAGGGGCAATGCTTTCTCCATTGAGGTATAATTCCAGAGCAGTATCAAAAAGTGACAATGCATCTGCAAGTGCAACAGCCTTACATTCATTTGAGGTATAACCTTTATAAAAAAATTGAAATATTTCTTGTATCCCTCTTAGTAGCCTTACTTTCTGATTGCTATTTGCCAGACTGGTACGCTCTATATAAAATCGTTTTTCATCTATACCATTTAGCAGTTGTTGATTTAATCTATTATTTAGCAATGTATCCCTACCGGGAATGAATGAAGAGTCTGCTTTACCATCTAATGCCCAAATGGCAGCTCTACTTTTTTCTATCTGCTTATGAAAGTAAATATGATCAAATGGTATTACGCTGCTATCTGCTTGTGCCCACAATGTATTGGAGCAGCCAAAAGTAATAAAACTTATAATAAAAAATACGAATACTATGTATTTGTTTGTCATAATAGAAATACAAATGTAACCCTTAGTGTTGTATAAGCTTGTTAACAATTAGATAATATTGTGCCAAAGGAAAATAATAAGACAGAGAGTACATTTGCGGAAATAATTCTGCATGGAGGTAGGCACTAATAAAATTCTTATTGCGGATGATGAACCAGATATACTTGAAATAATTGCATATAATCTTGGTAAAGAGGGCTTTGAAGTATATACCGCTGCAGATGGCAGGGCTGCAATAGATGTAGCAAAACAAATACAGCCTGCGCTTATCATTTTGGATATTATGATGCCCTATAAAACAGGAATTGAAGTGTGTACCCAACTTCGCTCACAAGCAGCATTTCAAGATACACTAATCGTTTTTTTAACTGCTTTGGATGATGAAGCTACACACATAAAAGGGTTGGATATAGGTGCTGATGATTTCATAACAAAACCAATAAGTCCAAAAGTATTGGTAAGCAGGGTGCATGCTTTAATGAGAAGGGTACAAAAAGATGAAAACAAATTGCTAGATTTTGGAGTTATAAAAATTGATCCGGTTAAATACCTTATATATGTAGAAGACAATCCTGTTTTATTGGCAAGAAAAGAATTTGAGTTAACATATTTATTGGCTTCTAAACCTGGTCGTGTTTTTTTGAGACAGGAAATATTAGATAAAGTCTGGGGTCAAGATGTAATAGTGGGTGATAGAACTATTGATGTACATATAAGAAAAATAAGACAAAAACTGGGTATAGATTGTATTCAAACCATAAAAGGAGTGGGCTATAAATTTTTGATGGGGTAAGGTTTTACTTTTAGGGTAAGTATCAATACTTTTTGTGCACCATCATCTTCATAACTTATATTTTCCCTGGATTGAAATGCCCTCTTACATTTACTACATGAAAAACACTATCCGTGTTTGCCTCTATTACAAAGTTCTTTTGGAAATATCCAGTATCAAATAGGTGAATCGAAAAGTGAATAAAACTATTTTTACCCAATTTAACCTGATTTTGCAGTTGACTTTGTAATGAAAAGTTGAAAGGCAATATAGACTTGTTTTTTGAGGTAAATGTTTGGATGAAGTAATAGGGAATTTTCTTAAAGTTAATAATTGTTCTCAAATGCTTACGTATGTACCATTTCGAGTCTGCAATAAATTTTAACTGCAAAATCTAGGTTTACTTTATTACTTTATTTTATAATAAATATCCTAAGAACTTAGTAAAATAATTTAAATCATAATATGAATCGATAAGAAGTTAGTTGTTTTTTTGAATTTGTTTGTAGAGTAATGTAAACAAATCATTGGTTTCACTATTTTTTTTATCGATTTTAATTTGAACTGTTAGTGAGTCACCTGCTTCTATACTTTGATTTTTATTTAAGTTTAATGTACTGCAAGAACAACTTGTTATGCACTTGTAAATAATCAATTGCCCGTTTCCTTTGTTGTAAATTTTAAATGATCTTAAACTATCATTTTGCACTTTTAACCCAGAAATATCAGTAATTATTTGTGGTTATTTATTACAAGAGATACATACCGTGTATAACATCAAGATGCAAACCGATACGGTATAAAAATTATTTCTCATTCAATAATATTTTGTCTAAAATGAATATTTCTCTTTTGAGCCAATCATCGGCCAAATAAATTCCAAAGCCCTTTTCTTTTTTTATAATATTTTTTTCACTATCAACTAACAACTCAGTAGGGTAGCCATCAATTTTATACTTTGGTATTGTGTTATTGGAATCATACAAAAAAATTATACTACTATCTTTATTTTGTTCAGAGTGTGTTAAAAATTGCTTGTAAGTATTTGCAGTTCCATCACAAATAAGTACAAAGCTAAAATCATGAGTTTTGTATTTATTTGAAATATTTTTCAGGTATGTGAATTTTTGCTCACAAGGTGCGCATCCAACAAAATAAAACTCAATAAGAGCAGCCTTTGAACCATTTAATGTATCAAATAGGTTAACTGTTTTTTTGTCAATTCCCAAAAAAAAATTATTGGTTAGGGTTGTGTTTGTATTTTGAGAAATATCATGTATATAATGCATAAATCTCAACAAATAGGGTATAGTATATAATTGTGATACGATTATAAAAAGTATTGAAATAAAAAAATTAAATACAACCTTAATTTTTCCTTGCCTCAAATTTAATCCACAGTAAATACCCAAAGCAGGATACAAAGTAGCATAAGGAAATCTGTGAGGAAATAAATCAGGACCCAAGAATAAAGTGGTTGAGTCAATTAAAAAAACCGGAAGGAGAATGATGAGAAAAAGTTTACCTTTATTTATTTCGGATTTATTGAAAAAAGAAGCGAATAATAAGTAGCACACATACCTTGCTATATGGGGCTGAGTAAAAGTATCAAAGGACTTGTTTGTAAAATATTCAGCAAGTACGTCTATGTTAAATAAAATAATGTTAAATAGAATTGAAAACAAAATGGAAATGCCAACAATTATTATTTGCTTCTTTTTTGATATCATATTTATGATTTGAATCTCATTAATCAAAGAGGATTTCCACCTAATGGGTCTGGATTAAGTGTTGGCTCAGCACCTGAGCATCTTCCTTTACAGCCACTAGTTCCATATACTACGCACATTTCATATAAATTATTTACGGTACACCCTGTGTTGCAACAAGTGTTTAGTGGGTCAGGGCATCCTAAGTCATATAGGCAGGTACAGGATCCCTTTTCTATATCCCTTTTTGAAGTTTCTGTATCATAATTTTTAGGATTGATTAAATCATCCATAGTGTGGATGTTGATTTTAGAAATCAGAAGAGTTTTAGTTAAATATGGACTTTCGATTAAAATATTTAATTGCTCCTTAGAAAAATGTGTACTAAAATATGGTAAGTTATCTACAAGAAAGTTATTGCCAATTTCTGGATGTTCTAATAATTTTTGCATACCAACTCTATACAATAAATTTTTTAGAAGTACTGATTTAATCACCCCAAAATAAATACTATTATCATTAGCAAAATCAATATCTTAGCTAAAATTAGTAGTATGAATATGTTTAAAGGTA
>ERZ650309.392-NODE-392-length-21753-cov-6.023827_pt1 | contig 21753 bp, 18 predicted proteins | sample MGYA00376245_ERZ650309 | MGnify/ENA primary metagenome ERZ650309 (study PRJEB26733, sample SAMN07839294) | wastewater metagenome | biome: urban; feature: wastewater treatment plant; material: waste water | place: USA: North Carolina | collected 2016-04-26 ...
GCCAGGCAGAAAAAATCCTGCAAAAAGACCCGTTTCAGCAAATATTACAAATACTAATAACCAAAGCCCTCCATACTGGATATAGAACTCAGGATTAAGTAAATCATGCCAGTCAAATGACAGCAAAAAACTATGCATTTATTGATTTGTTTTTTTTATTGAGGGGTCAAAAATAGTGTAATCGGTTTTATAATAAGGCCAAAAAAATAATTGAAAATGACAGTCATTTTTTAGCCCAATATCCTTTTGAAAATATTATCGTATATGAAATGGCACTTTCAATTTATGTGCAATAAATCATTTGCCGTAGGCTAAAAATTCTTAGTAAAATACTGGGTAATATAATTTTGTAATCCACTTCGTGGAATCTTTTTCCAACATTCTATTTGTAACCAATGATTGATAGGGAATAGCCGGTGCTACTTTTTGCATGTCCTGTACATAATGGTTTAACTCTGTTTGTGCGTTGTTCACCCTATGGGCATCGCCGGTTACTTCAGTTATCAAAGCATTTCCCAAAACCATTTTCTTGAGCAAGAAAGGCGCTTTGGCCGGTATATCCTTATTTACCGGAACAGCAATCATAACCTCATAATGTAAGGAATCATCTGTATAACAATTCATCATGGGGGGATTAACAACAATGCCACCATATGCTGAAACATAGGAGGTTAAGGATTCAATCATTTGATAGATTTCTGCGGTATTTGGTAAATATGCAAAAGATTTTTTGAGTGCAATGAGTGAGGAGTCAGTCAATATTTTTTTTTCTATTTCAATGCCATAAATTGCAGTTGTGCTTTCAAATTGTTGTTGGATGGCCAAGATGCAATCTGTTATTTCTGATTTAATACTTAGCGCTTTGAAGTACAAGTAAAGCCTAGTAAATGGATTTGCTGACAAAGCAATATCACTGTGAAATTGTAGTGCTGTGCTGTCCTGATCTTGAAATACAGCAGAAATATGACCGCTAATCGTATCTTCATTTTTTGAAACAAAAACAGTAGCAGTGTTTACTATTAATTTCTTTGTGGTGAATCGAAGGCTATTATATTCAAAAGTAGTATCATCTTTTTGTGATCCAGGCCACCATTGATTCCAGTATTTAATGTTAGTAAGCACTCTGGCCACACCATCGTACCTTGATTTTAATGGCAATGAAATTGAAATGGAATAGGTAGATGGTATTACAAAGTAAATAACAGACAGTGAAAGGAAAACAAATATAAAAATACCAATAAGCCAGCGTTTCATAGTGTGTATGGGGTGATAAAAATGAATATTGATTAAAAAATTAATAATAGGAAGCGTCTAAATGAATATTTGCTTTTTCGGCTGTTTCAATAATGGTATAATCTGAAAGTATTACTGCTTTATTTCTTTTTACACAAATATCATGTTCAAAATGAGCACTTGGCTTTCCATCTTTTGTCCGCACTGTCCAGCCATCAGTATTTGTAAAAATATCTTTGGTGCCCATATTGATCATCGGTTCAATAGCAAGTGTACAATTCTCCTTCAGTTTTGGACCAGAACCACGCTTACCATAGTTGGGCACTTGAGGATCTTCATGCAGACTACGTCCTAGCCCATGGCCAACTAATTCCCTTACCACACCATACCCATGTTTTTTTTCTGTATGCTCTTGTATGGCAAAAGCAATATCGCCAACTCTGCATCCTGCTATCGCTTTTTCTATGCCCTTATATAAACTCTCTTTGGTAACTTTTACAAGCTGTTTTACCTCAGGTGATGCTGGCCCCATTAAAAAGGTATAAGCATGATCCCCATGCCAGCCATTCAATATTAACCCCATGTCAATGCTAACTACATCTCCTTCTTTTAATGGTTCATTGTTTGGAAAGCCATGAACGACAACATCGTTTACACTGGCACATACCGTAAATGGATATCCATGATAATTAAGAAAAGATGGAATTGCATGATGATCTTTGAGAAATTCAAAACAAAGTTTGTCGATTTGCATGGTGGTCATGCCCGGCTTTAATACAGCTGCCACCGCAGAAAGGGTTTTACTTACTAATAGAGCACTGCTACGCATATACTCTACTTCATCATTTGTTTTATATAATATCATGATAAAAAGAGTGCAAATGTGGGGGATTTTAGGTGAAAATTATAGAGTTTGGATTTACAGTTTTTATTCAATCAATAATATGAAAAGCAATAGATTTGCTATAATCAAATAGATATGAACGAAACAGTAAAGTATGTACTCATCAATATAGCTGTAGCATTTGCCATTTCTTTATTTTTTCTAATAACTGGTCAATCAGATGGCATTTCTTCATTTTTCTTGGCCTATGGTACTATTAGTCTTTTGGGGTTTGTAATCAATGGGTTTATTGGTATCATTCTTTTATTGGCAGGCAGCAAAGAGAAAGGCAAAAAAATGATATTAGCTGCAGGTGTATTATTGGTTGTAGGAGCAGCTACTTGTAGTATTGGTTTTGGAGAATTAAATTTTCATTGATTTGAAGATAGTAACAAACAATAATCACTTTTTTTGATTGAGTTTATCCGCATCTTTTCCCAAAATACTAATTTGGCACTTCATATTTTGCAATGAATGCCTTAGCATTTATGATATCAGTATGCATTATTCTGTCTTTATCTGTAAACGGAACAATTTTTCTAAATGCAGCCATATATTCTTCGATTTTAGGACCTGTAGTAAGGGGTCTTCTTAGATCTAATGCTTGCGCTGCAGTTAGTAATTCTATGCCTAAAACTTTTTCAACATTCTCCATTACCCTCAGGCATTTAACGGCAGCATTTGCACCCATGCTTACATGGTCTTCTTGGTTATTACTACTGCTGATACTATCTACTGAAGCAGGCGTACAGAGTTGTTTGTTTTCACTCACAATACCTGCAGCAGTATATTGAGGTATCATAAATCCACTATTGAGTCCTGCATCGGTTACCAAAAAAAGTGGAAGATTTCTTTGTCCACTGATTAGCTGATAGGTTCTTCTTTCGCTGATATTAGCCAACTCACTCATGGCAATACTCAAGAAATCAAGGTGCAAAGCAAGTGGCTGTCCATGAAAATTGCCCCCGCTAATGATTAAATCTTCATCGGGAAAAATATTTGGATTATCAGTTACGCTATTAATTTCAGTAATGAATACACTAAGCACTTGTTCTACTACATCCATTGTAGCGCCGTGCACCTGTGGCACACACCTGAAACTGTACGGGTCTTGAACTTGATCCTTTTTTTGAAGCTGAATTTTGCTACCCTTGAGGTATTGTCTAAGTTGGGAAGCAACATATTGTTGTCCTTTGTGCGGTCTTACCCTGTGTATGGCTTCATGCAATGGATAGTTTACGCAATCAAATGCATCCATAGACAGTGCAGCATTTAAATTGGCTATTCGCAATAATTGTTTTGCCTTTATCAAACAATACATTCCATACGCACTCATAAACTGTGTGCCATTGATAAGAGCAAGTCCTTCTTTACTTTGTAAAGCTATTGGTTGCCAACCCATCATAATCAAAGCATCTGCCGAAGGCATTTTCTTTCCTTTTAATCTCACTTCGCCCATTCCAATTAAAGGCAAAGCAAGATGACTGAGCGGAGCAAGATCTCCACTGGCACCCAATGAACCCTGTGTATAAATAATGGGCAGCATCTCATTATTATACATTTCCATCAGCCTTTTTACCGTTTCTATTTGTACACCACTATGTCCATAGCTTAGGCTTTTAATTTTTAGCATAAGCATGAGTTTTACTATTGGAGTAGGCACTTCATCACCCATGCCACATGCATGACTCATTAGTAGGTTATATTGCAATTGTTGGGTTTGACCCTTGTCAATTTTTACATTTTGTAAAAAACCAAAACCAGTATTGATACCATAATGTAATTCTTCTCCGGTGGTTTTATTATCTAAGTATTCTCTACATTTTAGAATAAGTTCATGTGCATCAAAAGTGATAGATACCTGCTGATTGAAAGCAAGTAGATTTTGGATTTGTTGGAAGGAGGTGTGCTTACGATCAAGTGGCAAATAATTATAACTCATAATAAGTTTTTACGATGGCAAATAAATGGAAAATTGTGATGTAGCTTGATTGAAATGATTTACTGTAAGATTGGGTGAATTTGATGTTTCATTTTTTTAGAAATTTTTATCAAACATTACTCGAGTAAAACAAAACATTTAAAAATAAAAAGAGGAGAGTTTTTATTGCTCTCCTCTTTTGCCAGATAAATAAGATAATATTATGGAACGAATTCGTAAGCTACGTTTGTGCCTGCATTTGCCCACTGCACATTCACAATACCTTTATTTTTTGTATTGTTTTTGGTGCCAACTACGAATGCAACAATTTTACAATTAGATAAATTGTATCCTGTAGCATCAAAGCTGAAACTCTTTGTATATTGTTTTCCTTGTTTGGTCATATTAGCAGGAATCACATCTCCAAATGTGGCAGTATATACTTTGCGTAGTACATTATGATGTTCAAAATTGTCAATATGACTGCCTAACCCATAGTAAGGATTGCCAACAGGGCTGGTATTATAATAATTGCTTTGACTCAAAATCAGGTTTGTTTCTACTAACTCAATCACAATTTTTAATGAATCAGTATAAGTATATCCAAAGCCAACCTTGACTTTTCCACTTACTGTATTTCCGCTTATGTTAGCATTTGTTATAGAAAGACCCAATGAATCATTTGTTTGAAGATAATCAGAGGCTTGAGATGTATCAGACAGGTTGTCAATTTTGCCATTGTCTTTAAATTTGATACTTTTACTACTGGCATCCCAATCTCTCATTTTGGTGGCCGTTGGAAATGCGCTAATCTTAAATTCTTTCTCTAAAGGACTCTGCCAAGTTGTTGTAAATGCATCTCCATTATGATTGCCAACAAAAAAGAAACGTGGATTATTCGATTCCATCAAATCAAATTTATAAGCAATACGTGGACAATATCCGCACCAAGCCCCTGTAAAGTCTTCAAATAATGCACGACTTACAAAGGTTCTGGACTGAAGTTGCTGTTCACTATTGTCATCACTAAATTCCTGATTAGAAACACTTACATCAGAATTTTTTGTACATGAAAATGCTGTTACAAACAGCAGGTACACACATAGTGTTTTAATTTTTTTTTGATACATGGTGTAATTTTATTTTGTTAAAATAATCTGGCGGTTGCAATATAGTTATTTACTTTATATACTGTTTTATAAAAAAATAATTCTATTTCAAAAATAAAATTAATTACACAAGTATGACAAACTTATAGGCAAACCTATCTTTGTAGAATGCAGCAAAAAATTATTATCACCATTGATGGATATTCTTCCTGCGGAAAAAGTACTTTAGCCAAACAATTGGCAGCTAAACTCAATTATATACATATTGATAGCGGTGCTATGTACAGAGCCATCACCTTATACCTGCTGCGTAATGATATTCATTTAGATAATGAATTGAATATTGGAAAAGCTTTACAGCAAATTACTTTGACATTTACATTAAAAGAAATGACTGGTAGAACAGAAATCAGTTTGAATGATGAAAATATTGAAAAAAAAATTCGAGATATGCTCATTAGTGAGCGGGTAAGTGAAGTGGCTACACATAAAGTGGTAAGAGACTTTGCAGTAGCTCAACAAAGAAAATTAGGATTGCAAAAAGGGATTATCATGGATGGTAGAGATATCGGTACTACTGTATTTCCCGAAGCAGAGCTAAAATTGTTTATGACAGCGGATGTGGCCGTACGAGTAGAACGCAGATATAAAGAGCTTTTCGATGCAAACAATCTTGTTAGTATTGATGAAATAAAACACAATCTTGAAATGCGTGATTACATAGATAGCAACCGGGCAATTAGCCCATTGAGAAAAGCTGCTGATGCTGTTGTTTTAGACAATACAAACCTTTCAATTAATGAGCAGCTGTCCTTTGTTCTACAACTCGTTAAAGAACGTATGATATAGTACTTTACACACATTTCATCCTTGTATTTGCTGTACATTGTTTTGAAATGTACTTTGTGGAAATAGGAGTTTGTTGCTGAAAGGTATTATATTGTTTAAACGCTGCATACCTAAGTATTTAAGCAGAATTTTTAAATTTAAAATTTTACAAAATATACTCAACTAAAAATTAAGATCAAACACATACCTATATAACCTTTAAATCTTTCATTTCAAGGTTAACTATAAAATATGGGTTTGAATGATTTTATCTGTTGTAGAACATTAATCCTTTGTAAAAATAAAAAAGCTACCCTTGAGTAGCTTTTTTATATAGATGTAATCATTTACTTGTAAGAGTCTATAACATCTTGTAGCCTCTGTCTGGCCTCTGTATCTTGAGGTGTGGCTTCTTCATTTCTAATTTTATCATTCTCAAATGGGTCATTTATAAAGTTATAAAAACCTCTGCGCTCATCATACAATTTGTAAGAAGTATCCAGAGCCCACAAAACGGGAGGTTTGCCATCATCCCCCAATCTATTCACATCATAGTAGCAATATGCTGCTTGGCGTGGAGAATAATTTGTTTTCAATAACTGACCGGCAAAGTTTACCCCGTCAATAATACCATAAGAACTTGGAATTTTTATGTTACACAAATTAGCAATGGTTGGGAGGAAATCTGTGAAGTCTATAATGTTATTAGAAACACTACCAGCGTCTATTTTGCCGGCCCAAACAGCAATTACCGGAACATGAATACCCGCATATACCGTCTTTCCTTTACCACCCGGTACAATCTGTCCATTGTATAATGAGTTTATATCGGATTCAGTGCCATTATCACCGATTATATATAAAATTAAGGTATTATTTGCAATGCCTAAAGAATTGACTTTGTCATATAATGCGCCAAGTTCTTGATCATAATATTTTACCATACTTGGGTAATAGATGGTATCACCATCTTGTTGCCCAATGCTAGGGTCATAAGAAGCAAAATCAGGATGATCTGGGGTGGGTTGGAATGGTTTGTGACATAAATTGGGAGCCCAATAAACGAAAAATGGGTTTTCTTTATTTCTTTCTATAAAACTGAAAACAGAATCACGCATTATGTCTTCACCATATTTACCCAAAGTTAATTCTGTGGCTAAATAATTTCCATTTGTATATATCTTAGGGTTTTTATATAAATTAAGGCCATCTTCCTCTCCCACACTTCCAGCAATCTTATAAGGATTTGTGATAGAATATTCATCAAAACCTAACATTTTGAGAGAAGTATCACCACCGTCTAATTGCCATTTACCGGCTGCATAGGTTGCATATCCTTTACTCCTTAATAGGTTTGCAATCGTATTTTGATCTCTACCCATACTACCCCATGAATCAACAAAATAGTTTCTAAGGTTATATTTACCTGTAAGCAATTCAAACCTTGATGGGGTACAAAGTGGTGTACCTACACAACGGGTAAATTGCATACCAGAGTTGGCCAATCTGTCTATATTGGGTGTTTCATAAGATTCGCCCCCAGTATAATTTGGTATTTCATAACCCACATCATCACCTAATACAATTATAATGTTTGGATTTGTAAAATCTCTTACTTCGGGTCTTTGTGGCACTAATTTATCAACACGATTACAACTAAAAATTCCAGTAGTACCAATGACTAAGACTGATAGAAGTAGTATTATAATTCCACTTAGAGAATTGTTTTTTTCTTTCAATAAACCAGGCATTTTCATTTATGTATTAATTTATTTTAGGCTATAAAATTCATTATAAACCTGCAAAGAAAGATATAAAATCGGACATTTCAAATATCACATACACAGAAATATGTTGTGCAAAGCCCTCAAATCAGTAATATTCAACAAATATTTTCGCTATTGAATTTAATTTTCATTGATGATAAGTAAGAGATAAGTATTAGAAATAGACCCTTATTTGCGCAAAATGTTGTACTTAAAATTTATTTAGGAATACCATTTACCAAAACCTGATTAACTATAAAATGATATTCCATAAATAATTAATAATAGTTGAATGCTTTGTAATTTGAAAATTGACAGATAGTAAGTGCAATTTTTTTGAGTAAATAAATGTGGTTTATTAGAAAAGGAAATGCATTTTTGGGCAAGATGAAAGAGAAGGATTATTTAATTGTGGGATTGGGGCTTTGTGGTGCCTGGCTTGCATATTTTTTAAGAGAAAATGGTTCTACAGTGGATGTGTATGATGGACAGACACAATTGTCTGCAAGTGAAGTTTCAGGAGGTATTATAAACCCCGTTACGGGTCGTAGGGTGGTTACCACTTGGCTGGCTGATGAACTCATACCCTGGCTGTCGAATACAATGAGTCGAATAGGTATATCGGCAAATAGAAAATTTATTTCCCCAAAAACAACATTGAGTTTTCCCGGATCACTTCAAATGAAATTAGCTTATGAAAAACGTGTAGAAGAAGAAAATAGATTTATCAGTAGCATATCAAATGAGGAAGAAATAATGAGATATTTTAATACTACTTATCTTCCCTATTCCATAAACTCGACATTTATTGTACATGCAAAACAATTTATTACTTACGTAAAAGAATTACTACTACACAATCATTCATTTTTTTCAAAAAATATAGACGAATCAATTCTTGAACTAAAAGACGAAGCCATAGTATATGATTCAGTAAAATATAAAAAAATAATTTATGCCAATGGGTATGCTGCCATGAATAGCATTTATTGGAAAAATTTACCATTTGTACCGAATAAAGGTCAGGCCCTAATTGTTGAAATACCTCATCTGCCTGATACTGCAATGTATAAATTTGGCATGCTAACGCTTGTGCCTATAGATCAGGGTATGTGGTGGGTTGGTAGTAGCAATGAATTAAGGTTTGACAATGATCTGCCTGGCCAGGCCTTTTTATCCGAGGCAGTTATTACACTTAAAGCAATATTAAAACAACCGTTTACTATAAAAAAGCATCTGTCTGCCATAAGGCCGGCAACAGTAGAACGAAGACCCTTTGTTGGTGTACACCCTTTATATAAACAAATTGCTATTTTAAACGGTATGGGTAGTAAAGGTTGCTCACTTGCACCGTGGTTTGCCAAGCAATTAACCCATCTTTTAAAAGAAAATATACCTATTGATAAGGATGCTGATGTAATTAGATTTTCAAAATTATTGATGCGATAAAGTGATTAATAAATTATAGTCTGTACTTTATTAATTGACAGTTTGGCAAAAAAATCGTTTTATTGCATTTCATTAGCATAAAATTGGATGGTAGTAGCATTACTTGCGTGGATAGGCATTTCAGTGATTCTTATTGGATTTTTTTCAGGTACTGAAATAGCATTTATCAGTGTAAACAGATTAAGTATAGAGCTCAGGAAAAAACAAGGAAGCAAAAGTAGCAACATCATTAGTGGGCATTTAGATCATCCATCACGTTTTATTGGAGCTTGCTTAGTTGGTTTGAATATTTTTCTTGTAGGGTATGGTTTGTTATTTAGTGAACTTATGAAGCAGTCATTATGGAATCCGCTTCACTTGGAGAATGAATATATAAAATTAGCTTTTGATACTGTACTGTCATCCATCTTAATACTCATTTTGGGAGAGTTTATACCAAAAGCAATTTTTAAAGCAAAAAATGACAATGCACTTGTCTTTTTTACACCTGTTAGTCAATTTTTCTTTAAACTTTTCAATCCAATTTCTTCATTATTTGTATCACTGGCAGAGGGTATATTAAAATATCTTTTCAATGTACATATCAGAGAAAAAGGACATGAGCCTTTTAGCAGAATAGATTTAGAACATTTTTATCAACAAACCAAAGATCAGGATGCAGATACACAGGAGTTGAATACAGATTTACTTGAAAATGCATTGTCTTTACCTGCCACAAAAGTGCGACAGTGCTTAGTGCCACGTACTGAAATAGAAGCAGTAGCACTTTCTGACAGTTTAGATGATGTGCGCATCCATTTTATTGAAACTAAACTAAGTAAACTTGTAGTATATGAAGACAATATCGACAATATACTCGGATATATACATCAGTTGGATTTATTTAAACAACCATCAGATTTAAAAAGTATTTTATTACCCATACCAGTAGTGCCTGAAACAATGAGCGCCACGGATATGATGAATAAATTTACACGTGAACGAAAGAGTATAGCATGGGTGGTAGATGAGTTTGGTGGTACTGCAGGTATTGTAACGATGGAAGATTTACTAGAAGAAATTTTTGGTGAAATACAGGATGAATATGATACAGAGGAATTTGTAGAAAAGCAGATAGCAGAGAATGAATTTGTATTTAGCGGAAGGTTAGAACTTGATTATCTCAACGAAAAATATGGCCTTGAATTTCCAGATGAAGACTCCGAAACACTATCTGGATATATCATTAATGCGCATGAAACCATACCTGTGGAAAAAGATAGGATAGTAGCTGATAAGTATGAATTTGAAATATTGAGTGTAAGCGTTACTCGCATTGAGATGGTTAAGATGAAAGTACTTTTATGAGGTGGTGTTGATACTATGCTACTGACTATTGGTAGCATAATAAATGGATAAGGAAAGAACAATTTTTTTATTTGTGTTTTTTTATTTTAAATCCATTTATTGCTTATACAATCTCACCCCAGATGTAATATGCTGGATACTTAAATTGAGCAAAATATCAGATACACAAGCCATCAGTTACCCATAAATAAAAAAAGGCCGCATGCGGCCTTGAAAGTAATAAAATAGATTAGTCTTCTTTTTTCGCAGTAGCCTTTTTCTTTGGTCTAGCTGGCCTGCTGTTTCCAAAAGATCCTTTTGATATTTTTCCTTTTTTGGTTTTTTTATCTCCTCTTCCCATTGTATATATTTTGCGTAGCAATAATAAAAATAAAGGCCATGTCATCCATAGCCTTTACAGCATTATTGACCCTTTTTTAATTTAGATTTTAGCACTCAATTCTTTACCGGCTTTAAAGCGTGCTACTTTTTTAGCCTTGATCTTAATAGTGGCACCGGTTTGAGGATTGCGTCCTGTACGTGCTGCACGTTTTGTAACGGAGAAAGTACCAAAACCCACTAATGTTACCTTACCTCCACCCTTCAAAGTTTTTGTAACTGCTTCAACAAAAGAGTCCAATGCGCCATTGGCTTGTGTTTTAGTAATGCCCGCATCATTGGCAATTTTTGCAACTAATTCTGCTTTATTCATTTTGAATTTTATTTTAGATGAAACAAATGTAGTAGCCCTACAATATCAACAAAATAATTTTTTGAATACTTATACACATATAAATAGCTACAACCCGCATGGGCAAAGGATTTGAGTAATTAAAATAAATATTCAACAAGTAGGGAAATAATAAAAATTTAAGCAAAACCCTTGTCATTGCTGCATTTGGGCATACAATGTCTTTGCAAATTGATATATACCATGTAGTTGGACTTCTTTTTTTATTGCTTATAAGCCATGTGCAAAACCCCAAGAAATAGCTATTCAATAACTGACATTAAGGTGCGAAAAGCAATAAATTGGTCACCCCACTTATTTATACCATCCTGCCTGAGGGTATCAGCATATTGTGCTATATATCTTTCATAGTGTCCTAAGTTTATGGCCTTATATTGGACTGCATAAGTAGGTCCATCTGTTTCATCTACCTCCAACAACCTTAAAATATGGCTTTCTGTAAAACATCCTGTAGCAATAACTTGTGGAATATGTGTGGTGCGCAGCCATTCAATCCATTCATCATGAATACTATGATTTACCTGTATGGTTACATTATAAATAATCATTGATTTATTGTTGATAATTTTACTAAAAATATTGTATCCAGCATTGACAATTACATCCTTTCTGGCATATCAATTTTCAAAAGTTGCATACCATTTTTTAATACAACTGCTGTCAATGTAGCCAATTGCAATCTGAAATTTTTTGAAGCAATAGTTTCCGCATGTAATACTGATAACTCATTATAAAAACTATTGAATTGCTGAGCAAGATTAAACAATGCCATGCAGATGGCAGCCGGGTCATATTGAACAGCAGCTTCAGATACTACAGATGGAAATGCTTCTAACAGAATTAGAAGTTTTTTTTCTAAAGGCAATAATGTATTCATCTGAGGAAAGTCAATGGATGTTTCAATATCATTCTTCCTCAATATACTTTTTATTCTGGCATAGGTATATTGGATAAAGGGCCCAGTGTATCCATGAAAATCTATACTTTCTTCCGGATTAAAAATAATTCGTTTTTTAGGGTCAACCCTTAAAAGGAAAAATTTTAATGCTCCCAATCCTATTGTTTCATAAAGCTTTTCCAATTCATCGGAGCTGAAGTCATTTACTTTACCAAGTGCAGCAGTTTTAGTAGCAGCTATTTGTATCATTTCATCCACAATATCATCAGCATCCACTACCGTGCCTTCCCTACTTTTCATTTTGCCAGATGGCAACTCCACCATACCATAACTCAGATGATAAATGCCATCCGCTTTTGGCAGTTGTAATCTTGTAGCAAGTGCTTTGAGCACTTTCATGTGGTAGTTCTGTTCATCTGCAATTACATATATGCTTTTATCACAGTGGTATTCATTGTATTTGTCGGCTACAAGCCCCAGATCTTGTGTTATATACACTGATGTGCCATCTCTGCGTTGCACAATTTTTTCGTCTAAGCCTTCTGCTGATAAATCTGCCCAGATACTATTATCCTCTTTTTTATAAAATATATTTTGGCTTAGGCCAGCTTCCACAAATTCCTTTCCTAGTAAATAGGTATTACTTTCATAATAAATTTTATCAAAGCTGCTGCCAATTCTTTTATATGTAATGTCAAAACCCTCATAAACCCATTCATTCATTTTTTTCCAAAGGTTTATTATTTGGGGCTGTCCTGCTTCCCAATCCTGTAGCATTTGAGTAGCAGCTTTCAATATAGGAGCTTCCTTTTCTGAAGTCTCTTTTGTATGTCCATCGGCTATTAATTGTGCTACTTCTTTTTTATAAATATCATTGAAAAGCACATAATATTTTCCTACAAAATGATCTCCCTTCATGCCAGAGCTTTCAGGTGTTTCATTATTGCCCATCAACATCCAGGCTAACATACTTTTACATATATGAATACCTCTGTCATTTACAATACATGTTTTTACTACATCATAACCGGCAGCATCTAAAAGTGCAGCTGCACTAAGTCCTAAAAAATTATTCCTAAGATGGCCCAAGTGCAGCGGCTTATTAGTGTTGGGCGATGAGTATTCTACCATTACCCGCTTACCATTTCTAGGCTCATTCAAATAGTTTGTATCATCAAAATTTTTAGCCAAAAAATCAGTAAACCAATGATCTTGAATGGTGAAATTTAGAAACCCTTTGATCAGATTATAACTGCTAAACAAATTGGCGTAATTTTCCATTAACCAACTGCCCAATTTATGCCCAAGTATATCCGGCTTTTCTTTTGTAGGTTTTAGAAGATTGAATAGTATAATTGTATAATCCCCTTCAAAATCTGATTTTGTGAGATTGATGGTAACAGATATATCCTCAGGTTGCAACTGATACATTTTTTGTAATGCATCAAAAGCAGCCAGTTTTATTTGATGTTGTAATTGCATGCTCTAAAAATGATTGCGAAAATAAAGAAAACGTATTCTATGGGCACAATTAACAGATATAGACATGGCGCAACCCTATTTTCGCAGGCCTTATGCAAAAGATGCACCGCACCATACGATACCTTATACTGAGAATCATTGATGCATTTTACCCACCTTTTAAGCAAGTCATTACCATGCAAACATTTAGATATGCTGCTTGCGGTGGAGGCAATATGCTTTTGGATATTTTTCTATACACCATCTTTTACAATTTTGTATTGCAAAAAGAAAATACATTTCTTGGATTTGTAACCATAAGCCCCTACATTTTGTCTTTTATAATGGCATTCTGCATTACCTTTCCTATTGGCTTTTATTTAAGTAGGTATGTAGTATGGCAGGAAACAAAAACGAGTAAGCGCATCCAAATTTTCAGGTATTTTATGGTTGTGTTGGCATGCATAATTTTAAAGTATGTATTGCTCAAATTTTTTATTGAGTCTTTAGCATTGTGGCCGAGTATTGCCAATATACTTACCACCGTTTTTGTAGTAACTTTCAGTTATTTTACACAGAGATATTTTTCCTTTCGGAATAATAAAAGTATAAAATAACCACCTGTAGAAAACATTGCATTTCTATCTCATATCAATTTTTCAAATAGATATTAATATTGGATTTTACTATCCAAGGTAAAGAATATTTTTTCTATACAGATGCAAAGCTCTCAACAACAGATCTAAACTTTATAATTGGTTTTTTTGAGATATGAGCGGTGAGAAAAATGCGTTTTCAATAACTTTTCAATTCATTATTTTGCAAAAAAATAAAATGAAGAATCACGAAATAGATTATCGCATTCATGGAGAAGAAATGCAATATGTAGAAGTTGAATTAGATCCACAGGAAACAGCAATAGCTGAAGCCGGTTCATTTATGATGATGGATGATGGCATTCAAATGCAAACAATTTTTGGTGATGGTAGCCAACAGCCATCAAGTGGATTATTGGGCAAATTATTTAGTGCGGGCAAGCGCATACTTACTGGCGAAAGTTTGTTTATGACTGCTTATACAAATATAGGTCAAGGTAAGAAGCAGGTATGTTTTGCTTCCCCGTATCCGGGGAAAATTATTCCTTTGGATTTAATGCGTTTGGGTGGACGAATTACATGTCAAAAGGATGCATTCTTATGCGCTGCTAAAGGCGTAAGTGTGGGTATTGAATTTCAAAAACGATTAGGCACCGGATTGTTTGGTGGCGAAGGTTTTATAATGCAAAAATTGGAAGGTGACGGTATGGCATTTGTGCATGCTGGTGGTCATGTATTTGAAAAAGAATTGCAACCCGGAGAACTTATTAAAATAGATACAGGATGTTTGGTCGCATTTACACAGGGCATACATTATGACATCCAATTTGTAGGAGGCATTAAGAACACATTGTTTGGTGGTGAAGGAATATTTTTTGCAACACTTAGGGGGCCAGGTCGAGTATGGATACAAACATTGCCCATTAGCAGGCTTGCCGGTCGTGTACTTTCTTATGCTACAACAAATAGAAAAGAAGAAGGTAGCATCTTGGGAGGTCTTGGAAATTTGCTTGACGGAGATGGCTTCCGGTAATATTTGGACCATATAATTCAATATAAAGCTGCTATCCAATTAGCTTTATTATTGTATATTAATTGATAATTAGAGTGATTCAAACTATGCCAACTTATCAAAATCATTCTGCCATCCAATGGATTTTAATTTGTTGACTTTTGTATTCACCTCATCTTGCATCTGTTCTTTATAAGCTGACAATTTCTCACTAACAACTGAGTCAAAATTCCCAATGATAGATGCTGCAAGAATACCGGCATTCTTAGATGCATTGAGTGCTACCGTAGCTACAGGAATACCATTTGGCATTTGAAGAATGGAAAGAATGGAATCCCATCCATCTATGGAATTGGAGGATCTCACAGGGACACCTATAACAGGTAGAATTGTAAGAGATGCAATCATGCCGGGCAGGTGAGCAGCGCCTCCGGCGCCTGCTATAATCACTTTCAATCCCCTTGTACTTGCAGATTGAGCATATTCAAACATACGTTTTGGTGTACGATGTGCTGATACCACTGTCAATTCGAAAGGAATTTTAAAAAACTCCAAAATATCTGCCGCATCTTTCATGACTGGCAAATCACTATCGCTACCCATAATAATACCTACAATCGGTTTGCTCATAATATCAAAATGTGGTGCAAAGATATTTTGATTTTGGTTGCAATGATGGTAAAGAATGTATAAAAAAATCAGCTACTATATGTGTGGGATTACGATTTTTTTTAGCATTCATGAATTGCGTTTCGCTGCATTTATAGCAAAATCCCTTAAGCCCAAACCGAATAGTTGTTCTGTATCTGTATTCAAGAATGCAACCTTCTTTTAATACTGGAAAGGTAAAACTCAATAAATTCATGCCATATCAATTATGGGATTTTTTTTAAAATATCAGACTCAGCCAATTGTAGTTTTACAATACTATCTCCATCAGTCAGCTTATATATGTATGCTTCAATATCTGAAATTTTTGAAATGTGATTATTGCCCAAATAGGGTATTTTTATATTGGCTTCATTAAATGCTGTTTTTTTTAAAATTTTTTGTGCGAACCCAGCTATCAATTATTGTTTCCGAACTGTTAGAAAATGATTTGAGCTCCTTTTATTGAAAGTCGATAATCTTATATACAGGAGCATCTTTTTCAAATAGACATTCCTTTATTTTCAAACACTCTACACTAACTTTACCAAATACTGGTGGTATATTTTGAGCATAAATGGAGTGGGTAATACATAAAAAAGAAGAAAAAAAAGTTAAGAAAAGACAAGATTTTATGTAGGTTTTTTTGAAAAATTAAGGTATATTTTAGAATATATATTTCAAAACTGATTTGCAGTTTATTACAAACTAAACGGCCGCATACATAAGTTTTTTGAAGAATTGTTGACTTTAAACTTGTAGGCTATTTCTTCGGCAAAAATTTAGCTCAAACACTTATCTATATTGACTTTCAGGTTTTCATGATAAAGTCAACTGCACATTCTGAGTTGAAAATTAAAAAAAGGGCCCAATTAGGCCCTTATTTAGAAACTAATGATGTAAGATTATTGATTATGGCATTTTATGGATGTTTTTTTCCCATCGGCAGTTATTACATTTATTACATACAATCCATGAAAAGTGTTGAGTTGGGCGGGCCATACATTATTACCTTCTGTTGCATTTACTTTTGCTGTTTTCAATACATTTCCCTGCATATCGGTATAAATAATTTTTGCTTGCTGCGCAATGCCTCCATTGTAGAATAATAAATTTGAAACGCCATGACCTTGTACAATTTTTAGTGAATTCACAGCATTACTTTTGATATTGTTAACAGTAGCAGGCACAGCGCCTACAACAGCCTCTGGTATGGTAAGGCTTGTTTTTACAACCTGATCTCCGGATGTTCTATTGTTGCCATTTACAAAGTTTGCTGCAGTATAAAACACAACAGTACCAGTACCTGATGCAGGTGCTTTCCAAGGTATGATCAATGTGTCTGCGGTTAGTGGCATGGTGTGCTCTACATAGTTTCTTGAGCTATACAATCTGTTGGCTGTGCCAGCAGGAAAGCCTGGTGCACCCATCCATCTATTGATATTGACATCTGCCGGCGAAGCTGTTGCACAGGTGGTTTGAAAACCATGTGTTGGATTTCCAGTTGTATTTTTAAAGACTAATACAAAGTAATACTGCTGGTTAGGCGTATAGGAAGTTACTAAGGTGCTGTCTGACTTGTATAGTCTTGAAATAATGGCAGCCCCAAAGTCTCCTCCACTATGGCATTTTGAACAGGTTTTGTTGCCATTAAATGGTGCACCTGTTACCGCCTGATTATTTAGTGCAGGTCCATCTTTATAAGAGGCAAACAGGGCAACCGTGAAAAAGGCAATTGCAAAACTTATTGCAATGCGTGTTTTTTTTACAGTAAATTTTTTCATTTTTCTTGATTTTCTTCAAATAGACACTTTTTTAAATTAAACTGTTAAATTTTATTGCTGTAATGGTAATTTTTATTGTTGAAATATTTTTAAATCGTTTGCAGTTGCATTTAATTCATTTTTCTTACACTACTTTTAACATTATCTGCCAATAACAACTTAATTTTTTTTAAGTACTTAAAATTTGGGGACAATATGATATGGCAAGTTAAATCCAGTGTAGCTGTTCAAATGTATTACACAGCTACAATGCTGCAATGAGGGCGAATGGAAGTGCAATTTCTGGCTTGATACTTCAGTACCAATAGATACTTATATATAGTAAATTTTGTGGAGGGGGAACAAAAACAGAGTTGGTGGCGCAATTTCCAGAGTTCGTGGTGGGGTTGCCAAAATGGGCGGTGCGATTTTGAGCTTTGGTGGAGGCCAAAATGGTTTGAATTTTGTAATTTAATTCTCTCTTTACCCAGCACGAATTATTTCCGCATTAATCATTGCCCGTAGGGTGAAAAATCAAACCTTACACCTTAGCTTTCAAGTTGCTTCGTTTGACTCGCAGTGATGGGCCATGCGTCATTATAACCAGAAGGGCTAATAACCAATTTACTTTGTAAAAAAATGTAGTATCTATTATAGTATTTATCTCTGTAAAGTAATTGCTGTATATGCGGATGGATGATTTTGAATTGCGGTGAAAACTTGTGGTAGCGTATTACAAGCAAGCTGGTTTGACAGCTGAAAAATAGCAACGGAAATGGTTTTTTTTGTTGAAATGGATGATATGTACATTTCTTAAACAAACAAACTATTAACTATATGTAATATTTACAGATATTTGAGCCCTAAACATTTGCTATGGCTGTATCATCTCCGTCTGTATCATCGCAGGGTGCATTACCAAAACCTCGCCTCAGTGTAATGCAGATTTTTACAATGAGTTTTGGTTTTTTGGGTATCCAATTTGGTTTTGCATTGCAAAATGGCAATACAAGCCGTATTCTCCGTTCTTTCGGTGCAGATGTAGAGCAACTGCCCATGTTTTGGATTGTAGCGCCATTGGTGGGTATGATTGTACAACCCATCATTGGACACTATAGTGATAGAACCTGGAATAGACTTGGGCGTAGAAAACCATATTTTCTCACTGGTGCTATTTTATCATCAATCGCATTAGTTTTTCTACCAAATTCAGGAAACCTTGCAGGTATCATTCCTGCATTATATGTAGGTGCGGGCATGGTCATGATTATGGATGCTTGTTTCAATGTTGCTATGGAGCCATTTAGAGCTTTGGTGGCAGATAATCTTCCGGATACCCAGCGTACAATGGGATTTAGCATACAAACATTTCTTATCGGATTAGGTGCTGTGGTAGGTTCTAAATTGCCCAAACTTTTGGCGGATAGTGGCGTAAGTATGGATGCCGGTGAAGATGGTATAGCGGACAACATCAAATATGCATTTTATATAGGTGCTGCTGTTTTTATGATTGCTATTTTAATCACTATATTTTTTTCAAAGGAATATGCTCCTTCGGAATATGAGAAATATCATGGCAAGCCAAATGAAGCAGAGCACAAAGCTGGCCTTTCAGAGATATTTAAAGATTTTGGTAGTATGCCGAGAACCATGCGCCAGCTCGGCTTGGTACAATTCTTTAGCTGGTTTGCCTTGTTTAGTATGTGGGTTTTTACAACTGATGCTGTAGCTACACATGTGTATGGTTTAACTGGTGATTATTCAAAGTCAGTTGAATACAATCAAGCAGGAAATGAAGTGGGAAATGCTTTTGGTACATACAATTTTGTGGCCATGCTCTATGCATTGGCTTTGCCTTTTATAGCAAAACTGGTGGGTAGAAAAATGACACATGCCATTTCACTCATAGGAGGTGGTGTAGGTCTCATATCCATTTATTTTGTAGAGGATCCTGCTGCATTACAGTACAGCATGATTGGTGTAGGTTTGGCCTGGGCCAGCATTCTGGCTATGCCATATGTAATATTATCTTCATCTATCCCTCCGGGAAAGCTTGGCATTTATATGGGCATATTTAATTTTTTTATAACCCTTCCGCAAATTACAAATGGTCTATTTGGCGGTTGGATTGTTGAGCATATTTATGGTGGCAAACCCATATATGCCATTGTACTTGCAGGTGTATTTATGATTTGTGCAGCTATAAGTGTTTTATTCGTTTACGATGCTGGAGCTATCAATATTAAAAAAGAACTTAAAGAAGGAAAATAAAAATATAATGCTTAAAAAAACTGTATCAAAATTTTTGCAGATTTCAATCTGTTGTTTATGTATTGTGATGGTACAATCCGTAAATGCAGAGACCACTTGCTACCCCACACATTGGTTTGTAGGTATGCATTGGAATCAGGTGCAAGTACTCATCAATGGAGGTGATGGATTCGCAAATAATAAAATAGCTATTAACTATCCTGGTGTTACCCTTCAAAGCACAGTACGATTTGAAAATGATCATTATTTGGCACTCAACCTATTGATAGATGCATCTGCTAAGCCCGGACAAGTAATGATCCTTTGTACCAATTTAAAGAATATAACAGAAACAATTTTTTGGGAAATAAAACCTCGCAGAGCAGGCAGAGGCACTTCATTTGCTCAAGGTGTAACGGCAAAAGATTTTATCTATTTACTCATGCCCGATAGATTTAGCAATGGGGACATTAGCAATGACCGCATAGCTGGTATGAGAGATCAAACTTTGGATAGAACAAATTATTTTTTCCGCCACGGCGGAGATTTGCAAGGCGTACAAAACCATATTGACTATCTGAAAAATATGGGAGTAACAAGCCTTTGGATGACTCCCGTTTTGGAAAACGATCGGACAGCCCGCACGGAGCATGGTTATGGTTTTACCAATCAATATGCAATAGAGCCAAGATTTGGCGGAGCCAATGCCTATAAAAATTTAAGTGATGCCTTGCACTTACAAGGAATGAAACTCATTCAGGATGCAGTATATAATCATGTGGATATAGATCATGTGTTATATAAAGATTTGCCTGCGGCAGATTGGTTTCATCAATGGCCATCATTTACACAAACAAGTTATAAAGACCAACCCATTTTTGATATGTACGCAGCACCATCAGACAGCAGGATAACACAGGATGGTTGGTTCAATGAAACAATGCCCGACTGGAATCATGCAAATCCTTATGTCTGCAATTACCTCATACAGCATGCACTATGGAGTGTGGAAGAATTTGGAGTGGACGGATATAGAATTGATACCTATTTATACAATGACTTGCCATTTATGAATCGTTGTAATGCTGCACTCATGGAAGAGTATCCAAAGATTAGTTTGTTTGGGGAAACCTGGGTGCATGGCACAGTATCACAAGCATACATGATGCAAAATAATATGGACCTTGCATTTATAAGCAATCTTCCAGGTGTTACGGATTTTCAAACAAATCTTTATGGCATCATACCCGCACTTACACAGCCCTTTGGCTGGACAGAAGGAGTAAACAGATTATATACTACACTCACGAATGATGTGTTGTATAAAGACCCCATGCAAAATGTAAATTTTTTGGATAATCATGACTTGAGTCGTTTCTTTTCCATCGTAGATGAAAAAGTAGCAAAGCAAAAAATGGGCATCCAATGGTTATTGACTTGTAGGGGTATTCCTCAAATGTATTACGGTACCGAAGTATTAATGAAGGGCTTTACAAATCCGGATGGATTGGTACGCTTGGATTTTCCCGGCGGCTGGGCTGGGGATGCAAAAAATGCATTTACAGGCGCAGGCTTAACGGATGATGAAAAGTCAGTACAATTATTAGTAAAAACATTGGCCAATTACCGCAAGCAAAGTACTGCTTTGCAAACAGGCAAGTTGATGCAATATGTGCCGCAAAATGGACTTTACGTATATTTTAGATATAACGATGAACATACAGTAATGTGTGTCATGAACACTGCTGAACAGCCCATGCAACTTGACTTTTCAAAATATAAAGAACGCACCACAGGTTTTAGTACGGCAATGGATGTATGTGGTAGCAGCACATCTTTTTCTACAGCACATATTGCTA
>ERZ650309.393-NODE-393-length-21735-cov-4.787177_pt1 | contig 21735 bp, 19 predicted proteins | sample MGYA00376245_ERZ650309 | MGnify/ENA primary metagenome ERZ650309 (study PRJEB26733, sample SAMN07839294) | wastewater metagenome | biome: urban; feature: wastewater treatment plant; material: waste water | place: USA: North Carolina | collected 2016-04-26 ...
TTTTCTTCCGGTGATATATCGGGATTCTCTGTCGAATCGTTCAACCACGATAGTTCTTCATGCGCTTCATTTCTGATGGTAAATTATAACCTCAGCATCCAGAATTCATTTACCGGCGATGTAGTTGAAATGAAGGATGAAACATCAGGATTGGTTCTTTATTCAGAAACCAATAATACAGGAGCCAACCCATGGTATGTCACCATTCCAGGCATTAACATCAATCCTTATTTTCCGGATTATATGGTAACCGGAGGTGTCGCAACATTCGGGGGGCCTCCTGTAAAGTTTATTTGCGGGCCAGATACTGTTTATGGTGTTTTAGGTAATTATGTATTCCCTGTCCCTGATGCCTGCATCTATGGTAACATTTCAGGAAAAGTATATATCGATTATAACAATGACTGTGCCTTTAACGGATCCGATGTTCCGTTAGTGGGAGCTCAGGTACTTGCCACAGCAACTTTAAACAGCCCGACTATTGGAGCTACTACAAATGGTTACATGAGTGGAATTAATGGTGAGTATTTTCTACAGATTCAAGAATCATGGATGACCCATTATGATGTCTACATTCCACCTAATTTACTTTTTATTTTTCCTGCTTCCGCTTGCAACCCCGGCACATTTCAGTTTACTACTTTACCTCAGGCGAATATCGACTTTGCATTGCAGTGCACCAACAATGTAGATGTTCAATGTTATTCAGGAGCTCCTATGAGCGTAAGGCCATTGATTCCTTTTGCACTTCAGCCATATGTTTCCAACACCGGCTGTGATACTGCTTCCGGAGTGCTACAACTGATTCTCGATAACAGAGTAACTTATAACGCAGCATTGAGTTCTAATCCTGCCACTTCTGTAAACGGTGATACTCTATTCTGGAATTATTCCAACTTGAATAGTTTGAGCAATGGTGCCTATTGGAACAGCTTTTTTGCAGGTGTACATCTAACGCCGGTAGGCACTGTGAATATTGGTGATACATTGTGTTTTTCAATTTCTTCAACTGCTCCTGCTGCAGATGTCAATACAGGCAACAACTCCTATTCCTTCTGCATTCCTGTAGTAAATTCTTTTGACCCCAATGAAAAAGAAGTAACACCCAAAGGAACAGGCCCCCAAGGATTCATTCCGGCCTCCTCTCAGGAAATGACTTATACTATTCATTTCCAAAACACGGGCAACGCACCCGCATTGAATATCAGTATTACTGATACTCTTGATTCAGACCTCCTTCCTTCCAGTTTCCGGATTTTGGGTGCCAGTCATTCCTGCACTCCTCAATGGATCTCTCCTAATGTTATAAGGTTTGATTTCTATAATATTAATCTTCCCGACAGCAACGCCAACGAAGCCATGAGCCATGGTTATGTCAGGTACTCCATTGAACATGCTGCTCTTTTAAGCCCCGGAACTACGATAGAAAATACAGCTTACATTTATTTTGATTCGAATCCCCCCATCGTTACCAATACTGTACTTAATACCATCGAGTCTCCTGCAGGTGTTGCTGAACAGTATGCCGATGAACCGTTGGTTTTTTATCCGAACCCCGGCAAAGGATGGTTGCATGTCATTTCAAATGACCATGCATGGAATCGTATTACTGTGTATAATGTTTTGGGTGCTGTAGTGTTTGAATCAGACCTGGAGGTGAATTCTAATCCTTTCGATCTCACTCATCTGAATGATGGAATGTATATTGTAAAATGCACCGGCCCTGGTCATACTCCATTTTCAAAACCAGTAATGATTCAGAAAGAAAAGTAATTCTGCCCATTTATTTAATTTTAAAGTCCGGCGGCCAGCCATATTCAAAGTGGCCCGCCGGACTTCCTTTTTCGTTAATTCAGATGGATTTCATTACCTTTGTCCTAATCAAAAGTTTTCCTGAATATGAGAGCAAAATTAATTTTATTCTTACTGATGATGAGCACACTTTCTTTCAGTCAGCAATCGTCTCCCGCCGGCATATATTATTTGAGCAGCGTAATGGAAACAGCATCCGGTTTTAAATTAAACGATGATCATACTTTTGAGTTTTTCTTTTCGCAGGGGGCACTCGACAGAACGGGAAGCGGTACATGGGTGGCAGAAGGAGATGAAATTATTCTGAATAGCAAGTCAGCGCCCGAAAAAGGATTCATACTGGTGAATAGCTCGAAAATTCCCGGAAATGAAACTACAGTGGTTGTGAAGGACCCTAATGCCATGATGCTTTTATATGTTTATGTGAGCCTCATCAGTAAAGAAGGTCAAACGGAGTACAACAAACTGAATAGTACAGCTGAATTGGTATTCCCAATATACCCGGTAGATAAAATTTCACTCATGTTCGAAATTTGTCCGGAACGCGCACACGACTTTGTTCCTGTTCACCAAGGGGATAATTATTTCGAATTTAATTTTAATCCCCGCATCCTGGATGTTAATTTCGAAATGCTCAGGCTGAAACTTGTTGATGGCAAATTAGAGGGCAGACATCCTTTGCTGAAAGGCGATTCATTTTCCTATGAGAAGGAGCAATAAAGTCACTCAGTATAGTTGAGGTCTTTTCCGTAAGTCTCTTTTAACGCAACTACACTAACCAACGCCAGAATCCATACAATTGCCCCGGTGAAAATCAAACTTGAAGTGAGCGTCATTTCCATTTTGTTTTCCAGCCACAAATGAAAAGGAATCAATAAGGTAACAGAGCCCCTCATGAAGTTCGTTACAGTGGCAGTGACCAGAACTCGCAGGTTGGTTCCGAATTGTTCAGCAGTGGTGGTAACAAAAACGGAAAGGTAACCACATCCCAATCCCATCAAAAAGCAAAGGAGATAATTCTGTTGCTGAATTATGAATTCAAAAAACAATGCGCCGGTAGAAGCAATAGCCAACACCATATATAAAATTAGAATTTTCTTTCTCGATTTCAACATCTGACTCAGAATGCCGCTGGAAAGATCCCCTGCAGTGATGCCGATCTGAAAAAGTGTAAAGGCAGTGGTCAACTTCCATCCATCGAGTGCATGCTCTTTTGCAAGTTCGGGAGATAAGGTAATAACTAAGCCAACACTATACCAAATAGGAACGCCCATCAGGATACAAGCCAGGTAGCGTAAACTTCTTTCTTTTGCGGATAACAAATAACTAAATGAGCCTCGCTTCGCTGATGTCTGAACTGTCGATTTAAACATTCCGGTTTCCATTGACCGCATTCGAAGGGCAAGCAACAGCAAACCAGCTATTCCGGCTACAAAAAATGCGGTCCTCCAGGGCATCCAATCGCCGGCGAGCCCGGCACATACCGCTCCAAAGGCCCCCATTGTGGCAACCATTATCGTACCATATCCCCTGTTTTCTATTGTCATAGATTCGCTTACCAGGGTTATTCCTGCGCCCAACTCCCCGGCCAGTCCCATTCCAGCCAGAAACCTGACAATCTCATAAGTCTGAATATCCTGAACGAAAGCATTCGCGATATTGGCAACCGAGTAAAGCAAAATAGAACCGAACAAAACAGCCACACGACCTTTGCGATCACCGATCATTCCGGTAATAATTCCGCCAAACATCATCCCGGCCATCTGAAAAGCCATCAACAGTTCACCCTCAGCCTTCAGAGCTGCCCCTGAGAAGCCAAGTTCAGTAAGGCTGGGAATCCTGTATATACTGAATAAAAACAGGTCGAAGGCATCTACAAAGAAGCCAAGTCCGGCCGCTATAACAGCAAGGTTAAAAGGCGATTTGTATAAACCGGGCGACTTCATTTCACAAATATAAAAGCACTTTTGCAGGAAGCTACCATTGAGAGTAAAATACTTTTCATGATGTCGGGCAACAATATCTTATTGTAAGAGGTCTGTAAAATAGACTCGTTTGACGATTAGAATAAATGATGTGACCAACACTTTGCGTAAATTTGCATGAACCGCTGTTATCATAGTATGATTCGAAATTTGATTATTTTACTGGTTGCAGTTGCATGTTTTGTCCGGCCGGAATTGTCGCCGGGACAACAAACATTTTACAAAACTTACGGCCATGTTTCACAAGGTGGCGAGGGACGGACCATCATTCAGACACAAGATGGTGGCTACTATTTTTCATATGTAGTTTTTATTTCCGGAAGGGCAATGGCATGTATTTCTAAACTGAATTGCGCCGGTGATAAGGAATGGGAAAAGTTCTTTGATAATGGCACTTATACCATGCCGGTAGAATTAATTGAACAGCAAGATGGCGGTTCTGTAGTGTTATTCACTGTTCAGGATTCTTCACTGATTTGGAAAGCTACAGTATTGAGATTGGATGCATTTGGCAATACCGTTTGGTCGAATACGATTCATCACAGGATCGATGAGGTTAAAGGCTTCATGAAACAACATGCTGATGGCAGAATATTTGTGTGTGGAACAGTTACTGACAGCATCTCTACAATTCTTGGAACATCACTGGCTTGCTTATCTCCTGATGGAATCCTGCTATGGCATAAACATTTTACCGATGCTAATTATTATGCACCTCTCGGCCTCACCATCACTGCCGATGACCGGATAGCTGTTTTTGGTGTTGCTAAATTTATTTTTCTCCCCTTTACCGATATTTTTGTTTTGACCTGTTCGACTGATGGAGTGATCATTAAAAAATCTGTTTATGGCACCTTTTATGATGATGAACCCAAAGCCATTTGTGGTGATGATAATGGTAATTTATATCTCACGGGCAGAAGTTATTTTGTGAATTCAGAATGGGATTTCATGTTCATGAAACTGGATACTGACCTTAACGTTTCAAAGTTTATATTTTTTGATGCACAAACTCCTCAAGGAGATATTGGACGCGACATTATTTATACGAAGGATAAGAAAATTGCCATCTTTGGTGATGAAGGAGCCTGGGAACAACGCAACCTCATGCTGGTAAAACTCGATACAGAAGGGAGCGTATTTTGGTCGAAGCATTATACCATTTCACCGAATTTTACCAACTATACTTTTTATGGTAGTCAGACTTCCGAAGGAGGTTATTTAATGACAGGCGATGCACGACCTGCAATTCAGTTTCGAATCGCCCCGTTGCTGTTAACTGATTCTTATGGAAATCTTGGTTGCTACACCTCCGACTTTCAGTTGTATCCCCACATTGAGGTTGCCGATGTTGCAGTTATTCCGGCACAGTCAACTTCTTTAACTCCCGTCGATGCAACTTCAACAATTCCGCCTCCTGTGATTACCGTGCAAACCAATCGCACCAATTTCTGTACTAACATGTTGCCCTGTGGCGTACTTACTTCACAAACCGACACCGTTTGTCCGGAAGTTTGCTTTAATTTCAGTCAGTCGAGTATCAATGCTTCCGGCTGGGAGTGGACCTTTCAGAACGGAACACCTTCACATTTTTCCGGAGCCGAGCCACCCGCTATATGTTTCTCCGGTCACGGACCCTGGCAGGTGTCGCTTTCATTATCCAATAGTGCGGGAACGGTGGAAATAAGAACGACTGTTCTTGATACGGTAAATTGTCCTTTTTACCTTCCCAATATTTTTACACCCAACGGAGATGGTGTAAACGATGTGTTCTATGCAACCGGTGTATATGATTTTTCTTTATGCATATTTAACCGATGGGGAAGTGCCGTTTTTGAATCGAAAAATCCAGGATTGTGGTGGAATGGAACCTCTAAAGACGGTAAACCACTTCCTGATGGAGTTTATTATTTTGTATTAAAAGACTCAGACAGAATGGAAACTTTTAAAGGAACGGTAACCCTCATCAGATGAGGTCAGGCATTTAAAAAACAAATCTTAAATTGAGTGCTCCGTCGTAATAACCATTGAGTCCATCATAAAAATCTACGAACGGCTTCAAGTCGACACCAACAACAAGAGGTGCATTTTGAATCTTGTATTCCAGGCCCGCAATCAAATCAAGTCCCGGAACTACGACAGTTCTTCCTTCATCATAAACATACCACTTTTCACCGCGGTTTTTATAAATAAGGTAGGTCCCTCGATGTCCGAAAAATCCCATGTGACCACCTCCTCCTGCATATATACTTAGGCCGTTAGCCCCATTCACCGGAAAATGAACTTCATAAAGCCCGGTAAGAATGAAACTATGACGGCCGAAAGAAGCTATTCCTTCAAGAGCATTACGAGTGTCGGTAAAGCCTTTGACCGATAAACCTCCTGAAAGGCCACCGAACCTGAGACCAATTCCGGTTCCGTAATCTTCAGCTTTTGCAGATAAGGCTAACAACATTAATAATAAGGAAGGCAGAATGAGAAATGTCTTTTTCATGGGTCGTGAAATGAAGTTTTAGACTGATTCAGGCATTACATTGTTCGGACACAATCAAAATTGATACCCACCCATTAATTTGTGCAATGCATTGATTGTTAAGCCGTTGATGGTTCTCCTCATTCCCGAATTGGGAAATTCAGGCATTCCTTTTTCCTGTTTTGATCAAGGTGTATTGACAATACTCATGTGCGCAGGAGGCAAAATAGTTTACTTTTACTTCAAATAACCGGATGAAATCGCAGGGTTGGAGAAATATTGTAGAAGAGACCGGAGCCATAAGTGCTTTTGCGATTCGTTTTTTTAAAGAAGGACTAAGGCCACGCTACGAATGGTCAGAGCTCTTCAGGCAATGTTACATTATTGGATATCAGTCGTTGCCTCTGGTTGGTATTACCGCAGCCATTATGGGATTGGTACTTACGGTTCAATCGCGCCCGACTCTTGAAGAGTTTGGTGCAGAATCGTGGTTGCCGGCAATGGTAGCAATTTCAGTGGTGAGAGAAATCGGTCCGGTCATAACAGCCCTCATTTGTGCCGGAAAAATTGGCTCCAGCATTGGTGCTGAGCTAGGCTCTATGAAGGTAACTGAACAAATTGATGCCATGGAAGTATCAGGCACTAATCCTTTTAAATATTTGGTGGTGACACGTGTGATGGCTGCAACTTTTATGTTGCCTGTGTTGGTGGTGATTGCCGATTTACTTGCTCTTTATGCTTCTTATCTTGGAGTCAATATTAAGGATGTAGTGAGTTTTAAACTATATATCAATCAGGTTTTTGATGCATTAGAGTACAGTGATTTTCTCCCTGCATTTATTAAATCTTATTTTTTTGGTTTTGCAATCGGAATTGTAGGATGTTACAAAGGTTATCATTCGCGAAAAGGAACAGAAGGAGTTGGTCAATCAGCCAATTCTGCTGTGGTAGTTGCTTCATTGCTGATATTCATACTCGATCTCATTGCAGTTCAGGTAACGGATATGTTAGGACTTAACTGAAAACATGGATAGCCAGGAACCGGTAATCGTTATTGAAAATTTATTTAAGTCTTTTGGTGCACAGAAGGTATTGCAGGATTTTAATCTTACTGTACACAAAGGCGAGAATGTAGTGGTGCTTGGAAAGTCGGGTTCCGGGAAATCAGTTTTGATAAAATGTGTTGTGGGATTGCTTGAGAAGGATGCAGGAACCATTCAAGTATTAGGAAAAAATATATCCGAATTAACTCATGAAGGTTTGGATGAATTGAGAGTAAAAATTGGTTTTCTTTTTCAGAACAGTGCACTGTATGATTCAATGACGGTGCGTGAGAATCTTGAGTTTCCCATGAGAAGACATTGGTTCAGTTTATCTGAAAAGGAAACCGGAGCGTTAGTTGAAGAAGCGCTGAACAACGTAGGTTTATTGCATGCCATTGATATGATGCCTGCTGATTTATCGGGTGGAACGCGAAAGAGAATAGGTCTTGCCAGAACATTGATCCTGAAACCGGAAATTGTTCTGTACGATGAACCAACAACCGGTTTGGACCCTGTAACCGGAAGAGAGATTGTTCAGTTGATGATGCACCTCCAGAAGAAATACAATACCAGTTCTATTATCATCAGTCACGATATGCAGGTGGCAAAATCTACTGCTGATAAAATTGTGGTGCTGGTTGATGGTAAAAATTATGCTGAAGGAACCTTTGAAAGCCTGAGTAAAATCAATGATCCTAAAGTTAAACAATTCTTTGAATTTGCTATATGAAAACAACTACTTCCAATAATTTCCGCCTTGGCATTTTTGTTGCCGCCGGCACTGCAGTACTTGTGATGGCATTATATCTCATTGGCAGTAACAGGAGTATTTTCAGCAACACCATAAAAATCAGCTCACAGTTTTATAATGTCAACGGATTAATGGCAGGTAACAATGTGCGATATGCCGGTATTGATATTGGCACAGTTGATAAGATAATGATTGAAAATGATTCGAGTGTTAATGTTTACATGGTAATTGAAAAAAAGCATGCCGGGTTTATCAGAAAGAATGCAATTGCTTCTGTTGGAACTGATGGGCTGATGGGGAATAAGCTGATTAATATTAATCCGGGTTCACGTACAGCGCCTCTGATTCAGAATGGAGATGTGATTGCTTCACTCCGACCGGTTGAAAATGATGAGATGATCAGAACATTAAATACAACAAACGAGAATCTGGAAGCTATTACGAATGATCTCAGAAATTTTACTTCCCGCTTGAATAAAGATAAAGGCATTTTAAAGCTCATTGAAGATTCTGTTTCTGCCGAAAACATCAGGTTGACTTTAGAAGCTATAAGAAAAGCAGCTATGAATGCTAATGATATTACACTGCAATTGAACAGACTTGCTACAGGGCTTAACAATGGTGAAGGATTGGCAGGAGCATTACTGAAAGATACCATTATGTCGTTTGAACTTAAGGCAGCGCTCAGAAACTTGGAACAGGCAACAGACAGCATTAATAAGATCAGTGCTGACATGAGCGATTTTTCCGGAAGGCTGAACGATAAAGATGGATTGTTGTATGTAGTGACCAGTGATAGTGTGTTAACCGGAAATGTAAAAGAAGGCATCGCGAACCTCAAAACGAGCACCTTGTTGCTCAACGAAAATCTGAAAGCCATGCGGAAGAATTTTCTTTTCAGAAAATACTTCCGCAAGCAAGCCGATCAGGCAGGCAATATTATTTTGGATTCAGATTCAGGGTTAGTCCGATGATGATTCGTTCGGGTCTTTTAAGTTGTGTGTGATCGCCTTCATTTCGGGTGATCATCCCACCATAGTGGCCAAAAACTCCGAGGTTACCAAAGTTGAGGTGTGCTCCGGCGCGATAACCAAGAGTATGACGATTAAAATTGATGGATGTCCCATCGGCAGAAGAAGTGTGACTGATGACATAGTTCCATGAAGGCCCTGCTTCTAAAGAAAGGAATGGCAACAAATTCAATCCTGCCAATACCGGTACTTCAAGTGACGACAAACTGAAGTGGGTATCACCAAGGTTTACTTCCTGAGAATAGGTAATGTTACCTTTCAGGAAACTTGCCAGTGCCATAGGCTTCACATAAAGCGGTCCGGCCGGAAACTTAAGAAACAGACCTGCTTCGGCACCATTTAGTTTTTCCATGGTTGCAAAACGAGACTCGGGTAATCCCGAGAGTTTCAGTTCACTTTTGTTGAAAGAACCGGCTGCAGCAATACCGATTGTGACCTGAGCGGTTGACTGGTAAGTTGCCAGAAATGCAAACAAGGCCATTGCAATAAATCGATTCGTTTTCATGGGTTTGAGGTTTTGGTTGCCAATAGCCTTTCAAACTTCGTTCCAAAGGGGTTTATTGTCCTAAAGTGCTGAATAAGATGAACTTCCAAATTTTAATACGTCTCATTTCAGGAAATTACCTTCCCAAAAAAAAGTAGCTGTGGGCGATGATAATAATGGCAGCACGTATAATATACGGACCGGTAAGTGGCTATTTCCCACTTGCAAAACCCACATTTTGAAGGTTCGATCTTTTTGAAATGGGGTATGGAGTCTAAAAATATGACAATCAAATATATACTACGTTTTTTGAAAGGGATTTCCGGTTATTTAAAATGCCTTTCCGGAATCAAATAATGGCAGCCAAAATGGGGTCAATTCAGGTCAGTCCGAAAAATTTATAATTCTGATAATGAGCAGTATGTATTATTTTATTTGAATCAGATTGTGGGAAAACCGGCTTGGTGGTGTCATGTTTGTGTAAAGACCCTGTAATTTAACAATAAAGTTACCTTGACTTTCATTTTTTAGGTACATTTGTCAACTTCAGAATGTTAATGAAACATACCATTCATACCATAGAAGTGCCGGGCACGGAGGCATTTTTACAACCCGGAAACCGGTTTTGTAAAATTTTGTCAGGTATCATCTTATAACAGACCATTAAGTTGTGACCCCGGACTGCCAGATTGCATCCCGGGAATTAAATAATTAAGTGAGACAAACAATTAAAACCTATACAACAACCCAATTGAAACTCAAAAAAAAGAACAATTAATATGAAAAAATCATCTGTAAATCCTGCGTTTGCAATCATTGTGATTCCGGTTGCAATTATTGTTTCCATTCTCATTTATAAGTTCATTCTTGGAGCTTCTTCCAACTTCATTGAAGGTAATCCCGAGAACAATCCGTTACCCGGAAATTACCTTGGAATTATTTATAAAGGAGGGGTGATTGTGCCTTTGTTGATGGCTCAATTATTAATTGTAATTATTTTCTGTGTTGAAAGGTTCTTTGCGGTATTGAGATCAAGAGGTAAACGTCCGATCAATACTTTCCTGAGTGAAATCAGAGCGATGATAGCATCTAAAAATATCGATGGAGCTATTAAAGCGTGTGATGCTCAACAAGGTTCAGTAGGAAACGTGATCAAAGCAGGACTTACTGCTTACAAGCAGGTTGAAAGCGACAATTCCCTTGACAAAGAACAAAAGGTTGCTTCAATTCAGAAGAGCATCGAAGAAACCACATCACTTGAGTTGCCGATGTTGTCAAAAAATCTTTCTATCATCTCAACACTTGCTTCTATTGCAACCCTGATCGGTCTTTTGGGAACGGTATTGGGTATGATTAAAGCGTTTGCTGCGATGGCGACTGCCGGTGCACCTGACGCTGTAGCACTTGCGAACGGTATCTCTGAAGCTCTTATCAATACTGCATTGGGTATTGGTACTTCTGCTCTGGCGATTATCTTCTATAACTATTTTACTACCCGAATCGACAGTATCACATACGGTATTGATGAAGCAGGATACAGCATTGTACAGGCGTATTCTTCTTCACACTAATACCTTTTAAACTGAATATCAGGTATGCCTAAAATATCCTATCCACGTTCCTCGCCGAGGTTGGACATGACTCCGATGGTGGACCTTGCATTTTTGCTGGTTACCTTCTTCATGTTAACAACCAAGTTCAGGCCTGACGAACCGGTTATTGTCGACACACCGTCGTCGGTTTCCGAAATCAAACTGCCCGATATCGACATCATGACGATCACTATTGATCCTTCCGGAAAACTGTTTTTCAATATAGATGGAAAACAAACCCGGCTGAATGTCCTCAAAAAGATGTCGGAGCGGTACAATGTACCTTTCGATGATAATGAAAGCAAACGTTTTGCAGTATTATCCTCTTTCGGCTTACCCTTAAGAGAGCTTAAAACCTATTTGCCACTCGGTGAAGAAGGTCGTAAGCAGATTACGCAAACCGGAATTCCATTTGATTCTACTCACAATGAACTTACCGACTGGGTTCGTTTCAGCCGTCTCGAAAATCCTCAGTTCCGTATAGCAGTTAAGGGCGATCGCGAATCGAACTACAAAACTGTGAAACGTGTAATTGACATTTTACAGGATAACAAGGTGAACAAATTCAACCTTATTACCAACCTGGAACAAACCCCAACTAATTAAAAACACCTATGGCAGAAATAAATCATGATCAGGGGACCGGCGGAGGTAAAGGCGGTAAGAAGCCTCACCAGAAGCGCTCGTCGACCCACATCGATATGACTCCGATGGTGGATCTGGCATTTCTTCTCCTCACCTTTTTTATGCTTACTACTACATTCAGTAAGCCTAAAACCATGGAGGTGAACATGCCTGTGAAGCCTGATAAAGAAGAAGAACAACAAAAAATCGCTGAATCTCAAACCATTACCATTCTTTTAGGAGGTAACAATAAAGTAGTGTGGTACACCGGTATCGAAAATCCGACACCGATGGTGACCGACCTTAGTGCAACCGGCCTCAGAAAAACTTTAATAGAAAAGAATGGAAATGTGTATGCCCGTGCATCTGTATTACGTGATTCACTCAACCGGGGCTTCATCAAAAGAGATGAATTCAAAAAACGGTTAGGTGAAATCAAACAGGACAAAAAAGGATTGATAGTGCTCATTAAGGCAATGGATGAAGCCAGTTATGAAAACCTGGTGAATGTACTGGATGAGATGGCCGTTTGTCACATCGGGCGTTATGCAATCGTAGATATTACTCCTGTTGAAATAGAAATGCTCAACAAAATTTAAATCCTAAGAAGATGTTAAAACTAAACTGGGAAAACTGCATTCAGGAGGATCGTAATGAATTAGTATTTGCGAACCGAAACAAAGAATATGGTGCATACTATATTCGAAGCCGCTACACCAAAACGCTCTTGATGGCGTTTCTGGCATCTACCTTAACCATGCTATTTTTCGTTAGCATTCCCTTTATCAAAGACCTTATCGGAAATGCACAGGATAAAATGAAGGAGTTTTCAGAGACTGAAATCACCCTCATGCAGCCTCCTCCGATTGATGAATCGCAACCACCACCACCTCCGGTACCACCACCACCTCCGGTGCAGCAAACTATCAAGTTTACTCCACCTGTAGTTGTAAAGGATGAAGAGGTTCCACAGGATGAGCCGCCACCAACTCAGGAAGAACTTAAAGATGTTGCTGCCGGTGTTACTACTCAGGAGGGAGATCCAAATGCGATCGATCTTCCTACTGAAGATCCGGGTGAAGGAACAGCACCACCAGAAATTTTCACCATCGTGGAAGAAATGCCACGATTCCCCGGAGGAGAAGCTGCTCTTGTAAAATACCTCTCTGATAACATTCGCTACCCTGCCCGTGCCCGTGAGAACAACATTCAGGGAGTGGTTTATGTGACATTTGTAATTGGTAAAGATGGTAAAGCTTCAGAAGCAAAGGTGCTCCGTGGAATTGGCGGAGGCTGCGATGAAGAAGCCCTCAGAGTAATCAATGCAATGCCTACATGGAGTGCAGGACGTCAGCGTGGTGAGCCCGTAATGGTTCAGTACAATGTTCCGATTAACTTCCGTTTGAAATAATTAATGAGTCTGAATTCGATTGCCCGACACAAATTATATCATATCATTGTTGCCTTGATCTATTTTGTGTCGGGTATTTTTATCATCCTTAAAGGAAGGGCTGAGCCACCCGATCAAACCATTACCATTATAGGCTCAATTATTACGCTGTATGGCGCCTACCGGTTTTGGTCAGGATTACGAAAAAACGAGTAACCAATGTCTTCCCGCAAACTGCTTTATTTATTTCTCTTAGTACTTTGTAGTTGCCGGAATGATGTAAAGGAAGAAGAAAAAGGCACCCCGGTTTCAGGCTCTTTTACACTTTTCACCGACAAAGCTTTTCTGCCTGTTGCCAATGTTCTTGCCACATCTTTTTGTTCCGTTTATCCTGAAATAGTAATTACCATCGACACCGGAAATGGAAGTGAAGGTCTCAAACGTCTTGCTGATCACCGTTGCAATGCTGTACTATCGGCACGTGCCGTTTCAGCAACCGATTCAGCAGCTCTGGCTTCCAGAAGCAAATTTTTCCGACAATTTCATATTGGAAGTGATGCCGTTGCACTAATATGTAACAGGGCCGATTCACTGAAATTTTCAGGTCCGCAAACGCCACAACAATTGCTTGCCAATTGCCTGAAAGACACCACTATTACCATCTGCACTTCTTCACCGGCTTCCGACGACAATTTGGTTATCGGCGAATTGGTTCCTGAAGCAAAAGCTTGCATGGCTGAATGGCACAGTTTTAGCAATACACCTGATGTGATATCAAACGTACAAGAAAACAGAGGTGCTGTTGGCATCGTTTCATGGTCTTATCTGAGTGAAACCCAGAACCGCGCCATCATGAAAATCAAAGAAGGTATTTATGTGCTTCCTTTGATAAATTCAGGAAACGATACACTCAGCCGTTTCCCCGATCAGAATTCGATCGCAGAAAATAAATACGCGCTCCCGAGGAAAATATATCTTACTACCTCAGAGCCTTATGCTGGACCTGCTCACGGATTTGCTTCATATGTTGCAAGTGATGAAGGGCAGAGAATATTACGATTATTCGGACTGGCGCCTTACAAGATGCCAGCCAGAGAAGTTGAAATTACCCGTTAAAACAAAAATAAAATGAGAACTTTATTGTGCGCAATTGTTTGTTTGTACTCCGGTTTTGCAATCGGACAAAATGTTAACGATTGCATGTTGCTTTCGCACACCGGAAATTATGAAACAGCTGAAAGATGTTTTAAGGCTAATAGCCAGGCTAAGCCCGGTGATTTCATGCTGAACTATGCCCGCTTCAAAAATCAAATTGAACTTGGCCTTGAAAAAGGTTCATTAACGGAGGCTCAACAATCACTGAGTGCACTTGGAACTGCCAATCAGTTTGGACTGGTTGCTCAGGTGCGGATGATGCTTGCAGAAGGTAAAACTTCAGAAGCACGTAACATGGCAGAATCCATCCGGCCAACCGTAAAAAAAGAAAATGCTGAGATCCTTGTTGAACTGGCCGATGCCTTTATCAATACCAAAACCCCTTCACTGGCATTTGCCGACACATTATTGAATCAGGCTAAGTCGTTCATGAAAACAGAATCGACTTCTTATCTTTTTGCAAAAGGAATGTTGTTTACAGCTCAGGGTGACCATGGCTCTGCCCTGAACACTTACAACCTGATTTTAGATCGTGAACCTAAAAACGCATTTGCACATTATTTGAAAGGCACTTCATATCATCATATTCAAAGTTTACCTGCTGCAATTGATGAGCTGAAGCTTGCATTGAATCTTTACCCAGTTTTCCCACCTGCCACACTCGAATATGCTGAAGTATTGTTTGAATCAGGCAACGTTGAAGAAGGTAAAAAACAATATGAAAACTACTTTGGCATGAAGCCAAATGATTTGTATTCCCGAATCCGTTACGGATCTTCACTGTTCGGTGCAAAACAATTCAGTGAGGCATTAGTACAGGCCGATAAAATTCTGGTGATGTCACCTGATAATATTTCAGGACTAAAACTGAAGGCATATTGTAATTATGAATTAGGTTCAATACCTGAAGGCATAGCATCTTTGGATCGTTATTTTCAGCTCGCCGACACCAGTGTTACAGTATTCAAAGACTATGAATACCTGGGTCGTTTGCATCAGAAATCGGGTAACGATTCTCTTGCCGTAATTAATTTTGCTAAAGCGGCAGAAAAGCCCGGTGCGAAGGCAGATTTTTATTCCGAAATGCTTACCTATTTCATGAAAAAAGGCAAGTATAACGAAGTAATTGCTCTTTATAACAAAAAGGGAACGCTTTTCACTACAACATCTGCTGATGCGTACAATTGTGGAAGGGCCTATCTTGCAATTACCAATTATGCGGCAGCCGATTCAATGTTTATGAGAGTAACGGAATTGCAGCCTGCCTGGCCAAACGGATTTCTGATGAGAGGAAATGCGAATGCCAACCTCGATCCGGGTTCAAAAGAAGGCAGGGCTAAACCATATTATGAGCAATATCTTACCCTTGCCGAAGCCGATACCGCCAATTCAGCCAAATTAAAAAGTGGTATGATTGAGGCCAATAAATATCTGGGTTACTATTATTACCTGAATAAAGATATTGAAAAGTCGAAAGCATACTGGAAAAAAGTACTTTTGCTGGAACCAACAGACAAGCAGGCTTTGGAGGTACTGAAGCAACTATAGTTCTGTTGCCGGGTTAAATGAAAAAAGAACACAGCGTCCATGCCTTGTCATGGGCAGGGATTCTGATTACGGTCGGAATTATTTTCGGGGATATTGGAACATCCCCTCTCTATGTGCTCAGGGCTATCATTGGCAGTAGTGAGCCTATTTCAGCACAAGTTGTATACGGTGCAGTTTCCTGTATTTTCTGGACACTCACCCTTCAGACGACAGTCAAGTATGTGATAATTACCCTCCGCGCCGACAACAAAGGTGAGGGGGGTATTTTCTCTTTATACGCACTGCTCCGACGTTACAAATCCAAGTTTCTGGCTATCGCTGCCATGATTGGTGGTAGTGCTCTGCTGGCGGATGGTATCATTACTCCGCCCATCAGTATATCGTCGGCCATTGAAGGGCTTCACAGCCTGAATAACAATGTTCCGGTAATTCCCATTGTTATTTTCATCATAGTTGGGTTATTTTTTATTCAACAGTTCGGAACCGGGTTCGTTGGAAAGTCGTTCGGACCCATAATGGTGATCTGGTTTACCATGATCGCTGTTCTCGGTTTGTTTTCAATTTTAGAATATCCGCAGGTTTTCAAAGCCATCGATCCCACTTATGCCTACCAACTGCTTGTGAAATATCCGGGTGGTTTTTGGTTATTGGGCGGTGTGTTTCTTTGCACAACAGGTGCGGAAGCGCTCTATAGTGATCTTGGCCATTGCGGAAGAGAAAACATCAGGGTTAGCTGGATGTTTGTTAAAACTGCATTGCTGTTGAATTACTTTGGACAGGCTGCATGGCTCATGAAGCATGAAGGAACAGTGCTTGGTGAACTAAATCCAATTTATGAAATTATGCCCGATGGTTTTGTGCTGATAGGTGTCTTCGTTTCTACACTCGCTGCAATTGTTGCAAGTCAGGCATTGATCAGTGGCTCATTCACCCTGGTGAATGAAGCGATCCGCCTCAACTTTATGTCACGTCAGAAAATTATATATCCAACTAATGTACGTGGACAGCTTTATATTCCTGCCGTGAACTGGCTGATGATGTTGGGTTGTATAGCGGTGGTGCTTTATTTCAAAGAGTCTGCTAACATGGAGGCAGCATATGGAATGGCTATCATACTTGCCATGATGTCAACAACCATTCTGCTGATCTGGTATCTGAGAATGAAACACTATCCTGTGTTGCTTTTGTTGTTGTTTATTCTGGTGTATGCTTCCATTGAGTTTTCATTCTTTGCTTCCAACCTCAGTAAAATTGCTCATGGTGGATGGATAACATTGCTGGCATCAGCCATATTATTCTTTTTTATGTATTGCTGGAACGAAGGAAGAAAAATCAGAAATCAATATGTGGAGTTTACTGATATCCGCAATTATCTTCCCATGCTTGAGGAATTGCGAAAGGATACTTCCATACCACAGATATCAACTCACCTGGCTTACCTTACAAGCGCCAATCAGCAATATGAAGTTGAGAATTCAATAATCTATTCAATATTTCAAAAGCGACCCAAGCGTGCTGATGTATATTGGTTGTTGCATGTTGATGTTACAGATGACCCTTACAGGATGGAGTACAAGGTCACCAAGCTAATTGATCAACAAGTAATAAAAATTGATTTTCGACTGGGTTTCAGGATTGAACCCAAGATCAATTTACTTTTCAGGCAGGTGGTATCTGAAATGAAAAATAACGGTGAAGTAAATGTCAATAGCCGCTATGAGTCGTTGAGCAAAAACAACATGTTAGGCGATTTCAGATTTGTGGTAATTGAAAAGTTCCTTTCCTATGATAATGTGATGCCCATCTATGAAAAAATTGTGCTGAGCGTTTACAACATTATGAAGCGTGCCGGATTGAGCGATGAAAAGGCTTTTGGATTAGATACCAGCAACGTTTTGATAGAGAAGGTGCCAATAGTAATTAAGCCACCAAAAGGAATTGAACTGAAAAGGGTTTAAGGCTACATGTAGCCTTTAAAACTTTTCTTATACAGAGCCATAGCATCCTTGATAACTTTGTAAGCAACATCTTTACCGAAAAACTTCTTTACTACCACCTGCTTTTTTTCCAGTTTTTTATAATCTTCAAAAAACCGGCGCACTTCACTTTCAGTATGGGGAGGTAATTCTGATACATCGTTGAGGTGATTTACAGAAGGGTCAAAATTTGCAACAGCAATTATCTTATCATCCTGTTCACCATTATCGACCATTCGCATGCAGCCGATTACTTTGGCATCTACCAGACTAAGTGGGCGGAATTCCAATGATGAAATGACCAGAATATCCAACGGGTCTTTGTCATCACAGTATGTTTGAGGTATGAAGCCATAATTAGCCGGATAGTGTACAGCACTAAAAAGTACACGGTCGAGTTTCAGTAATCCTGAATCTTTATCCAGTTCGTATTTAGCTTTACTGCCCTTTTCAATTTCGATTACTGCACGAACAACTTTTGGAGCTGCTGCACCTGTTTCAACACCATGCCATGGGTGTTTGACGTGAATTGTCATAAGTATGATTTTAATGCAAAGATAATCTAATTGATCAACCATAGGGGTGCTGACCCGAAGAACTTTGGTTGCTCCTAAAGAAGTGTATCTTGCTGATTAACAAATGTATAATCCTATTCGGCTTCTTAGCTTCTACTTGTGCCGCTTTCAAATAAAACATACCTTTGCACAGCTGTTTTGAATCATTCAGGTATGAGAATCATTTTGATTGTGCTGACAATATTTATGTCGGTAACCACCGCAGGATCGCAACCTGCACATCATCATTTCGATAAGCAGGGTGAATTTTATGTTTATTGGGGCTGGAACAGGGCATGGTATTCTAAGTCTGACATTCACTTTACCGGAGCCGGGTATGATTTTACGCTAAAAAAAGTGATGGCATATGATCGTCCGTCGGCATTGGATGCAAAAGTTTATGCAGTGCCTAATAAATTTACCATTCCACAGTATAATTTCAGAATCGGATATTACATCAAAAAAAATGTTTCGGTCACACTGGGCACCGATCACATGAAGTATGTGATGCGAAACGATCAAGTGGTTAACATGGATGGAAGAATCGGAAGTGATTACCCCGAATTTGAAGGTGTTTACAATAATGAACCGGTAAAGCTGACTCAGGAGTTTTTAATTTATGAGCACACCGACGGACTAAACTATGCAAACAGTGAGATACGCCATCATTATTCCATTTATTATTCCCCCAAATTTGAAATCAATTCTATAGAAGGAGCAGGAGCCGGGATTTTATACCCAAGATCAAATGTTACGCTCATGAATTTTGAACGCAACGACGAGTTTCATCTTGCCGGGTACGGATTCGACTTGGTAGGTGGATTTAACTTTACGTTTTTTAAGCACTTCTTCTTGCAGACTGAGTTCAAAGGCGGATATATAAATATGCCTGATGTTAGAACCACCTCTTCGAAAAGCGATAAGGCCTCTCAGCATTTTTTCTTTACTCAGATTAATGGTGTATTTGGCGTGAGTTATCCTCTTGGTAAAAAGGTATCATCTACCGATAATACAACTCCCTGAAAAGATATTGCAAGGTGATTTCATATGAGCAAACTCCGCGATTTTTTCTATCAGATAAGTAATCAATCGGAGCACAGCTACGATGCTTTTCGTTTAAAAGTATTGGAGTATCTCGGACAGAAACCCGCGATTCGAATCTGTCCCTATGTTTCATTTGGCAATCATGAATCATTATATGTTAAAGGACGTGTTTTGCATCAACAAACAATCGAGGTGAAGCATGATGATGATTTGTGGGATAACTTAGTCAACATGTACAAGCGATTCAACACTCATGAAATTAAAGGTGCTGAACTGAAGCTGAGTTATCAATCTGTTGAAAAGAACATCGTTACTGATGAAGATGGATATTTCGGAGTTTCATTAGAGTTTTCCGGAGAGATGAATTCTACTGTAGTCTGGCATCATCCTGAATTAGAATTGCTGACACATGTGCATAACGATGGATCAAAGGTAAAAGCTATTGCTTCTGTAATGGTTCCACCACATTCAGCTTCATTTGGAGTGATAAGCGATATTGACGATACGATACTTAAGACTCATGCCACTTCAATGGTGAAGATGTTATATGAGACTTTTACAGGAAATGCAAAAGGCCGGAAGTCGTTTGCAGGCACGTCAGCTTTTTATTCGGCATTGCAAGGTGGTAAATCGGGGACTGATAACAATCCTTTTTTTTACATCTCAAGCAGTCCCTGGAACCTGTATGATTTGTTGATGGACTTTATAAAACACAATAAGCTGCCGATAGGGCCAATGTTTTTGAAGGATTATGGATTTACTCATGATAAAATCTTTACTGATGGTCATTCTCTGCACAAGTCAAAAAAAATAAAGAAAGTGCTGGATGCGTACCCGGCGATGTCTTTCATATTAATAGGTGACAGTGGTCAGGAGGATGCTGATATTTACCATGAAATTGACCTGCTATATCCGGGTCGTATTCTCGCAATTTACATAAGGGATGTGGGGCATACTGAAAATTCCGAGCGAATAAGATCAGTATTCGGGAAGGAAGCTCAGCGAAAAGTTCTGTCGGAATCCACTTTAGAACATGCTGAGCACGCCCATGAAATGGGGTGGATCACTGAACAGGAATTTAAGACTGTAAAGGAATCTACTGAATTTGAGAACAGCCGGGAGGAGGAAGGTTAGGCAGTTACGTTGTACAACTCTTCTCGTTGCGCCTTCACTCTTTCATCAACAATATACTCATCAAAGGTCATTCGTTTGTCGATTACTCCATTGGGAGTGATTTCGATGATACGGTTAGCGACTGTTTGAGTGAACTCATGGTCATGAGATGTGAAAAGTGCAACGTGCTTCCAGTCTTTCAGTGCATCGTTAATTGCAGTTATCGACTCGAGATCGAGGTGATTGGTAGGTTCATCGAGTATGAGGCAGTTAGCATTGGTGAGCATCATACGCGAAAGCATACAACGTACTTTCTCGCCTCCTGAAAGGACATTCGATTTTTTAAGTGTTTCTTCACCGGAGAATAACATTTTGCCCAGAAAACCTCGTATGTAGGTTTCATTTTTGTCGGCAGAAAACTGACGCAGCCAATCGATAAGGTTATCGTCTCCTTTAAAGAATGCAGAGTTATCGTTTGGCAAATAGGATCTGGTGATGGTGCTTCCCCACTGAAAAGTTCCTGAGCCGGCAACTTCTTTTTCATTAAGAATTTCGAAGAGTGCTGTTACGGCAAGAGGCTCTCGTGAAAGGAAAGCAACTTTGTCGCCTTTGTTCAAGGTGAAAGTGATATCAGAAAAGAGAACGACTCCATCAGCAGAAGTCTTAGATAAATTTTCTACAGCCAGTATCTGATCTCCGCAATCGCGTTCAGCTCTAAAAATGATGCCAGGGTATTTTCTGTTGGATGGCTGAATGTCGTCAATAACCAGTTTCTCGAGCAGCTTTTTTCTGCTGGTTGCCTGTTTAGATTTCGATGCATTTGCACTGAATCGCTCAATGAATTCCTGAAGTTCTTTTCTTTTATCTTCTACTTTTTTATTCTGATCGGAACGCTGACGGAGGGCAAGCTGGCTTGATTCATACCAAAACGAATAGTTCCCTGTATAAATCTGAATTTTACCAAAATCGATATCGGCTACATGCGTGCAAACAGCATCGAGGAAGTGACGGTCGTGCGAAACAACGATTACAGTATTCTGGAAATCGGCGAGAAAATTTTCAAGCCATGAAATAGTGTCCACATCTAGGTCATTGGTAGGCTCATCGAGTAACAGAATATCAGGATTACCAAAAAGAGCCTGAGCAAGTAACACACGCAC
>ERZ650309.394-NODE-394-length-21708-cov-5.983559_pt1 | contig 21708 bp, 18 predicted proteins | sample MGYA00376245_ERZ650309 | MGnify/ENA primary metagenome ERZ650309 (study PRJEB26733, sample SAMN07839294) | wastewater metagenome | biome: urban; feature: wastewater treatment plant; material: waste water | place: USA: North Carolina | collected 2016-04-26 ...
ACGACGTCAGCTTCATGTACGAGGACCGCAGCTACACCTACGGCGAGAACAAGGTCCGCATCGACGCCGTGGTACGTGGTCTGCTCGGCGCGGGCGTGCGAGCCGGCGAGCACGTCGGCGTTTTGATGGGCACGCGACCCTCGGCGTTGGCGGTGGTCACCGCCCTCAACCGGATCGGCGCTATCGCCGTCATGCTCCGCCCCGGCGCCAACACCGCACGCGAGGTAGAACTCGGCAAGGTCAACCGGGTGATCGCCGACCCGGAGCACGCCGAAGCCGATTTCGGCGGACGCCCGTTGCACGTGTTCCTGCTCGACACTCCCTACCTCAACCGCGACCGCACCCTGACCGCCCTGGAGATCGGCGAACCCGGCGCAGTTCGCATTCCGGACTGGTACCGACCCAACCCCGGCCGCGCCGGGGAACTCGCGTTCATCCTGTTCGGCGGCAGCGACGAAGACCCTCGGCCGATCCGAATCACGAACGGCCGCTTCGGATTGTCGGCCTACGGCACAGCCACGTCGGCAACCTTGACCAACTCCGACACGGTCTACCTGATCAACCCGATCTATCACACCTCGGGTCTGCTGACCGGTGTCGGCGGTGCGGTCGCAGGCGGTACCCGGTTGGCCATGGCAACCAACCTGGACCCGGCCACCTTCTGGACCGAAGTGCGGCGGTACGGCGTGACGATCGTCTGTTACACCTGGGCCCAACTTCGCCCACTGGTCAACGCCGCACCGCAGCCCGGAGAGCGCAATCACTCCGTGCGGCTGTTCGTCGGTTCCGGTATGCCCCGTGGCCTGTGGCGGCGCGTACTCGACCGGTTCGCACCGGCCGGTGTGCTGGACTTCTGGACCACCAGTGAGGGCGAGGCCATCCTCGCGAACATCAACCCGGCCAAGCCCGGCTCGCTGGGCCGGCCGCTACCCGGTAGCGCGACGCTGGAAGTGGTGCAGTGGGATCCTGAAGCGCAGCAGGTTGTTTCGGGGGTGGACGGATATGCGATCCGTTGCGACGTCGACGAGACCGGCCTGCTGCTGGTGAAGATCGGCTCGGCCACCACTGCGTCGGCACCGCCGCTGCGCAATCTGTTCGAGCCTTCAGACGCCTGGTTCTCCAGCGGCAGCCTGGTTCGGCGCGACGCCGACGGCGACTACTGGCTGATCGATTCCGTCGAGCATCAGATCCAGACCAGCCACGGAACGATCGCCTCGCTGCCGATCACCGCCGCAATCGGCAAGCTACCGAGCATCGATCTCGCCTACACCTACGCGGTGCCGTCAGGAGATGCCGCGGTGGCCGTCACGGCAGTGGAACTGATTGCCGGACAGGATATCTCGGCTACCGACCTCGACGAGGCGTTGGACGGCCTGCCGTTCTACGAACGCCCGGCGTACGTCCGGGTGGTCGACGCCCTGCCCATCACCCCGTGGCACCGCCCGGTGGCCGGGGCCCTGCGCGCGGACCCGGTACCCCCGCCGGGCCGCCATTTCGTCCAAACACCCAACGGTTATGAGGAGCGAGCATGATCAAGTCAGCCGCAGCAGTTCTGCTTTTCCTGGCGAGCGCGGCGGTGCCCGCGGTCGTGGTCCCGGCTTCGGCGCACGCTGATGTGTGTGCCGACGCCGGCCGGCGCATCAGCGTCGGTGGCTGCACGGATATCGCACGCGACGCGGCGATCGGCGCTGTCGGCGCGGCGGGCATTGCCGCGGTCACCGATCCGGTCGATGCCGCCGCTCAGGCTGCCGCAGGCCGGCCGCCGTGCTACACCCCTGCGGGAGTTCCGTATTACACCCCTGGTGACCTACCCTGCTAGACGCACCGGCGTCATCGAGGAGGAACTGTGAAGACATTGCACCGCGTTGCGGTGATGGCCGCCACCGCACTGGCGCCCCTGGCCTTCACCGCCGTCATCTCGCCGGCGATCGGTAACGCCGACTGCGACAACAACACCTGGTGGGACCCGGTGGCCAACCGCTGCCAGGGTCCACTGGTGCCCAATTGTCCTGGCGGCTGGTGGGATCCGAACATCAACGCGTGCCGGCCACCGATCGCCACGACTCCGCTGAACTGCACCGACGGCTCATGGTGGGACCCGATCAACAACGTGTGCCGGCCGCCGGTGCTGCCTCCGCAGTAGGAGTAGTTCACACCAGGTAGTACAGCTCGACGTCACCTCGCTCCGGGGTGAGCTGTGACTGGGCGTAGCGCACTGCCTTGAGCGTCGCCGAGTACTCCCTGGTCTCTTCAGGAAAGACGTGCGCCTCCGGAAACCATTGGCGCAGACCGACATTGCCCAACACATCGAGAGTATCGGCGCGCACACCGGCCAGCAGAACGGTGACCTCCAGCTCGGTCAGTTCATGCAGGAAGTGCTCGATGCGTTCGATGCAGACCGCATCGGGGTTCCGGGCACGTTTGAGTCGAAGCACGACGAACTTCGTCCCGTCGGCCTTGACCCGTGCGGTGATCTCGTCGAGATGGCGTTCGAGTTCCGGTGCAGCACCGAAGAACAACTCGCCTTCGATGTCGTAGATGAGGATCGAGGAGTCGACTTCTTCACCGGTTCGCTTCTCCCGCACCACACGGTCGTCGGTGACCACCAACTCCGCCGACTTGAGTCGGGCCGCCCGCGGGACGAACAGCAGAATCGAGAGTCCGACGCCCAGCAACACTGCCTTGTCGAGATCGACGACCACACCTGTTATTGCCGTGACGATCACCAGACCGGCGTCATATCGGGATGCCCGCACGGTGTAGACCAACCGCCGGAAGTCGACGAGTCGGACCGCGGTGACCAGAAGTAGGCCTGCCAGTGCGGCTTTCGGGATGTAGCTGAGCAGCGGCGCGAACAGCAGCAGCGCGGCGGCTACGGTGATCGCTGCGATGATGCCGGAAAACCTGGTAGCAGCACCTGCTTGGTGGTTGATCGCCGAACGGGACAACGAACCGGACCCCGGCAAGCTCTGAAAGAAACCGCCGGCGAGGTTCGCCAGGCCCTCGGCCAGGATCTGCCGGTTGTAATCGATCTTCTGCTGCGTCTGGTGCGCAATGGCTTTCGCGATCGACAACGCCTCGATCAGACCGATGAACGCGACGGCCAGTGCACCCTGCGACAGGTGCGGCAGCCAGTCGGCATGAACGGTGGGGATGTGCGGCGTGGGCAGGCTTGCGGGGATGTGACCGGCGATCGATACCGCGGTCTTGCCGCCCTTACCCGGAGTCGACCATCCCGCCAGGAACGCGATCGAAGCCGTGATCGCCAACACCGCCAGCATGTCGATCTGCGGCCAACCGAAGCGCTGCACCAGTTTTCGCAACACCACGGCCAGGACCACCGCGCTCACGCTGAGCACCACCGCCCGGTAGTTGATCGCGTCACCGTGGAACAGGGTCAGCCAGGCGCGACGCAGCACCTGCATGTTGCCGTTGCCTTTGTCCTTGACCCCCAAGGAGTTTCCCAGCTGCCCGAGGGCCAGCAGGAAGGCTGCCGCCGCCATGAAGCCGATGATCACCGACTCGGAGATGTACCTCGTCAGGTCCCCGAGTTTGAAGACCGCGATCAGTATCTGGATGACACCGACCAGCACACCCAACAGGAACAACGCTTCGAACAGGTCGGTGCGATTCTCCTGGTCGATGAAGGCCAATGAACTGAACACCAGTAGTGAGATCGCACTGGTGGGTCCGTTGATCAGATGCGAGGACGAACCGAAGATCGAAGCCACCGCCGTTCCACGATGGCCGAATACACACCGTATTTCGGATCGACTCCGGCGATGAGGGCATAGGCCATGCCCTGCGGCAGCGAGATCGCCGCAACCGTGAGACCGGCGACCAGATCCCGTCGCGCAAGAAACCGGTCATAGCCCCGTCCGAGACTCATGAACCCACCGCCGATCGCTGTGCAGAGAAACCTACGCTCTCCACAATTCCGTTGGTACCAAAGAACTTTTCGCTCGCGTCGTCCCAGTCCCTGGCGATCGAGGTCACCGGGAACAGGCTGATGCCGGGAAGTTTCGCCCGGTACTTGGCCTGCAGCTCCGGTTTCAGCGGCCGATAGCCGTGCTGCGCAATGACTTCCTGGGCCTGGTCTGTGAACAGGTAGTTCAGGTACGCCTTGGCGTACGCCTCCGTCCTGGTGCCCGCGACGTTGGCGTCGACCCACGCGACGGCGGGTTCGGCCTTGATGCTCACCGGCGGATAGACGATCTGCAGTTCGTTCGGCGCTGCCGCGACCTCGCGCAGCGCTTCGTTCTCCCAGGTGAGGTGGACATCACCGACCTTCTGGACAGTGAAAGTGGTTGCCGCACCACGGGCACCCTGATCGGCCGCGGCCACATGGCCGAACAACGCCTTGAGATAGTCCCGCGCCTGCGCGTCCGATCCACCGCGCGTGGTCACCGAGCCCCAGCCGGCCAACACGCTGAGCTTGCCGTTGCCCGACGTCCGCGGATCCGGAGTCACCACCGCGACATCGTCTTTGACCAGATCCGGCCAATCGGCGATGCGCTTGGGGTTGTCCTTGCGCACGACGAACACGATGGTCGAGGTGTAGGGGACCGAGTTGTTGGGCAGGCGCTGCTGCCAGTTCTCTGCGATCAGTCCGCGCTTGCGCAACGCGTCGACGTCACTGATCAGGGCCAGCGAGACCACGTCGGCTTTCGTCGTGCCGTCGATGATGTTGCGGGCCTGACGGCTGGAGCCGCCATGCGACCTGGTGACGTCGACGGTGGTGCCCGTCTGATCGTGATACTGCTTCACAAACGCCGGGTCGAGCGCGGCATACAGCTCACGGGTCGGGTCGTACGACGCATTGAGGAGGCTGTTCAGTGGCGTGCCCTGAGTGTATTTGGCCCCGATCAGCACACCGGCGAGCACAATGGCTCCGACGCCGAGCAGGCTCAGCGGGGATATCGCGGATATTCGAAATCGACTCACGGGCACCTCATTCATCTGGGATGACCGACGCTAGGGACCGCCTTTCCTCGGCACACGTATCTGGATCAGCCAGATTCGATAGCCTGTAGCGCGATGAACCACAAAGGTCTGGCCGCCACCGCCACCGCCGCAGCACTGCTGCTGGCCGGGTGCGGCGGCAGCACCACCACCGCCACCGGCAATCAGACGTCCGAATCATCGGTCAGCCGTGCGGCCCCCACGGTCAGCCCGACGTCGAAAGCCATTGTGACGGTGCCCGATGTGCAGGTGCTCCAGCCGCAGAACGGGTACGTCTTCGTCGCCGCGAAGACCGGTAAGACACGCTGCCAGATAAGCGCAACCCAGGTCGGCTGCGAATCGGACTTCGCCAACGCACCCCAGATCACCGGCGAGACCGCCACCGGCGTGCGAGTGGGCCCCGACGGCAAATTGCATTGGGCCTTGGGCAATCTGGGTGCGATTCCGACCGTGCCCCTGGACTATCGGACCTATTCGGCCGTCGGCTGGAACATCACGTCGACCCCAGAGGGCACACGGTTCACCAACCAATCCAGTGGCCACGGCATGGCCATCACCACCTCCGGCGTTCAGGGGTTCTAAATGACTGCAGCACGACGAGAACGAGCCGCGCTGGTCGCGACCCTGCGCGAGATCGGCCCCGACGCACCCACGCTGTGCGAGGGCTGGACCACCCGCGACCTGGCCGCACATCTGGTGGTCCGGGAGCGTCGGCCGGACTCGGCGCCGGGCATCATGATCCCGCAGTTGGCCGGCTACACCGAACGGGTGCAGCGCCGCGCCACCGAGGCCAACACCTGGGATGGGCTGCTCGACCAGATCGAGTCGGGGCCGCCGTGGTGGTCGCCGTTCGCCATCCTTGATCCGATTGCCAACATGGATGAGATGTTCATCCACCACGAGGACGTCCGCCGGGCTCAAAGTGGTTGGCAACCAAGGACACTCGATTCAGACACCGACTCGGCTCTGCATCGGCCGTTGGCCGTGATGGCCCGGTTGACCATGGGCAAGGTACCTGCGCGGGTGACGCTGCAGACTCCCGACGGCAAGACGGTGGCGACGGTAGGCGCCGGCCCCGAGTTGATCGTCACCGGCGACATCGGGGAGTTGACCATGTTCGTCGGCGGGCGTGATCAAGCCGACCTGACCTTCTCCGACGCCCAGGTGATCCAGGTCGTACGCTCGGCTCGCCGCGGATTGTAGGAACCAACTAGGCTGGCGGACATGGACTTCCGGGTTTTCGTCGAACCGCAGCAGGGTGCCACGTACGCAGACCAACTTGCCGTCGCCAAAGCCGCTGAGCGGCTGGGCTTTTCGGCATTCTTCCGGTCCGATCACTACCTGGCCATGAGCGGTTCCGGACTACCGGGGCCGACGGACTCCTGGGTCACCCTCGCCGGTATCGCGCGCGAGACCTCGACCATCCGGCTGGGCACCATGGTCACCTCGGCGACATTCCGGCACCCCGGGCCGTTGGCCATCGCAGTGGCCCAGGTCGATGAAATGAGCGGTGGCCGAGTCGAACTCGGCCTCGGAGCCGGCTGGTTCGCCGCAGAACACGAGGCCTATGCCATCCCGTTCCCACCGCTCGGCGAGCGTTTCGAGCGCCTCGACGAACAGTTGCAGATCCTCACGGGCTTCTGGGACACCCCGGTCGGTTCGACATTCGACTTCGCCGGCAAGCACTACACCGTCAAGAATTCCCCGGCCCTGCCCAAGCCGGCGCAGTCGCGCCCGCCGATCATCATCGGCGGTGGCGGTCCCAAGCGCACCCCGGCCCTGACGGCGCAGTTCGCCTCCGAATTCAACATCCCGTTCGTCGACCTCGCGACGCTGACGGCTCAATTCGACCGGGTCCGGGCCGCGGTATCGGCAGCCGGCCGACCGGCCGAGTCGGTCACCTACTCGGCGGCGTTCGTGCTGTGTGCCGGACGCGACGACGCCGAGATCGCCCGGCGGGCCGCAGCAATCGGCCGCGAAGTCGAGGAGATGCGCGGCAATTCACCGACCGTGGGTACCCCCGACGAGATCGTGCAGAAGCTCAGCCCATTCATCGAGGCCGGGGTACAGCGAATCTATCTGCAGGTCCTGGATATGTCTGACCTCGATCATCTCGAGTTATTCGCCGCCGAGGTGAAGCCGCGGTTAGCCTGAGCCCGTGACGCGACCTTGGCATGAACGCACCCCAGTCGTGCTGGGGGCGAGCGTGGGCGCTGTGCTCGTCATCGCGCTGTTGTACTTCGTGGGGTCGTACGTGTCGCGCAGTTACGACGAGCCGCCCCCACCACCGGCGCAATACATCGAGCCGCCGAGCACCACGAGCACCGCGGCCAAGACCACGACGGCCACCACGACCATCACCTCAGTGGCACCGCCGGAGACCTCCGAGATCGACAACCCGACTGCGGACACCTCAGGCTCGTCCACATCGCCCACGACGTCGACCAAGATCACCCAGTCGCGGCAGAACCGTCTGGACCCGCGGTCCAGCCCCCACGTGACGGTGTACCCGCGGCCGGTACTGCCTCAGTGAATCGGGGGCACGTGACTGAAGTGCTCGACGAAGACGACCTGGAGCTCACCGACACAGCCACCCAGGATGGCGCCGATGGCGATCATCAACGGCTCGTCGTCCTTGAAGACAGGCCGCAGGATGGACTCGTACTCCTCGTTGGTGAGCTGACTCATCTTGTCGGCGATGGTGTGCTCGAGGTCGATCTTGCTCATGGTGTAGTCCTGCGCCTCGAGCAATGTCGTCGGTAGCCGCTCCAGCACGAGGTCGACCACCCGGTCCTTGAGCTCCCGGTACTTGGTGGTGCCGACCGCGAATTTGACGACGGTGCCTGCGATTCCGGTCTCCTGGTCGATGGCGGACTCGACTTCCTTGGCCACCAACGCGAACAACTTGTCGGCGCCGGGGCCCTTCAGGATCCCGTCGAACAAGATGTCCGGGGCGAACAGGTCATCGGCCAGGATCTTGGCGTAGTCGGCCGTGATCTTCTCGCGCTGGGCGTGCAGCAGCCCCTGGAATTTGATGAACCCCAGGAACTTGGTCGGCTTGATGGGCCGGAACAACATGGTCAATGCGACGTAGTCACTGATCAGGCCGACGCCGAAACCGAATGCCGGCATGATCCACGGCAGCTTGAAGATCGCCCAGACGAACATCTGGAGCGTGCCGATCACCAGGCCGAAGTAGATGCCGCTGCGCCGCACGAACGCCATTGCGTCGTCGGTCATTCCGCGCATCAGCTTGTTGAGCTTCTCCTTGTTGCGCACCAGCGTGGTGACCGAGAGGAACTGCAGATCCACGAACCGACTCAGGTCCGCCTGCATCTCGGAGAGCAGCTTCTCGGTGATGCGCGGGGTCTGCGCCTGGATCCGGTTGAGCACGGCCTGACGCCCCGCCTCGGGCAGCGAGTCCCACAGACCCGGACGGATCTGCTCGGCGACGTCGCGGGCAATGTCGTTGACCGCCTCCGCGAGCGGTTCCCGCAGCACCTCGGTGGCTTCTCTGGCGTCGATACGCGAGAGCATCTCCTCCGGTTTGAGGAGGTTCTCGGTAAGCAGCTCAATGGTTTTCGAGCCGACCTTGCCTGCGCGCCGCGGGATGATGCCCTGCCAGCCGATAGGGCCGATGCCCTTGAATTCCAATGGCCGGTAGATCATCTCCATCGCGACGATCTTGGTGCTCCAGCCGACGAACGCGGCCACCAACGGCATCGAGAAGTAGATCAGCCAGTTCAACCGGAAGTCGGCGAAGATCTCGGTGAGCGACATCGCGACGTTCTGTGACGTCACTGCTCGTCCCCCGCGATCGCAGCGGACCACAGCGACAGGCCCAGCCCGGACAGCTTCAACGTGAGTTTCTCCACCTTCGCCGGTATCGGTCCCATCGACGCCGACTTGACCGCGTCAAGCACCATCGTTTCTGCCATCAGCACCTCGTATTCAGTTTTCAGCGTGGGGTCTTCCGGTCCGGTCTCCACCAGCCCCAGGGCCAGCAGGTGACCGACGTACTTGGGGGTCATGCGGGGCAACGCGACGTTGGCCGTCCGACCGACCAGCGACGCGTTCTCCAGCGCCGGCTTACGCGACCGGTCGTAGATGTTGACCATCGGCGATGTCGAACCGTCCGACAGTGCGCCGACGATGCGGGCCTCGTCGGCGACGAGCTGATCAAGCAGGTGGTGGAAGAGCTCGGTCTGGCTGCCTGCGGTGTTCTGGTCCAACGCCCGGGTCAACAGTTGGCTCATCTTGGCGTTGAGTGTCTCGCCACTCTGCTCGGGCTCCTGCGGTGCGGGCGCCGCATCGCCCCTGTCCTCGATGACCTCTGGTTCGAGTTCATTGAGACCTTTGCGCAGCGCCGTCACCACCTGTTGCTCGGTCCAGCTGTAGATATCCAGGCCGAGCCGGGCGGCGTCGACGGCCTTCCCCACGAGTCCAAACGGATCAAACGATTGAGCCACCCGCAAACGGTAGCCGCGAGGGGCCCCCGATGGCCAAACATCACCGATATCCCTGTCGACCTTGTGCCGAAAAATCGGCGACGAGCGCCTCTGCACTGCGCACGGCAGCCCTGCAGGCGCGGGCGGTGAACGGGTCGTTGAGCGGATGTTCGGCGCGCCGACGCCAGCGCTGTACCGCCGCGAATGCAGCCCGCGGACCGTCGTATGGCGCGTCGGGCTGCAGACCCAGCCTGCTGGCCGCGTCGGTGCCCGAACCGCCGATGATGCGGCGTAGGGAGGCCATCTCATCGTCGTTGAATCTGGTTGGCCGGGAACGTAACTGACTCAACAGCCGCAGTTCCTCGAAGGCATGGGTGTCGGCCAGCAGCGGGTCGATGTCGGCCAGGATATAGGGGGTGGCGTAGATGGGGTTGGCCTCGACGAAACGGCGCAGGGAGCGCAACGCGGTATGGGCCTTGAGCATGTCGGCACGCTGGGCGAACTGCTGATCGATGACCTCACGCAGGGCGATCAAACCGCTGCGCTCCAGCAGCTCGTCGGCCAGGCCGATCGAATCGGTGACGCCGGCCCGCAGCACCGCGATCGAGATACGGATGCCGAACATGCCGAACCGTTCCAGCAAGTCGGCACGGGTCACCGCGTCCACCGGCAGCGCTGGATCATCCCGGACGAAACGGTCCACCGACAGCATGGCCTTCGACAGCGCGGCGGCGCCGTCACCGGCCGACTCGGCCAGCTTCTGCAGCGCGGTGAACTCGCGCTGCTGCAGTGTGCGGGCCGTCAGCGCCAGCAATCCAGATACCGGCACCACCGCCTGGCAGACGCCCGTGCGGTCCAGTTCCGTGGTGAAGCGGGTGGCCACCTCGCGGGCCGAGAGCATCGCGTCGATCCGGCCGGCGCCGATCTCGTCGGCCCGGGATGCCACGCCGATGACGCCGAGGGCGCCGGACTCGCCACCGACCAACTCACCGATCTGTTTGAGCAGCGCGATGTCGGCCGCGTTGAGGGTCCTCAGCAGGAAGACCACCGCATCGACCCGCGGCACACCGTCGCGGGGCACGAGGAGTTGCAGTGTGCGGTCGGAGACGTCACTGGACAACGACGAGGTGCCCGGGGTGTCGATGATGGTGGAGCGTTCCAATTCGGCTGCGGGCCACTGCACATCGAGGTCAACGATGTCGGTCCGCGCTGCGCCGGACAGTCGGCTCAGCTCGAACGTGAGGCCGGTGGCACCGGCGCGCGCGATGGGGACGTCGGACCGGTGTCCGTCGGAGAAGTTCGCCGTCACCTTCGGGGTCATACCGTGCCGGAACCAGGTGACCAGACGGGTGGCCTCGGTGGCGTCGGTGGGTGCGATCTCCTCGCCCACAAGGGCATTCACCAATGTCGACTTACCGGCTTTGAGCGTGCCGGCCAAGGCGATGCGGATCGGCTGGTCGAGACGTCCTGCGATCCAATCCAATTCCGCGAGTGCCTGCGGGCGTTGCCGATAGCCCGGGTCCGACCGGTAGGCCTCGATGACGCCGTGCAGTATGGCTCGGACCCTGTCGCTGGCGCTCACGTAGCAGCCAGTGCAGGGGTCAGCTTCACGGCATTGTCGACGACCTGCCGCAGGATGTTCAGCTGGCGCTCCAATTCCCGCACCCGGGTGTCGCGTTCGCCCGCCTCGATCTGCGCGGCGGCCAGGGTCGCCTGCAGGGACTCGTTGAGGGACCTCGTGGTCTGGTTGGCGATACCGCGGTAGTGGTCGCGCAGTTGACGCTGGATGTTGCGCAGCCGGTCGCGCGATTCCTTGCCGACCGCGAACGATACGTCGTCGACGAAGCGGCGGACGTTCATCTTCGCCTCGCCGCGCACCCGCAGCATCCGGTTCTCCATGTCCTCTTTGTAAGCCTTGCGGCCCAACACAAGTCCCGCACCCAGAGACAGCGGATTGAACATGCCCAGACCCGCGAACGAGGTCAGCATGCCGAACATCACGACACCGCCGTACGATCCGCGCATACCGGTCACGACCTTGTGGCCGGCCTTGATGGGCTTGGCCTCCAAACGAGCCAGCGAGTTGAATTCACCCAGCCCCGAACCCATTTCACGGGCGCTCACCTCGGGCAACTCGACAGCGTCGAGCCCCGCCTCGACGAAGTTGCGCGCCACCTCTGCAGCAAGAGCCTCGGCACGTTGGTGCGCCCAGACGAAGTTGTCCCCCACCGCGGTGGCCACCACGTTCTCCAACTCGGCACCGATCTCCGCCCAATGCACGGTGGGATCACAGGCGTCGATCAGTCGCTCCGTGTGCGAAGTGATGTGCCGGAACCGGTTTCGTAGATCATGGTCGACGTCGGCGGTCAGGTCGGCGATACCGTCGCCCAGCACCTGCTGCCACAGCGCGGTCTGAGCGAGCGCCTCCTGCGCCTGGTCTTTCCGACGTTCCAGGTCGACTTTGAGCCGCTCGAGCTCATCCGGATCGTTGATCGCGGCGAGTTCGGCGGTGACGGATAGCGTGAGATGTTCTGCTGCCGCATGGATTTCGGTGACGACCTGGTCCTTGATCCGGTCGTTCTCGCGACTGAGCACCTTCTCGTTGAGGAACTTGAGGATCGCCGGGAAGTTCGACTCGTCGTTGAGCTCTTTGTCGTTGAGCGCCAGGGCGTGACTGCGCAACGTCGACGACACTGCGGCGATCGGGATCGGCAAACCGGCCCGCTGCAGGTGCGCGGTATTGGCCGCGACGATCTCGCGCCAATGCGGGTAGAGGTCCGTCTTGGTCGCGACAATCGTTGCCACCGGGCAGATTTCGGCCGCCTGTCGGATGAAGGTGAGCTCGGGTGCGGTGAATTCCTGACTGGTGTCGCTGACCATCAGTAGGGCGTCGGCGTCCGGCAGCAGCCCGAGGGTGGCCGACAGGTGCGGTTGCCCGAGTCCACCCACACCGGGGGTGTCGATGATTGTCAGACCACTCTTGAGCAGGGGGCTCGGGGCAGCCACCTCGACACGCAACACCTTGCGCCCGCCGGCTTCAGGTGCGCTGCGCAGGTCCATGGACAGCTTGTTGGGCGCGATATCGGCCACGCCGGGTTCGAATTCGCCGTCGGGTGGGGCCAAGATCAGCTTGGCGGCAGCGGTGTCGCCGTAGCGGACTTCGGTGGCCAGGACCGTGCTCTCGTCGTCACCAACCCGGGCGATCGGCATGTTCAGCAGCGAGTTCAGCAGCTGACTCTTGCCCTGTTTGAGCTGACCGGCGATGACCACCCGAATCTGCGGGTCGCTGATGCGTTCTTTGGCCGCCTGCAGGCGGGCCGCCAGGTCTTCGCGTTCGTTGAGTGCGGCGATCCGACTGGTGTGGTCGATCAACTCGACGATCACCGCGACCGGGCGCGGATTCGCCTGCGGCTCGCTGGGTTGCGTCACTGTGCTCCCCTCCTCACTGACTGACTAACGGTAGGCGCAAAAGACCGGCGGGGGCGTCAACCACTCCCCGCCGGCCTTCGACGTGCCTGTCAGTGCATGACGTGCGGATCGACGTGAGCGGTGTGGCTGACGTCGGCGCCGCCGTGCACATCGGTCGGCGAGTAGCTGTTCAGCGAGGCCTCGTGCACCGACTGGTTGGAGACCGAGCTGTGCACCGAGTTGTCGGCGGTCACATCGGTGTGCGCGGTGTTGTTGCTGTTCAGGTTCGTGCTGGTGGTGTTTCCGCTACCGATGCTGGTGTTCGTGTGGTTCGACACCGCGGTGGTGTTGGACACCGAGTGCGACGAGTCGTCGATGACGCTCTTGTTGCCGCTGCCGATGTCGCCACCGGCAGTGGTCTGGTTGCCTCCGACGTGAGTGGAGCTGGTGTTGCCGTCGTTGATGACGATGTTGCCGCCGCTGCCACCATTGCCTGCGTTGGCGTGGCCGCCACCGATCAGGCCGCCGCCGGCGCTTGCGCTACCGCCGCTGCCACCACCGGTGTTCACGTCGTTGACCACTGGGCCGGAGTTGCCCTGGATGATGTGGCCGCCGGCGGTCTGCGAGTTGTCGGTCGCATGGTTGCCGGTTCCGACGATCACGGGCGAATGGCTGCCCGTGAGGATGTCGCCGTTGGTGACGGTGTTGCCGTCGCCCTGCACCGCGCCCTTGCCGCTGGCGATGTCACCGTGGTTGTTGCCCGCGATGTTGACGCCGCCGTCGCCCTGCTGGACGTGGCTGCCACCGAGGGTGATGTCACCGAAGCCGAGGTTGAACGCACCCTGCTGGGCGTTGGCGCCGGCGTGCTGGTCGGGGCTCAGCACGGGCACGTTGTTACCGCTGGCGATCGGCACGTTGTTGCCGCTGGCCAACGAGGTGTCCGGGGCGAAGGTGTGCTGCGAGACGAAGTCGGTCTGCGGCGAGAAGGGCGACCGCATGCTGTAGTAGTCCGACACCGCGTTCTGCAGGCCGACGACCGGGTCGCCGCCGCCGAGCACCACGCCGGCCGGGGCCGCGCTGGCGGCCACCGAAGCGATCTGGGCGGCGGTGACGTTGGTCAGCCCGGCGTCGCGCATGGTCTGCTCGGGGTCCTGGACGAACGCCGTGGCGACCTGCGGGAAGCGGAACAGGTCGATGATGAATTCGATCAAGCTGGTCATGGGAATCCCTTTCCTCGGGAGGTTTCGGGTCGCCGGCCATCCGGCGAACTGACAACAACGTTAGGGACCGCAGCAAAGCCGGAAAACGGGGCAACCACCCCTACCCCCAATCAGCCTTAGTGGGTTTGAAGCAATCCCCCCATTAGGGGATTAGGGGGTGGTTAGGGTGTTTGCTGAAACTACGGTACAAGCAACAATGCCGGTGGCCACATGGGCCACCGGCATTGTTTTCAAGGTGATATCGGGTGATCACCGGATCAGCTGAAGAAGTCGACCCCTGGGTGGTCGGCAGCGTCGATCCCCGTGTCGACTCCGTGGTGCCAGTCCAGCGCCGTGTCGACGACCGGGATGTCCGAGTGCAGGTCGACGTCGTCGGGTGCGACCAGATCCGGCAACTGCGCATGCGCCGGCAGGTCAGCCTCGTCGAACGCCGCAGGTTCGGAGATCACCTGGTGGATACCGGTGTCAGGCAGCTGCGTGATCACCGAAGACACCGTCGGGACCTGAGCGCCGAAGGCATCGAACGCATCGAATGCCGCGGTCGCCGCGCCACTGGTCCACACATTCGCATCCACCGAAGGCACCGACTCGGACACCGCCGGAATGAGTTGTGCGACGTCCGCAGTGGTCACGCCGGTGAGATTGGCCGCGGCGATCGCCCCGGCCGGGTCGGCGGCATAGTGGGCCGCGACGTCGGGGTCACGCACGACGGACATCACGAAATCCAGTAGTGGATTTGCCATGGCACCTGCCCTTTCTGTCGGATCTACCGGTAGCGCCCTGCTAACCCTTTCGATGCTAATTCCGATATAGCCGCAGGAGATCGGTGCTGACCCCAGCACCTGCAGGGTGGGATTAGGGGCATCACCGTTAGGGACTTTTCAATCGTTAGGGGATTGTGTCCCTACCCCTGGGCATCCGCGAATAGGGTGTCCTGAGTCCGAAACACCGCCGAAGGAGTGCATCACGATGAGCAACGGGCTCGGATTGTCGATTGGCCAGACCAACCTGGTGGCCGTGCCTGCCGGTAGGCCTCCGGTGAGCAGGCGGGCAATTCTGACTCTGTTCTCCGACCGCCCCGCCGAAGTGGGCATTCCTACGCAGCCGGGCGGCCTGGTACTGACCGGATTCGTGGAGCGGGTCGGCGATCCCATCCCGCTCGTGGCGTCGGACGGATCTGCACATCGCGGCGAAGCGGTATTAGCTGAGGCCCTCGATGCCATGGCACGCACCGCAGGTGGTGGCAGCCCGGTGGTCGTCGCAGCACCCGCGCATTGGGGAATGGCCACCATCGGCACACTCTCGGCGGCACTTCGCGGCAAACCCGGTTTGGCCGCAGCACCCGTGGTCTCCGACGCTGCGGCTGCCCTGGCCGGGCTCAAGGCCGAGTCCGGTCTGCCCACCCAGGGTGTGGTCGCGCTGTGCGACTTCGGCGGCAGCGGAACGAGCGTCACGATCGCCGACGCGGCGAGTCTGACCCAGATCGGCGAGACCGTCCGTTACCCGGAGTTCTCGGGTGATCTGGTCGACCAGGCGCTGCTGAACCATGTCATTGCCGGTATCACCGAGTCCTCGGATTCAGACCCGGCCGGCACTGCCGCGGTGGGTTCGTTGGCGCAGCTGCGTGACCAGTGCCGGCAGGCCAAGGAGCGGCTGTCCTCCGAGACAGCGACGTCGGTGGATGCCAACATGCCGGGGTTCACCTCCGCCCTTCGGCTCACCCGGCCGGAACTCGAACGGCTCATGGAGCCGGCACTGGCAGGTGTTCTCGGCGTTGTCCAGGAAAGCTTGCAGCGCAACCAGATACCGCTGGGCGCCCTCGCCGCGGTAGCCACCGTCGGCGGTGGCGCATCGATTCCGATTGTCACCCAACGGCTTTCAGAATATTTCCGCGTACCCGTCGTGACCTCACGCCAACCTGCGCTGACCGCTGCCGCGGGCGCCCCCTTGGTCGACCAGCGCACCATAGCGGCCGATGCACCGACCGGAATGGCACCCACCATGGGCTGGGTGGCACCCACCCCGCCGATCCCACCCGCAGCTGACCTCGGCCGGGAATCCTCGACTGTCGGACCTTCTCTGGCCTGGTCCGACGATGCGCCCGGCGGCGATGTCGCTCCGTACACCGGAGGCGAGTACCCGGCCGACTATCCGACCGGGTTCGCCGACGGATCGGCCGGCGGACTCGAAGGAGAAGGCTGGGGAACCAGCGCCCGGCCGGCCATGGAATTCGCACACGAGGAGGAAGACAACCTCCCCGACGTTGCACCACTGGCCTGGTACCGCCGCCCACCCCTGTTGTTCGGCGCGGCCGCCGCGGCGTTCCTGATCACCGGGGGAAGCCTGGCCGCGATCAACCTCACCAGCAAGGACACCCCGTCCGGACCTGTCACCGTGGATGTGACCACCACCATCACCGGTGCCGACGGCAACATCACCACCACCAAGGTTCCGGCCACCACTTCCGTTGTGACCCAGACGGATTCGAACGGGCAGGTGAACACCTCGACCGTCACCAACCCGATCACGACGACAACCACCACCGACACGCCGACCACCACCACGACCACCGATTCGTCGACGACCACGACGACCAGCAGCACCACCACGACAACGACGACGACAACCACAACGACCACGACAACGCCCACCACGACGACAACGACCACCACCACGACCACGCAACCGCCGACCACCACGACGACCACCCAGCCGCCGACCACCACGACGAAGCCGCCCACGACCACGCAGCCGCCGACCACCACCGAACCGCCGACGACGACGCACGCGCCGACCACCCAGCCGAGCACCCAGGCACCGACGAAGACGGCAACCCAGAGCGCGCACTCGACGGCAGCGACGGCAGCGACACCAGCCACCCCGTGACAGCCGACTCGCTTGCCGCGCTGGCCTCGACGCCCTCGGCGAAGACCCTGCTGCTGGGCGGTATCGGCAGCGGCAAGACCACGGCGCTGGAAGCGGTACGGAACACCTTGCGGGCCAACGGGACAACGGTGATCACCAGGGTCCCCCGCAACGGCGACCCAGCCACGGCGGCGGTAGTACTCGACGACGCACACCTGCTGTCGGCGGCCGAACTCGACGCCGTGATCGAACTGGCGGGGCAACCGGAGCGCACCGTGGTAGTCGGTGCCGAGCCGTTGCGCACCCTCAACGAGCTGACGACGACGCTGAGCCGCCAGCACCCACCGATCCAGCTCGCGCCGATGACACCGGCACAGATCAGCGAAGCGTTGAGCCGAGCCGGCGTCTCGGGCACGGGACTGACGGCCGATACCGGCGGCATTCCATTGCTGGTCTATTCGGCGCTGACCGCGATCAGTTCGGGCGCCGACCCCATCCGCGCCGCGCACGTCGCCTTGACCGAGCGTTTGCGCAGGCTCGACGAGCCGCTGCTGGACACGCTGCTGCTGTGTTCCCTGAGCGCTGAACTCGGACCCGACGACATCGCCTCCGCGCTCGGCATCCCCGGAGAGGTGGCGGCCACACTGGTCGACCGGGCCCGCGCCACCGGACTGCTCTCCGCCTCGCTGGACCCGAGGTTCACCGAGTCGTTGCACCGCTGCCTCGCCCAGCTCGTCGGAGCGGCGCGGCATCGCGACACCGAGTCCAAGTTGCTCCATTCGCAGATCGAATTATCCATACTCTCAACGGATTTGGCGATCGCCCTGGCTGAGCACGGCACCGTCGACGACACTCTGTCGGCCGAGCTGATCCGGCGTGCCGCGCCGGCGGAACCGCGGCAGGCGGCCCGCCTGTACCGCGCTGCCGCGCGCGCCGGAGCCACGGTTGCCGACACCCACCTGGCCGACGCACTCGCCGTGACCGGCGACTGCACCACCGCGGGCGCCCTCGCCGATCAACTGCTGGCCGCGCCGGACTCCGATGTCCGCGCACAGGCGGTGCGCATCGCGGCCAGCGTGGCCATGCATGACGGCGCCGCACCCCATGCCGCCGACCTGTTCCGCTGGCTCGGCCCGTCCCCGGATCCTTTCGTGGCCTCCGCCGGCGCCATGGTTGCCGTCGCCACCGCGGACGCCGAGTTGGCCCGCGCCTGCCTTCAGCTCGAAACATCAACGCCGCCAACATCATCTGCCCGCGCTGCCCGCGGCGTGGCCGAAGGTCTGCTGTCGACCCTCGACCAACCGTTGTCGGTGGCGATGTCCCGCCTAACCCAGTCCGCGGGCGCTGCGCCGTCGGTCACGACCGTCGCACCGGACAGCCCTGCGGCACTGCTCACGTTGGTCGCCCTGCACGGCGGCGACGCGGTGCGGGCCCGCAGCGTGATCGGGCGGGCGGTGCGCACCGGCACCACCAATTTCGCCGAACTTCGCCACCGACTGCTGCTCGGTTGGATCAGGATGCTCGACGGGCAGCTGGACTCTGCCGTGCCCGCAGTCGACGACCTCGATCCCCATCGTCGAGATGCGTTGTGGCTGACGTCTTTACAAACTGCGGTGGCACGACGCAGCGGTGACACCGGAGCGCTGCAGAAGCATTGGTATGCGGCCATGGAGGTGCTGTCCGAGTACTCCATCGACCTGTTCACGCTGCTGCCCTTGGGAGAATTGTGGGTGGCCGCGGCGCGGCTGCAGCAACTCGATCAGATGCGCCAGCCCCTCACAGAGGCGTTCGGTCTGCTACGCACCGCGGGGAACCCGGGGCTGTGGGCGGTGCCGCTGCACTGGGCGGGAGTGCATGCCGGCATCCTGGCCAACTCCCCGGAGTCGGTGGCGCCGCACGGTCAGGCCCTGGCGGCCGCCAGCCGCGCAGAGGGCGCACATGGTGCCTATGCCACTGCCCTCGCCACCGCGGGCCGCGCCTGGCTGCGGGTCCTTGCCGACGGTGTCGACGCCGCCGAAGTCACGGCAGCGGCCCGGGGCCTGGCCCGTTTCGGTCTGACCGGGGACGCCACCCGACTGGCAAGCCAGGCGGCATTGCATTCGCAGGAGGGTCGCGTATCGGGCGCAATGTTGCAGTTGGCCCGCGACCTCAAACACGATGCCGCGCTGGAAGCCGCAGCCGATCCGGTCGTCGCCCCCGTATCAGAGCCGGATGTGCGCAACACCACACCGACGGTTACAGCGCAGGCCGGGCCCTCCTGGGCGCGACTGTCCGACCGCGAGCGCGAGGTCGCTGAGCTGGTCCTACAGGGCATGCCCTACCGCGATATCGGGGCACAACTGCTGATCTCCGCGAAGACCGTCGAACATCACGTGGCCCGGATCAGACGCCGACTTGGCGCAGAGTCTCGATCGGAGATGCTCTCGATGCTGCGCGCACTGGTCGGAAATGCCGGCTGAACAAGCCGAAGTTAGGGCAGCCTACGTAGCGGCAATTAGCCGCCATCTGCAAATATGAGCTGCATTCAGCATAAGTTACTGACCAGTAGCTAAGTGAAGTTGCCCGTCAATAACTGCAGATCGGGAGGCAAGCGGTGGAGCACCTGGAACACCTCGAAGACATGCTCAACACGAGCAGGTTGTGGATCACGGTGGTGGCGGCGCTGGTCGTCGGGTATTTCGCCGTCAAGCGCGTGCTGTGGCTGACCAAGCTGATCAGCTCGGGTCAGAAGCTCGGCGACGAACGGGGCCGCAAAGACGACCTGGTCAAGCGCTTCCTGAACCAGAACAAGGAAGTCTTCGCCCAGTCGAAGCTGCTGAAGTGGTCAGTCCCCGGCATCGCGCACTTCTTCACCATGTGGGGCTTCTTCGTCCTGGCCACGGTGTACGTGGAAGCCTTCGGCGTGCTGTTCAAGCCCGACTTCGCCATCCCCTTCGTCGGACGCTGGGCGGCTCTCGGTTTCCTGCAGGACTTCTTCGCCCTGGCCGTGCTGGCCGGCATCATCGTCTTCGCGATCATCCGCTTGAAGAAGAACCCCAACCAGATCGGCCGCGAGTCCCGGTTCTACGGCTCACACAACGGCGGGGCCTGGGAAATCCTGATCATGATCTTCCTGGTCATCCTGACCTACGCGATCTTCCGCGGCGCCTCGGTCAACGTGCTGGGCGAGCGTTTCCCGTACCAGAACGGCGCCTTCTTCTCCGACGGCATGGCCGCACTGCTCGCGCCGCTCGGCACCACCGCCAACGTCTGGATCGAGACCATCGCGTTGCTCGGCCACATCGGCGTCATGCTGGTGTTCCTGCTGATCGTGCTGCACTCCAAGCACCTGCACATCGGCCTGGCCCCCATCAACGTCACGTTCAAGCGTCTGCCCAACGGCCTCGGCCCACTGCTGCCGATGGAGTACAAGGGCGAGAAGATCGACTTCGACGATCCTGCGGAAGACGCAGTGTTCGGCCGCGGCAAGATCGAGGACTTCACCTGGAAGGGCAACCTCGACATGGCGACCTGCACCGAGTGCGGTCGTTGTCAGTCGCAGTGCCCGGCGTGGAACACCGGAAAGCCGTTGTCCCCCAAGCTCGTCATCATGAACCTGCGCGATCACCTGTTCGCCAAGGCGCCGTACATCATCGAAGGCAAGCCGATGCCCGAGGAGGGCTCCGTCGACTTCGCCGCATTGGGCGACAGCCTGCACGGGCACGGTGTGCCCGAAGACGGTTTCGCGCGCATCGAGGGTTCCGGCCCCGAGCAGGCGCTGCGCCCGCTGGTCGGCACCGCTGAGCAGGGCGGCGTCATCGATCCCGACGTGCTGTGGTCCTGCACCAACTGTGGTGCTTGCGTCGAGCAGTGCCCCGTCGACATCGAGCACATCGATCACATCGTCGATATGCGCCGCTACCAGGTCATGGTCGAGTCGGAGTTCCCCGGCGAGCTGGGCGTGCTGTTCAAGAACCTGGAGACCAAGGGCAACCCCTGGGGCCAGAACGCCAAGGATCGCACCGCCTGGATCGACGAACTGGACTTCGACATCCCGGTCTACGGCCAGGACGTCGAGAGCTTCGACGGCTTCGAGTACCTGTTCTGGGTCGGCTGCGCCGGCGCCTACGAGGACCGCGCCAAGAAGACCACCAAGGCCGTCGCCGAACTGCTCGCCGCTGCCGGCGTGAAGTTCCTGGTGCTGGGCACCGGCGAGACCTGTACCGGTGACTCGGCTCGTCGTGCCGGTAACGAGTTCCTGTTCCAGCAGCTGGCTGCGCAGAACATCGAGACCATCAACGAGCTGTTCGACGGTGTCGAGGCAGCCAACCGCAAGGTCGTCGTCACCTGCCCGCACTGCTACAACACGATCAACCGTGAGTACCCGCAGCTGGGCAGCAACTACACCGTGGTGCACCACACCCAGCTGCTGAACCGCCTCGTGCGCGACAAGAAGCTGATCCCGGTGTCGTCGCAGAGCCAGGACGTCACCTACCACGACCCCTGCTTCCTGGGGCGCCACAACAAGGAGTACGAGGCACCTCGTGAGCTGATCGGCGCAGCCGGCGCGAAGCTCACCGAAATGCCGCGGCACGCCGACCGTGGTTGGTGACAAGGTGTATGTCGAAGGGGGTCGCGGTGATTTGACGTGTCTCGATGCCGCGACCGGCAAGACGGTCACGATCTACGGCCAGAGCGAGGTGACGCTCGACCTGATGAACGCCCGCCAGGCGGAATGGGTCGAGCTGAGCCTCCACGACGGTCGCGCCCTGTCAGGCGCCATCATCTTCAACGAGTTCAAGGGCAAGAAGGGCGAACTCATCAAG
>ERZ650309.395-NODE-395-length-21688-cov-5.028845_pt1 | contig 21688 bp, 18 predicted proteins | sample MGYA00376245_ERZ650309 | MGnify/ENA primary metagenome ERZ650309 (study PRJEB26733, sample SAMN07839294) | wastewater metagenome | biome: urban; feature: wastewater treatment plant; material: waste water | place: USA: North Carolina | collected 2016-04-26 ...
TGTCGCTCATCTTCTGCATGACTTCCAGATGGTGACCGCATTTCTGACAAACGTACTCGTAAATTGGCATAACGTGTTTTTTCTACCTCCTTGAACGTACCTTGATTGAATTCTTGAACGAACGACAAAAATTTATCACAAGGGCTTTGCTTTGCGCGAGTCACAGTCAATCTGCGGCACCTTGTCGCCGTTGTGGATTTGGTGGAAGATAACTGTCCACACAAACCTTCAACACTCGGAGAAAAACTCGATGACATCACGAACACTGGTCAGATTGCTCGTTTTCGTTTTTGCCCTTTCCATTCTGGCTTCAAGCTCGGCGCAAACCCTGACGTATCGCCCGACGGTTCGCGGCACGCGCGGCATTGTCGCCGGAGGCCATCCACTGGTTGCTGAAGCCGGATTGCGAATGATGCACAAAGGCGGCAACGCTGTTGACGCGGGCGTCGCGGCGACACTGGCCGCTTCAGTGATCGAGTTTTCTCATTTCGCGTTCGGCGGTGAAGTTCCGGTCATCATTAAAATGGCCAACAAGCCACAGCCAATCACCATCAACGGACAAGGCCAGGCTCCACAGTTGGCGACCATCGATTTTTTTGAAAAACAGCGCAAAGACCCATCCAAACCCGCCGTGATTCCTTCGACTGGCCCGACGGCGGCGACGGTTCCGGGCGTGCTGGCCGCAATGGTCGTTGCATTGCAAGATTACGGCACGATGAAACTGGCCGATGTCATGCAACCGGCGATTGACCTGGCCGACGGATTCCCGATTGATGAATTGCGCATCCAGTACATCAAAAATACTCGCCCGGCATATCAGGAGTGGAAAGACACCACCGACATCTTTTTGCCGAACGGCGAAATCCCCAAAGTCGGCGACATTTTCGTCCAAAAGAATCTGGCCAAAACCTTGCGCGAGTTGGTGGCGGTGGAAAAGAAAAATGCCAGCCGAGGCCGTATCGCTGCGCTCCAAGCGGCGCGCGATCATTTTTATCGCGGCCCGCTGGGCAAACGCTATTGCGACGCGATTGAAAAAGCCGGTGGGTTGATGCGCGCCAGCGACCTGGCAGCGTTCAAAGCTGACATTGACCAACCGACGAAGGTCAGCTTTCACGGTTACGACGTTTACAAAGTCGGGTTCTGGTCGCAAGGCCCTGCGATGCTGGAAGCGATGAATCTGATCGAAAGTTATGACCTGAAAGCGATGGGCCACAATTCGCCGGATTACGTTCATACGCTGACCGAAGCCATCAAGTTGGCGTTTGCGGACCGCGACCGGTATTACGGCGACCCGCGGTTTGTGAAAGTTCCGGGCGCGGAGTTGTTGTCGAAAGATTACGCTGAAACGCGGCGCACACTGATTAATCCGAAATCGGCTTCGCAAACGCAGCAGCCAGGCGATCCGGTGAACAAAAAATCACTGGCGCAACTGGTCAGCTTCAATCTGGAGCCGGTGGAAATTCCGGAAGCCGCACGCGCCCACGACACGACCTGTGTCAACGTGATTGACGCGGCGGGCAATGTCTTTTCGGCGACACCCAGCGGAGCGTGGCTGCCCAGTTTCGTCGCTGGCGACACAGGCATTCCGATTTCGTCGCGATTGCAAAGTGCCTTGCTGGTTCGCGGGCACGCCAATGAACTGAAAGGCGGCAAACGTCCGCGGATTACGCTGTCACCAACCTTGGTGATGAAAGACGGCCAGCCCTTTGCGGCGCTTTCGACTCCCGGTGGTGACAATCAGGATCAGGCGTTGATCCAGGTACTGCTGAACATCATCGAGTTTGGGATGAATCCCCAACAAGCGGTCGAAGCCGCGCGATTTGAAACCCAGCATTTCGTCAGTTCCTTCAGCGATCACAAGTTCAACCCCGGCAGCATGACGCTGGAAAAACGGATGGGTGAAGCGTTGGCGGCAGAAATGAAACGACGTGGCCACAAAGTCGAAATCAGCGACGATTTCGCTCCGTCAGCCGCTCCGACCATTGTTACGTTCGATCCGAAAACAAAACTGATTCAGGCTGGGGCTGATGCCCGGCGAGGGCGATACGCGATGGGTTGGTAAACAATTTAGATTCTGCAAAAGACTCAAAGGGCGGCGAAGCCATCATCGGTTTCGACGCCCTTTGTGATTTGAGGCCATCATGGCCAAGAAGCCGTAATGTTTCGTAGCGCGAGGGTTAGGCTGATTTCGCTCATCAATTAGCGACGTGACCACTTTCTATAACCTTGCCATTCTATGAGACATCAGGCTCTACGATGGCAAGCCCTAAGCCACCACCATATGGACGTGTAATAAGCTCCAAGTAGTGACCGGAAGGATCAAGAAAGTAGAGGCCTCGACCACCATCATTTGTATTAATTTCATTTGGTTTCGTGCGGCGCGGGTCAGCCCAATATTCGATGCCTCGTTCTTGGATGCAGGAGAAGGCATAATCGAAGACATCGTCACTGACCAAAAAGGCATAGTGTTGAGGCTGAAAATCTATCTGCGTTTCCACATAGTCTAAGGTGACATCGTTGTCGAGCTTAACAGCAAGAAAGAAACCCGCAGTTACAGGCGCGCCTAAACGGAGCAGTTCAGCTAAAAAGTGAGCCGATTCCTGTTTGTTATGTGCAGCGATAATAAGATGGTTCAATTGACTTGGCATATCGTTTTGTAATTTGACAGAGAAGAAGGCTCTTCCACAAGGCCCAACTAATCTTGACCACTGTGCGGGGAAATTCAATAAGCGCTTTTGTCTGCATCATAAGCCGTGTGCTAAATTCCACTGCGCGAATGCAGTTTTACCTTGAGGAGTCAGTTTGATCACCGCCACAACGAATCGCCTCGGCGAGCTTCAACAAACCATCGAAAGTGTCATTCGCGGCAAATCGGAAGCCGTGCATCTGGCGATTGTCACCTTGCTGGCCGGAGGTCATTTGCTGGTGGAAGACGTGCCGGGAGTCGGCAAGACGACTTTGGCGCAAACGATTGCGCGCGCAATGGATTGCAGTTTTCAGCGAATTCAATTCACCAGCGATTTACTCCCTTCGGATATTGTCGGCGTTTCAATTTACAACCAGCATTCCGGCGATTTTGAATTCAAACCCGGCCCGATTTTCGCCAACATTATCCTGGCTGACGAAATCAACCGCACAACTCCCAAAACTCAAAGCAGTTTGCTGGAAGCGATGGCCGAAGGCCGCGCCACCATCGAAAATCGAACGTACGCTCTTCCCCGCCCCTTTTTAGTGTTGGCAACACAAAATCCGATTGAACATCACGGAACCTATCCGCTGCCCGAATCGCAACTTGACCGATTTCTGATGCGCGTGCGAATGGGGTACCCTTCCATCGCCGAAGAAAAAGAAATCCTGCGCCAACACGCAGCGCTGCCCAATCATCATCCACTAGAAGATGTCAGGCCGGTTCTGTCTGGTGACGATATTCTGGATTTGCAGGAAGAGGTCAAAAACGTGCGCTTTGATGACGCGCTGCTGGATTACCTGATGGAAATTGTCGCGGCGACGAGAAGCTCCGAAATGCTGGAACTCGGCGTCAGCCCGCGCGGTTCGTTGGCGTTGCACCGCGCAGCCCAGGCGCTGGCGTTTTCCGAAGACAGAACCTATTGCATCGCCGACGACATCAAACGGCTGGTCGTTCCGGTTTTCGCTCATCGCGTCGTCATCAATCCGCGCTATGCAACCCGCCAGCGCACAGAAAATCCAGCGGAACTGGCTCTGGCCGAAATCCTCAAAACCGTTCGCGTCCCGATTTAGGTGTTAGATGTCAGGTTTTGGATTCCGGGTTTAAGCCTTTCGCTCAAGAACTGCCTTTCTAAAACCTAACATCCAGCATCCGACATCCAGAACAGATGCTGACTTTCTTTCGTCAAAAAAAATCGCCCAGATTCATTCTGGTCACGGCTTCGCTGACCGGCGCAGCCGTCTTGTCGGCAATCATTGGCATCGTCGCGGGGCAGATGGGCAAATACGAATTCGCAGCATTCAGTTCCAAGGTCGCTCTGGGATTGGCTGTGTTGGTGATGGTCTACGTGCTGCCGCGCCTGTTTCACAGCGTGCAGTGGCGTTCGACGTACGCGATGCATGTTCCCAACGCCGGATTGATCTTCGGCGCAGTGATTTTGCTGGTCACGGTTCTGGCCTTAACCAGCGGGAACAATTTGCTGTATGTAGTGCTGGCCGTGCTGCTGGCGACGATGATTGTTTCGATTATTTCGGCTCGGTTAAATTTGCGCAGATTGAAACCTTCAGTCCGATACCCTGGCCATATTTTTGCCGGAGAATCCGTTCCGTTCGAAATTACGCTGAAAAGCGAAAAGCGATTGTTACCGTCATTTTCTCTGTCGGTTGACCTGGTCGAAGAGCGCCAATCGCTGACACCGGAAAAGGGCATTCAGCAACAAGCCGTCGCGCTGAGCTTTTTTCCAGTCGTCCCGGCGCGATCTTTTGCCAGGAGCACCATCGAACGACGCTTTGACCGGCGCGGCATTTATCCTGTCACAGGATTTCTGATCAACACCGGCTTCCCGTTTGGATTTGTCGAACAGCGTCGTTTCATCGAATGGCCAAACGAGGTCATCGTTTATCCGCAGCCGGAGCCAATTGAGAACTTCGCGCCTTTGTTGCCGCTGGTCGCGGGCCAAATTGAAAGTCGCGTCAAAGGAGCAGGCAGCGATTTGCATGGCATTCGGCCTTATCTATCCAGCGACCACCACCACCATATTGACTGGAAAGCTACGGCCAAAACCCGGCAGTTGATGATTCGGGAATTCACACGTGAAGACGATTGGCGCATCACCATCATTTTCGATACACAAACGGACACAGAGCTTGTTGCTGATACAGGGTTTGCCGAACAGTTTGAACGCGCCATCGTCTTTGCGGCTAGCGTGCTGTCGCACTTTATGAACCTCGGCGGCGAAATCCGATTGGTGACATTGGACGGTGACACTGGATTCGGCGCCGGCCAATCACATTTGTACGAAACATTACGGCAATTGGCGCAACTAGCGCCGGCCCAAACCGAGGCGACAGAATTGCTGGCGGATGAACCCGGAACGCGCAGCTTTCAAATTTTGATCACCCAGAATCGCAATGTTCCCGCAGTATCGAATCACACGACGACTCAAGTCATTCGTTTTGACGAATTGAGCCTGCAGAAAAACAGTTAGCAACCGGATTTGCGCAATGAACTTCGATCGCTTTTTTATCGGATCTTCTTACCTGCTGATTGCAACCAGTGTTGTGATGTTGGCGGCGACGCATCGTCCGGATGGTTTGGCATTGGCCTTATTCGCCGGTGTGATGGTGGCTGGCGTGTTGATTGACCTGGAACAGTTGCGTTGGAACCTGCCTCGCCGATTGGCCAATGCATTGATGATTGTCTGGCTTGGTGTAGCGTTGATCGAATGGCAGCTTTTGCATTTGCCGCCAGTCGCTGTGGTCACGCATTTCGTTCTGTTCGCCACGTCATTGAAACTCTTACGCCCCAAAACCAATCGGGACTGGCTTTGGCTGCACATTGTTTCGTTCTGCATCGTGTTGATGTCGGCTGGGTTGATGATGGGAACGACGTTCATGCTGTTGCTGATGATTTATCTGCTGGCGGCGGCTTCGACGTTCATCGCGTTTGAAATTCGCCGTTCTCAGCAAGCGTTTGATAAAGAAATCGGCGCCCCGGAAATCACTGTGGAATTGTGGCGCGAAGTGAAAGACCGACGGCAACCGCTGCCTGAATCCCACAACCGCAGCTTGTTTCTTTTTTCCATTGTGGCAATGCTGATGATTTTGCTGCTGGCCGCGCCGCTGTTTTTTGTCGTGCCCAGGATTTCGCGCAACACGGGACGCGGAGGTTTGCTGCAAGGAGAAGCTCTTTCCGGTTTTTCAGACACCGTTCGGTTGGGCGAAGTCGCGCAGATCAAATTGAATCCGCAAGTTGTGATGCGCATTCGAGTCAGTTTTCCGCACGGCCAGCAAAACCAAAGTCCGCAGCAATCACTGAGGTGGCGCGGCGTGACGCTGGACAATTACGACGGTCAAAGCTGGAACAACTTTGGCCCGACTCCGACTCCGATCCGGCGTTATGGCGAAAGCTTCCGCATTGACGAACCGGATTCGCGCCACGGGTTTACGGAACAACGATTTTTCATGGAACCGCTGGAGCTTCGAAATGTGTTCGTCGCGCCTCGCCCGGTCGTGGTGACCGGAATTCCGGAATTATTGCGCGACCTTGGAGATGGGCTTTGGACTGAAAGCTTTCAACCGAACGACCTCAGCTATACGGTGTATTCCGACACCTGGATTCCAACCGACGATGAACTGGCTGCCGACAATTCGCGCGAATATCCGCGCAGCATCAGCCAACGCTATTTGCAACTGCCGGAAAATCACGACCGCCGCATTGATCAGCTGGCCACCAAAATCACTGAAACCGCCAAAACTCAGTTGGAAACCGCACGCCGCATCGAACAGCATTTGCGCACGCAATACGATTATTCGCTGGATTTGCAGCCAGTCGAAAACGGCGACCCCGTCGCGGATTTTCTGTTCAACACGCGCACCGGGCATTGCGAATATTTCGCTTCGGCAATGGTGTTGATGCTGCGCGCTCGCCACATTCCTGCGCGCCTGGTCAACGGCTTTCAAACCGGCGAATACAATCCCACGGTGGACGTGTTCACCGTGCGCCAATCGGACGCGCATTCGTGGGTCGAAGTTTATTTTCCGCAAACCAAATGGATCGCCTTCGACCCGACACCCGCCGCCGGGTTAAGCGCTTACGACGGTGGATTGATGGCCATGTTTCGGCAGTACACCGAAGCTCTGGAAATGCTTTGGCTGGAACAGGTCGTGGCGTTCGACACTTCTAAACAAATCTCGCTTTTGGCAAGCACGCAAAGTTGGATGTCGTCTTATCAGAAAGCTCTTTCGTGGCACTGGATGGATTGGACGCGAAGCGTGAGCGAAAAATTCGACTCATGGCGAGGCAAACCTCTGGCAGAAGCTCGGACCGGTCAGCGCGAACCGAAAAGTTCCGGATGGAGCGATTTCGCATCCCATCCATTGACGCTTTTCCTGTTCGCAATTGCCATTGCTGGACTGGTTTACTGGCAACGCAACCGCTTTCAATTTTGGCGACGTGCCGGAACTCTCAGCGCTTCGGAATCCGCCATCAGGTTTTATCGCGAGATGCTGCGCACATTGGAACGCGCAGGTTTTCGCCGCCAACCACACCAAACTCCGCTGGAATTCGCCGCAGAATTGGGAATGCCCGCCGTCAGCGAAATCACGCAGCTTTATCAGCGCAAACGCTTTGGCGATGAGATGCTAACCAACGACGAAACTGTGCGCGTGGAAGCGTTGTTGCAGGAGCTGAAAAGCGCCACGCCGAAAAAACGGCAAGGCTTTCGCAGGTAAAGACGCGAAGCAATCACTGCATCAGAAACCGGCTGCGGTTTCGCATCCGTTCGACAATTTCCGCCGGGGCTTTGGATGGTGAACCGGCGTCAAACGGAGGTTGCGGATCGTATTCAATGCCGAGCTGAATGCTTTGGGCGATCAACTCTCCACATTCAAGCGCCACCAATTTCAGCGCCATATCAATTCCCGCCGACACGCCGGCAGCAGTAATGATCTTGCCTTCGATGACGACACGCTCGGCGGTCGGTTCGGCCTTAAGCTGCCGCAGTACGTCATAGGCCAGCCAATGCGAAGTCGCCTTCAACCCTTTCAACAATCCCGCCGCGCCGAGCAGCAGCGAACCAGTACAAACCGAAGTTGTCCATTTGGACGTTTCGTGCGCGCGGCGAATCCAATTCAAAAGCGCATCATCATTCATGAATGCCGACTGGCCTGGGCCGCCTGGAACTACAACAATGTCCGGCGAAGTAACTTCATCCAGCGAATAATCCGCCGTGATGGCCAGACTGCCTTGATCGGTGCGAACCGGCCCGGCTTGTTTTGCCACGAACTTGACGGTTGCGTTCGGAATGCGGCTGAGCACTTCGTATGGGCCGATAGCATCCAGTGCCGTCAAGCGGTCAAAAAGGAGAATCGCAATTTCCATATCAGAGAAAGAAAATTTTGACAGGATTTACAGGATGAACAGGATTGAGCCTATGCCTATGAATCCTGAAAATCCTGTGAATCCTGTCGAAAAGAATTATTTCTGTTTGTCGTATTCGGCGAAGGTCTTGCCCTCTTCCGCCAGTTTCTTCAACAGCGGAGCGGGTGCCCACCATTCGCCGTGTTCCTGATGAAACTGGCAAATCCGGTCATAGACTTTTTTCAGCCCAACCGTATCGCCGTACCACATCGGACCGCCGCGCCAGGCCGGATAGCCATACCCGCTCAGGTAGATGATGTCTATGTCCACGGCGCGCAGAGCGATTCCTTCTTCCAGAATCTTTGCACCTTCGTTGATCAACGCGTATTGAGTGCGTTCAATAATTTCTTCTTCTGTCACCGTGCGGCGCTGGATACCTTGCGCGGCAGCGATTTCTTCGATCAACGCGTCCACTTCCGGGTCTGGAATCGCCTTCCGGTTTTCGTCGTACTTGTACCAACCGGCTCCGGTTTTCTGGCCATAACGACCACGTTCGCACAGTTCATCTGCAACTTTGGGATACCGCACGCCGGGCTTTTCCAGATGGCGATGTTCTTTGCGAATGCGCCAGCCGACATCCAGTCCGGCCAAATCGCCGACCGCCAGCGGTCCCATCGCCATGCCAAATTTATACAACACGCCGTCCACTTCCTGCGGCTTGGCGCCTTCTTCAACCAGAAACTGAGCTTCGCGTCCGTATTGATGCAGCATACGATTGCCGACAAAGCCGTAACAGTTTCCAACCAGCACGCCGACTTTTTTCAAGCGTTTGGACAAGGCCATCGAAGTCGCAATCACTTCGTTGCTGGTGGCTTTGCCACGCACGATTTCCAGCAAGCGCATGACGTTCGCCGGGCTGAAATAATGATGACCAATCACCCATTCAGGCCGCGAAGTCGCCGAAGCGATTTCATCAATGCTCAGCGTGGACGTGTTCGACGCCAGAATCGCGCCGGGTTTGGCGATCTTGTCGAGTTCGGCAAAGATTTCTTTCTTCAGCGCCATTCCTTCAAAGACGGCTTCGGTAATGATGTCAGCCTGGTCGAATCCGTCGTAAGTCAGTTGCGGCGTAATCAGCGCCATTCGCTTGTCCATTACCTCTTGCGGAAAGCGGCCTTTGTTGACGGAGTTCTGGTAATTCTTGCGAATGATGGCCAAGCCGCGGTCGAGCGCTTCTTGCGTGGTTTCTTTGATGATGACTGGAATGCCCGCGTTGGCGTAATTCATGGCAATGCCGCCGCCCATCGTACCTGCGCCGATGATGGCGGCTTTGTTGATGGCGATTTGCTGAACATCTTTGCCAATGCCGGGAATCTTGGCGACTTCGCGTTCGCCGAAAAAGACGTGGATCATCGCTTTGGACTGATCCGAAAACAGGCATTGCTGGAAGAGTTCTTTTTCTTTGGCAACGCCTTCGTCGAAGGTAAGTTTGGTTGCGGCTTCGACAGCATCAATTGCTGCTTGAGGCGCAAGCATTCCGCGCGCAGTCTTTTTGGCTTGAGCGCGCGCGGCTTCAAAAATCGGCGCGTTCGTCGCGTCATCGCCGAGCTTTTCATTGCGTTCGCGTGTCTTCGGCGGCTGTTCGCCCGAAGCGATTTTTTCTTTCACGAACGCAATCGCGCCACTCAACAAGTCGCCGTCAACGATGCGGTCAATGATTCCGGCAGTCAAAGCATCTTTCGCCGGAATTGGATTGCCGTCAGCACACATTTGCACGGCTTTGGCGACGCCCGCCAAACGCGGCAACCGCTGAGTGCCAGCCGCGCCGGGAATGATGCCGAGTTTGACTTCGGGCTGACCGACTTGCGCAGAAGCGACGGCGACGCGGTAATGAAATCCCATCGCAACTTCCAGGCCTCCGCCGAACGCCGTGCCGTGAATCGCGGCGACGGTTGGCTTCGGACAATCTTCGATGGATTTGATGACGTCCAGAAAGTTGATGCCTTCTTTACGCTGGCCTGAGGTGATTTTGCCGAACTCTTTGATGTCGGCTCCGGCGATGAAAGTCTGGCCTGATCCAATCATCACCGCGCCTTTGATCGAATCATCGGCGGCGACTTTGGCAATCGCTTCAGCGATGCCTTCGGGCACGCCGGGGCTTAGGGCGTTGACGGGTGGATTGTTGACGGTAATGACGGCAATGTCGCCGTCTTGGGTTAGCGTAACCAGTTCGCTCATTGAGGTGCTCCTTAAAATGGATAAGTATTAAATCTTCGGCACGTCGCCCGCAGTAGTGCGGTGACCGTCCGGATTTATCATTCGTTCGACCATCTTTTTGTTGAACTCTTCAGATTTGCCGCGCGGAACACTGGGAGTTTTCCAGTCGCCGCCTTTCAGATGCTTGGCCAGAAAAACGATCTGGCCAACGTGCGTAGCGTAATGCGCAGTTTGACGGCTGATCGCCTGGACAACGGTGTGCGGTTCGTCGCGAATGATGACTGTTCGCATGGCATCTTCCGGCGGAAGCGGTTCCAGCGCATTGAACACATGCTGCCAACCCTGTTCCCACCACTGCATCACCTGTTCGCGCGTCGTGGCGTCATCAAGCACAAATTCCTGGTCGCGATTTCGGTCAGGCTTTTCGCCGTCGCTGGTCAGAAAATCTACCCAGCGCGAGCGCATGTTGCCCGCCATGTGTTTGACCAGAATGGCAATGCTGTTGCTTTCCGGGTCAAGCGTGACGAAAAACTCCGCTTCGTTGAGCTGATCCAGGGCGCGTTCAGCAAGCTTTTTCATCGAGCGAAATTCGATGAGTGCCGTTTCCAGATAATGCTTGGCCAGTTCGTCGTTCATATTTTTTCAACTTCCTCTCGCGTCACGGAATAGATAAATTCATCCATCACGACGCCTTCTTTGATCATCGCTTTCCGCAGCCGGGCTTCGAACGTATAGCCAGCTTTTTCCAGCACGCGCATCGAAGCCGGATTCCATTCCAGCACGCCGGCGTAAATGCTGGCCAGATCAAATGTTTCGAACGCCCAGGCCGTCAAGGCGCGAACGGCTTCGCTGACAATGCCACGCCCCCAATACGCTTCGCCCAACCAGTAGCCAATTTCGGCGCGGCAACTGTTAATGTCGTTGCGAAACACCAGCCCAATGCCGCCGACGGCGTTGCCATCAACAACAAGGGCAAAATTGGTTGGCGGAGATTCACGCCCCGCCAATCCAACCCAGTCGCGGGCATTATCCAGCGTGTAAGGGCGCGGAAACTGGTCGCGCACATTGCGCCAGATTTTGTAGTTATTCGCATTGGCAGCCAGCGATTCTTCATCACCACGTCGCCACGGACGAACCGAACAAGTTTTAAGTTTGAGTTCCATTGAATGACCGATTCCAAACCACGAACGGCACAGACTAAAAACCGCGAGCTGGCAGTTCTCGCCGCAGCCAGTTTTCCGCTGGATATTCCGCCGCGCCGTCCACCACGTGCACGGCATATGCGTGCCGCGATTTCGGCGAACGATTGGCCTGGCTCATATGCGGCAACAATCCGTGCAGCAACACCAATGTTCCGGCTTTGACTTCCAGCGGAACCAACAAATCATCCTGCCACGGCGAATCGTCCAGAACTTCAATCCTGGTTCCGCCACCATCAGCCCGCGAAAACCGCTTTTTCAATCCGGTTTTGTGCCCGCCGGGAATCGCCCACAGACAACCATTTTCCAGCGTGGCATCTTCCAGCGCGAACCAGAAACCGGTGACGGTCATTGGTTCGGTGTACAGAAAAGTCGCATCTTGATGGCAGGTGACTTCGCCGCCGATGTTCGGCTGTTTGAAGATGTACATGGATTGGAGCAAGAGCGGTTGCCGTAATCCAATCTGACTGGCAATCGCGCCAAGCTCCGGCTTGCGCGAAAACTGATCGAAGACCGGTTCCAGATCGTGCAGCGCGTGGCCGATTTTGTTGATCGAACGTTCCTTGCTCTGGCGCAAACTGCCGTCAGGCGTAAACGCGTCTTCTTCAAAAAAGAACCGCACCTTGTCGCCAGAGTTCAAAAAATACTCGTCGCTGGCGCGTGTTTGTTCTTTGGTGGTGAAGATCGAAATCACGCCTTGCGGATCGAATGCAGCAACCAATTCTTCGGCGCGTTGTTTCAGCGCATTACATTCGTCGAGCGTGGCAAAGTTTTCGACGACCAGAAAGCCGTCGCGTTCATACGCATCAAGTTGTGAAGAAGTCAGAAAAGTATTCATCATAAAAATGCTGAAGTGAGTCCGTACCGCGACCGGTAGGGAGCGCCACTGTGTCAACCCGCTTGCTACCGCGGTACTGATTTACCCAACCAACCCGCGCGCCACGGCCCATTGCACCAAGCCGCAACCGAAGATAATCACCACCGGATTCAGTTTGGCGCGGAGCATCAGCAAGAATGCCATCGTCGCAACGCCATAGCTGAGCGGCGAACTCAAGCCGGATTTCGCCAGGCTGACTCCGGCGGCAGCCAGCATGCCGACCACTGCCGGAGCGACTCCGGCCAGAAAGGATTGGACCAGAAAATTAGTGCGGAACCGGTTGAGCGAAGCTCCGGCAATGGTCGTCATCACAAACGAAGGCAAGAAAGCTGCGATCGTCGTCGTCAAGGCTCCAAACGGACCGGCGACTTTGTATCCGATAAAGGTCGCGGTAATCAGCACCGGTCCCGGCGTGATCTGGCCAAACGCCATGCCGTCAGCAAACGTTTGGTGATCCATCCAGTGATGCACATCCACGATGTCCGTTTCAATCTGGGGAATCATCACGAAGCCACCGCCGAAAGTGACCGTGCCAACGCGCAAAAAGATCATGGCCAGCTTCCAAACCGTCAGCAGTTTCGTCAGCATAGCCGACCAGTTCAGCAGCAACACCATTGCTCCAAACGGCAAGAAGGCTAGAAGACTAACACTTCGTAATTTTTGGGTGACGCCTTTTTTCTCTGCGATGGGAAGGCGTTGCGCGTGACCATCTTGCGCAACTTGTCCATCGTCCTCGGCTTTCGCTGGCATTTCGCCTGACTGATTGTCGTGCTCAGTTTCAGTTGGCAATTCAGATTTGGGAAAGGCCTTGCTCGGACGCTTTTCTTCTTTGTCGCCGTCGGCTTGTTTATCGGGCAACGAAACTTCGACTTTATATTCGTTGGCCAAATCGTTATTGCCTTCGATCAAATCGGCGGCATGCTGCCGAGCTTGTTGTTCCAAGGCGACTTCGCGCACGCTGGCTTGCCGTTCTTTGCTGATTTTTTGCCGGATCTGTTGCCGCGTTCGCGTTTTGTAAAACTGAATGAAGATGCCGACGACTCCCGCAATCAAAACGACTTCGGCGATGGTTGTAGAGGTGAAGATCAGCATGAATCCTGCGGCGACGCCCAATTCCAAATGCCACTGTTGCTGCATCGCCGTTTTGCCAAGCCGTGTGACAGTGGCGGCAATCAATCCGACGACGGCGGCATTGAATCCCTGAAAGATGCGCTGCGCGTCCGGGAATTTGTACAAATAGCTGTGCGCGATGGTCAGCCCAATCATCATCAGGAATGAAGGCAGGATGAAACTGACAACAGACACCGCCGCTCCGCGAACTCCGCCGAGCCTTAACCCGACATACGCCGTCGCATTCGCCGCGTTCGCTCCGGGCAGACTTTGCGCCAGCGAAACGGCGTCCAGAAATTCTTCTTCAGTCATCCATTTTTTCTGGTGAACGACCAGGCGACGAATTTGCGAAATGACGGCGATGCCTCCACCAAAGCCTGTCGTGCCGAGTTTCAGAAACGTTCGGGCCAAAGCGCGCCATTCAACCCTGACTTCGGTTGGTTCCAGCTGAACCGCGATCCATTCACGAAACCAGCGAAAGCTGCCCGTGAACATCGTAATCAGCGACGACTTGGATTCGGTTGTTTCGATTTTTTCACTCACGTCTGGTCCGCTTCTGTCCCAATGTGTGGCTTTGATTTAGAATCCGCCCATGCCAAATACACAACCCAATAAGCGAATTGCAATTATCGGCGGGACGGGCGATCAGGGCAAAGGGCTTGCGTTACGCTGGGCGCAAGCCGGGTTCGATATCGTCGTTGGTTCGCGCGCCGCCGAACGCGCATCAGACGCTGCCAAGGAAATGAAAGAATTGCTTTCCAAGGCTGGTTTCGCCGATGCATCCGTCAGCGGCGCTCACAATCTGGAAGCCGCCGCCAGTTCTTCCGTCGTCGTGGTGACAGTTCCTTTCGCCGCGCAAATCGCCACGCTGAAAGAAATCCGCGACAAACTCCAACCCGGCACTGTGTTGATTGATGTCACCGTTCCACTGGAACCCGCCGTCGGCGGCAAACCGACGCGCGTGCTGGGCGTTTGGGCAGGGTCAGCGGCGGAGCAATGCAAAGAACAAGTGCCCGACACTGTCACGGTCGTTTCGGCCTTTCACAATGTTGGCGCGGAGGCCTTGGCCGATCTTTCGCACGAAGTCGAATGCGACGTGATTGTGTGCGGCGACAAAAAAGATGCGAAAGAGATCGTTCGCCCATTGGTCGCGGCGATTCCCGGTTGCCGTTATGTTGACGGCGGAGTGTTGTCCAATTCGCGCACGGTCGAAGCGATGACGGCGTTGTTGATTGGCATCAACATTCGGTACAAAAGCCACACCGGAATCCGCATTACTGGAATTCACTAGCCACAAATGCTTGCGCCAAACGAAACCTCAATTCTGGCTCGCATTGACGAACTTGCCGAAGAAATGGTCGAGTTTCTGCGCCAGCTTGTCCGCATTCCGACCGTCAACCCTCCCGGAGAAAATTACGCTGACTGCGCCAATCTGATTGGCGCAAAAATGAAAGAGTTCGGTTACGAAACGGAATACGTCACCGCCGAAGGCTTGCCGGAATGTTCAGCGCAATTTCCACGCGTCAACGTCATCGGACGAATGCGCGGCGAACGCGCAAAACCAACGCTGCATTTCAACGGTCACCTGGATGTAGTCCCCGCTGGCGAAGGCTGGACGGTAGACCCGTTTGCCGCCGTCGTCCGCGACGGGCGAATTTACGGCAGAGGCGTGACCGACCAGAAAGCCGGAATTGCCGCTTCCATCTTCGCCATCGAAGCCATTCGCCGCGCGGGAATCAAGCTGGTTGGTTCTGTCGAACAAAGCGCAACGGTGGATGAAGAAAGCGGCGGTTTTGCCGGAGTCGCATACCTGGCGCGCAACGGTCACTTTCGCCGCGAAGCGATTGATTACGTTGTCATCACCGAACCGCTGGATTACGACCGCATCTGCCTGGGTCATCGCGGAGTGTATTGGTTTGAAGTGTTGACGCGTGGTCGAACCGCGCACGGCAGCATGCCGTTTCTGGGAGCCAGCGCGATTGACCGAATGGCTCGGTTCATCGCCAGCGTCGAATACGAATTGAAACCCAGGCTTCACGACCGGCGGACTCGCATGCCGGTTGAGCCGGAGGGCGCTCGTTCCGCAACCATTAACGTCAATTCGATTTCTGGCGGTCAGCCAATTGATGGCGTTCAAACACCTTGCGTCGCCGATTTGTGCCGAGCAATTTTTGACCGCCGCTTTTTGCTGGAAGAACGGCTTGAAGATGTTCAGCGAGAACTGCTTGAACTGCTCGACCGGCTGCAAGCAGACGACGAAGAGTTCCGTTACCAGATGAATGACTTGATGATTGTTCATCCGACAATGACTGCTCCGGAATCTGAACTGGTAACGACGATGGCTTCAGCGATTACGGCATCAGTTGGAAGACGGCCTCCATTAATCGCCAGCCCCGGAACTTACGACCAAAAACACTTTGCGCGTATCGCGGGCATCGAACAGTGCATCGCGTACGGCCCGGGCATTCTGAATCTGGCTCACCAGCCGGACGAGTATTGCGAGATCGAACATTTGCTTTTATCGTGCAAAGCAATGGCGCTGGGCGCGATCCGATTACTTGGATAACTTTGGAGTGCGGTGTAAAGCGCCGCTTTCCCATAGATCGCAAACTCAGAGTTTTACAGCAAACTCGTAACTTGAAAACGTGGGAAAGCGGCGCTTTACGCCGCACTCCACATTCTGAAACTCAATGAACTACGAACAACTTTTTCGATTGGATGGGCGTGTCGCTGTGGTCATTGGCGCAGGCTCTGGCATTGGGCAATCCGTCGCCAAAGGCTTGGCGGCACACGGGGCGTTTGTCGTCTGCGCGGACGTGAAGCCGGAGTTGGCGGAAGCGACGGCACGCGATATCGGCGAGCGGGCTGAAGTTCGCACGGTGGATGTTACCGACAGCAAAAGCGTCAACGCGTTGTTTCAATCCGTTGCCGCCGAACGTGGCAGCGTAGACATTGCAGTGGCTACGCCCGCAGTCAATGTTCGCAAACAATTGCTGGATTACACAGACGAAGATTTCGACCGCGTTATCGCTGTCAACCTGAAAGGCACGCTGGCCGTGCTGCGCGAAGCCGGACAGGTCATGGCGAAACAGCAGCGCGGCAGCATCATTGTCTTTTCTTCAATTCGTTCGCTGGTTGTCGAACCCGGCCAAGGCGTTTATGCCGCGACGAAATCCGGCATGGTGCAAATGGTTCGCGCGCTGGCGGCGGAACTTGGCCAAAAAGGCGTTCGCGTCAACGCTGTTGCGCCTGGCGTGGTGGATACTCCGCTGACCAAGCCCATCAAAGACAAACCGGATTGGTACAACGCCTATGCTGATCGTAATGCGCTGAAACGCTGGGCCAGTTCCGACGAAATGGCGGGCGCGGTTATCTATCTGGCGTCCGACGCTGCCAGTTATGTTACCGGCACTGTGCTGTTTGTGGATGGCGGTTGGACGGCGGTGGACGGACGATTTACTCCGCCGCTCTAATTAGTCAGTGTTGGGCAAACTGTCAGTTTGCGTTTTGGCTGACAGCAAATCGGCGGAAACCCGGTTATTCACATGTAGCTTTTCCAGCAAAGCGCAAACTGACTGTTCGCGCAATTTCAATAAACTGATCCTTTATGCCCCTTTCACCATACATAGATTTCACGCGCGAAGAATGGAGCCAGTTACGCAACTCAACGCCGCTGACGCTGGCAGAAGAAGATCTGGCCAATTTGCGCGGCATCAACGAACGCATCTCGCTGCGCGAAGTCGAAGAGATTTATCTGCCGCTGTCGCGCTTGCTGAATCTTTACGTCGCCGCAACGCAAAGTCTGCACGAAGCGACGCACACCTTCCTGGGCGATTCGACCGCCAAAGTCCCGTACGTCATTGGCATTGCCGGCAGCGTTGCGGTCGGCAAAAGCACCACTGCGCGCATCCTGCAAGCCTTGCTGGCGCGATGGCGCAATCATCCGAAAGTGGATTTGATTACAACCGATGGCTTTCTGCATTCAACCGCGGTGCTGGAATCGCGCGGATTGATGAAACGCAAAGGCTTTCCTGAAAGTTACGACCGGCGGCGGCTGGTGAAATTCGTCGCCGATGTAAAATCCGGCGAGCCGGAAGTCACTGCGCCAATTTATTCGCACCTGATTTATGACATCGTGCCAGATCAGGTTCAGACCGTTTGCCAGCCGGACATCATGATTGTCGAAGGTTTAAACGTTTTGCAGACTGGCGTCGGCAGCGCTGAAAATGATTCGCCGATTTTCGTTTCGGACTACTTCGATTTTTCGATCTATGTTGATTCCGACGAAGAGCATGTCAAAACCTGGTACGTCGAACGCTTCCTGACACTTCGCCGAACGGCATTCCGCGATCCGATTTCCTACTTTCACCGCTACGCCAATTTGTCCGATGAAGAAGCGCGCCAAACGGCCCTGAAAATTTGGGAAGAAATCAACGGGTTGAACCTGCGCGAAAACATTTTGCCAACAAGAAGCCGCGCACATTTGATTCTGGAAAAAGGGCTGGATCATTCGATTCGCCAAGTGAGGCTGAGAAAGTTGTGACTCATCGCAACGGTTTGTACCAGCGATTCAACCGATCGGGATCAACGCCCAGCCAGTACAACACCTGCATCACCATCCACAGCACAAACGTGCGAACGAAACGGCCTTCAAATCGTCGCGAAGACGTCACCACTGCAATCGGCAACCGCACGAATCTTCCAACTCGGCGCATTCTTTGGTAAAGATCGCTGTCTTCAAAAATCGGGGAGTTGCAGTAACCGCCCAACTGCGCAAACACCTTACGGCGAATGAAGATCGCCGAATCGCCGTAACACATCCCGCCCAGGCTCAGCAGCGGATAAAGTTTCGTCAGCAACCAGGCTGCGCGTGTCTGACCGTCAAAGATCAAACTGAAATTGCCGCCACAAACTCGCTGGTCTTGCAGCAAGTTTTCAATCATCGCCAACGCGTTTTCCGGTAATCGAGTATCGGCATGGAGAAACAACAACACATCGCCTGACGCCGCTTGCGCCCCGGCGTTCATTTGCCGCCCACGACCACGCGGCGTTTCAATCACGCTGAAACCGCATTCGCGCAACAGGCTGACAGTGTCGTCCTCACTGCCACCGTCAGCGACGATGATTTCACAATCACCGCGCAACCGTTTCAGCGAAGCCGCCAAATCGCGGATGGTCGCAGCTTCGTTCAGTGTGGGAATGATGATCGAAATGCTCACGCACGAACATTTCAACCCGCAATCAGCCGAGCCGCAAGCCAAAGTCGGCCAAGGAACCCGCGTCTTTTGGCAACTCTGTTTGCCGCTTGCGACTCGCCTGAGTGTTAACGTTCGGCGTCAGTCAACGCCCATCTCACTTGATGAGTTTTTCGCCTGCAAGAAAGGTCTCTGTGAATTTGGCCAATCCGTGCGATCCGCCATTGACCAAACGGCGCGCCTCTTTGAAATTCCGAGCCAGCAGCGCCTCCTTGATCCGGCGCTCTTTCGCTTTCAGAAAGCTGGCTAAAATTTTGGCTGCAATTGCGGGATCGTTGGCCAATTCAGGGCGATCAACCAAATCGTTGCCTAACCCGATGGCAGCGCCGTGTTGTTCATAATTGGCACGCCCGGTCAGTTGCACGAAACCGCGCCCTTTGAACGAATCGCCATCCGGAGGCCCCTGGTTGCCCAAATCTTTGCGATTGTCGTACAGGTCAAATGGATGGCCGCCGGGCGATGTGTTGAACTTCGACCGGAACTCGCTGATCGGTTCGAAACCTTCAGTTTCGACGCGGATGGTCGCCAACGCCATCAGGATCATGTTCTTGTCAGCGAGTTCCGCATCCTGCATTGCCTTTAACACGAAAGGCAGATTTGCCGTGATGTTTTTGCCAGGTGTGGACGGCGGGAACATCTGCCTGACCACAGCGACGGTGAAGCGTTCGAGAATCGGTTTTCCAGTCATCGGCGGCAGCGCAACCGGATCACCTGTCCCAAATTTGTTCAATTCAGCCAGCGTATTTTTACCAGCTTTGCCATCGTCCAGCAGGCCCTGGCTTTTCTGAAACGCTTTCAACGCAATTTCAGTGGCAGCGTCAAACGTGCCGCTGGCCGGGCCGGGATTAAATCCGGTGGCCAGAAGTTTTTCCTGCAGTTTGGTGATTTCCGGGCCTTCGTCGCCCTTTTTCCAGAAAGTCATGTCGGTTGCTCCTTATGGGTTGCTGAGATTGTTGATTGCCTCAACATTGGCTGAGACGTTGTTCGCGATTGGCTTTTGCAGCTTCAACTCGCGTTGAGTTGGCCGAATCAAAACAGGCTGTATTTTTCAGTTTCGGCGCGATGAAGGCTACAAAACTAACGTCTGCATTTCAATGGCGAACTTGTTTCCGCCTTAACTTGTTTCGGCATCAGGCTACTGCCGTTGCAGCATCCGAATCTTCTGCTCCAGGTCGGCGCGCAGCTTCGGATTCAATTTCAGACAAGCGGCGAAATCCGCCTGCGCCTCAGCCTCATTGCCCAGACGCAACCAGCACAGTCCGCGTTGAGCATAGGCATCAACACACTGCGGATCGGATTGAAGACATCGGCTGAAATCGTCAATGGCGCGTTTCCAATCGTTCCGCGCTTGCCACAGACTCCCCCGATTGAACCAGGCTGTGGCCAATTGCGGATCAAGCCTAAGCGCCTGGTCGTAATCGCGCAGGGCACCGTCCAAGTCGCCCAATTGAAAGCGTGCGGCTCCGCGATCTCCCCAAACGATGGCAACTTCCGGCGCGCGTTTGAGCGATTGGTCGAAATCGGCAATGGCGCCATTGTAATCGCCTAGCTTGAGCTTTACCGCGCCGCGATGGTCGTACACGTCGGCGCGATTGGGCGCAAGTTTGACGGCTTGATTCAGGTCAGCCAGCGCTTCGGCAAATCGCCCAAGCTGGTCATATATCGTGCCGCGATTGAGCCAGGCTTGTGCCAGTCGCGGGTTGAGTCGGATGGCCTGGCTGCTGTCGTTGATCGCCCCTGCCAAATCGTTCTGCCGAGTTTTCAGATACCCACGATTGAGATAAGCCGTGGCATTATTCGGGTCGAGTTGAGTGGCCCGGTCAAAATCATGTCGCGCATTTTCCAGGTCGCCTTTCATCATTCGGGCGAGCGCGCGAGTAAGGTAAGCGTCGGCAAAATCCGGCGCGCTGGCGACGGCAAGATCGAAATCGGCCAGCGCCTTTTCCACTTCGTGTTTGGCAAGCCAGTCGTTGCCGCGCGCCAGATAAGCGGAAGCCGTCGCCTGACGCGCATCCGGTGCTTGAGCGAAACTGGCAGCGCCGCAACACAGCATTGCCAGCAATAATGCACACGTGGTTACCCAGCGATGGCTGTTCATCTGGAACCTCCCTTTTTATGTTTCTTGACTGTATGGCCGAGGACGCTGGTAAGGGACTCGCCCCTTACTTGTTGTCTCCGGCTTTCGGCACCGATGGCGAGATACTCAGTTCCGGCACGTAGCGGTAGACCAATTGTTCGCGGTGCGCCATGAATCCTGCTTGTTTGGGCAGGACGTTGTTGTAACCTTCTTTCTGCAACGCTGCCACCCACCGTTCATAATCAGCAAAAGAGTCCACCAAAGTTATTCCGAGATATTCTTCGGTGTCGCCACCGACTGTGACTTTGTTCACCATGAAGCCTTTGGTATTGATCTTTTTGACGATTGGAAGGATGTCGGTTTTGACATAGCTCTCGTAATCCAATCTGCGTCCCGGCGTCAGGCTCTGTCGAACGACAATTGCGAGCTTTGGCGCATAGTTCGGATCAGGAGCGAGGCTCAGTTCCGGACGCGATTGCATAACGTAAGCACGCGAACCAACGATCATCGTCGCTCGTTTGGCCGCCCATTTGCGGAAGCCTTCTTCGCCGAGGGCTTTGGTCAGCGCATTCGGTTCGTCGAATTGCTGCAATCCTTCAATCGGGCGGATGCTGACATATTCAAATGCCTCGCCCAGGTTTGCTGTCACCCAGACGCTCTGTTGCCTTACGCCTCCCTTCTGCTGAGCCGGCAGCGTTTCCTTCTGATAGAACTCGCGAAATTGAGTCATCATTTCAGGTTTGACACGTGTGGCAATCACGAAATACAGCTGTCGTGGAGCCTGGTCTGTTGCAGCAGCAGGTGTGGCTTGATTGCTATTACTCGCCGTTGTGTTCGGCGTCGAGCAAGCGGCAGACAACAACATCGCGATCGCAATTGTGACAAGACTGAATAAACGTTTCATCT
>ERZ650309.396-NODE-396-length-21669-cov-4.090173_pt1 | contig 21669 bp, 16 predicted proteins | sample MGYA00376245_ERZ650309 | MGnify/ENA primary metagenome ERZ650309 (study PRJEB26733, sample SAMN07839294) | wastewater metagenome | biome: urban; feature: wastewater treatment plant; material: waste water | place: USA: North Carolina | collected 2016-04-26 ...
TCAGACGTGTGCTCTTCCGATCTTGAAGTCGAGCCAGCTGGCAGTATCACTTGCAAAAAAGTACAACTCACGTTTGCATGTTCTTCATATTTCCACCGCTATCGAAACGGAACTTTTCAGGAATGATATCCCGCTTGAAAAGAAGAGAATAACTGCCGAGGCCTGTGTGCATCATTTATGGTTTTCTGATAGTGACTATGAGCGGCTCGGAAATAAAATAAAATGGAACCCTGCAATCAAAAGTGCTGCTGATCGCGATGCCATCTGGAAGGCGGTTCTCGATAACAGAATCGATGTAATTGCTACCGATCATGCTCCTCATACCATCGCTGAAAAGGAGAATCCTTATCTCAGTGCACCATCAGGAGGTCCACTGGTACAACATAGTCTGGTGGCCATGTTGGAATTTTATCATAAAGGAAAAATAACACTCGAACGTATTGCTCAGAAGATGGCTCATTCGGTCGCCCGGTGTTTTCGTATAAAGGACCGCGGCTTTATCAGAGAAGGTTATTTTGCTGATTTGGTTTTGGTAAATCTGAATGCTCCCTGGAAGGTTGATAAAAGTAATTTGCTTTATAAATGTGGCTGGTCGCCTTTTGAAGGCGTGCAGTTTAAATCTGCTGTGACCTATACATTAGTAAATGGAGAAGTGGTTTATGAAATGGGGAAACTGTTGGATGGTAAAACAGGAATGCGGATGCAATTTGAATACCCTGACTGATTATGAATAGAACCTTGCGAACGTTTTTTTTGTTATTGGCTTTTGCATTTGTTGCATGTGGCAAAAAAGAAGCAGAAATTCCTCAGGGAGTACTCTCTTCAGAACAGATGATTTCGGTTCTTGCCGACATCCATATTGCCGAAGCACGTTTGCAGATTGCAGATGTTAGAAGCTCCAATCCCGACCTTAAAAACAAATATGTTGCAGATGTGTTGAGTCGTCATAAAATCAATACTTCGGTTTTTGCAAGAAGCTTTGACTACTACTCTTCTCACCCCGAGATTTTTTCGCAGATGTATGAAAAAGTGATTGAAGAAATCAGTAAAAAGCAAGCTGCTTCAAAGAAGGAATAAAAAAGTCCGCTGTTTGAGTTGCAGCGGACTTTCTTATTATTTCAGATAGGTGTCGAGCCATTCGAAGAATACTCTTTGCCACAGTATGCCGTTTTGGGGTTTCAGCACCCAATGGTTTTCATCGGGGAACATCAGGAATCTGCTTGGAATGTTTTTCAGGCGCGCTGCGGTGAAAGCTTCCATACCCTGACTGATCGGTACTCGGTAATCTTTTTCATTGTGTACTATCAGCAATGGTGTATCCCAGTTGTTTACGAATTTTATCGGATTGAATTCAGTATAGCTTTTGGGTTGTGGTTTATCAAAATAAGCTCCTTTCATATCATAGTTAGCAAAAAACAATTCTTCAGTAACGCCGTACATGCTTTCAAGATTGAAAACGCCGCAGTGTGCAATGAACGCTTTAAACCTTTTATTGTGATTACCTGCCAGCCAATATACCGAGTAACCTCCAAAGCTTGCTCCAACAGCACCCAGCTTATCCTTGTTTACATAGGGTTCTTTGCTCACATCATCAATAGCTGATAAAAGATCTTTCATGGCTTGTCCACCCCAGTCACCTGAAATTTGTCTGTTCCATTCCTCACCAAAAGAGGGTAGTCCACGACGGTTGGGCGCTACAACAATATATCCATTGGCAGCCATCAGTTGGAAATTCCATCGGTAAGAGAAGAATTGTGATACCGTACTTTGCGGACCACCCTGACAGTACAGTAGTGCAGGATACTTTTTGTTGGGATCGAAATCGGGAGGATAGATGACCCATGTAAGAATATCTTTTCCATCGGTAGCCTTCACCATTCTTTTCTCGACTTTCCCCATTTTTATTTTCGCCAACTGATCTTTGTTGGTAAAGGTGATTTGAGTAGAGGTTCCTTTTTTCAGGTCGACTTTAAACAATTCATTGGGCATGGAAATGTTCATTACAGAAGTAACCACAACAGGATCTTTTCCGGCATAACCGACCGAATATGAAACTACATCAGCGAGGTCATTGGTAATCTGTCGGATTTTAGAAGGACCTTTGGCAGAGAAATCGTAAACCCAAAGTTGATCAGTAGCATTTATACCGGCAGTGAAATAGATCCATTTTCCATCATTCGACCACATCGGAGATTCAGCTGTGTAATCGAACCCTTCAGTAAGTTCAGTTTTTGTTTTAGTGGTGAGGTCGTATGAAATGATACGGTTACGGTCGGCTTCATAGAGAGGTGTTTTCATGCTGAGCCAGATGAGCTTCTTGCCATCAGGTGAGAATGCAGGTTTGGTGTCGTAACCCGGGTTGCCGTCTGAAACATTCTGTGTTTTTCCTGTTGAAATATCATAGATATAGATATCGGAATTAGTGCTCATGGCATAATTGACACCGCTCATTTTCTTGCAGGTATAGGCAATCATTTTACCATCAGCGCTCCATGCAATTTGTTCCTCATCGCCGAAAGGCATAAGTGGAGCATCATAGGGCTCATCTTTCATAATATCGGTGCCTGTGGTAATCATTGTATTATCATTGAATGCTGCGAAAAAAACATGACTGACACTTTCATCCTCCCATGAATCCCAATGACGCATCATAAGGTCATCATAAATTTTACCTGTGGTTTTTGGGAGATCGGGATATTTTTCAGTTACTGTTTTGGCCACTTTCACTTCAGTGGTATACCAGATTTTATCGGAAGCTTTGCTGAATCCATATGCGCTGATGTCGCCGCTGATGTTGGTCACTTGTTTTTTGTTATTTCCATCAGGGTCCATTTGCCAAAGTTGCATCGAGCCTGATTTATTGGAGAGATAGGTGATTTTTCTGCCATCGGGACGCCAGCGGGCAGTGTTGTCGTTATCGGGACCACCGGCAATAAGCACTGGAGTGCCTCCATTCGGTGAAATAGTGTACAAATCGTTATTGCCCTTGTTGGCGGCGATATCGATCATTTTAACTGAATACACTACTGATTTTCCGTCGGGTGAAACTTTTGGATCGGCCACTCGTGCCAGGTTCCACATCGATTCAGGGGTCAGTTTATTTTGAGCGGAACCTGATTGGGGATGAATTGCCCAACAGGCAAACAGAAATAAAAGAGTTTTCTTCATGAGGATGGATTTTAGGAATTCCAAAAGTCTGAATTTTCTATTGATTTAAATTTTATTTTACATAATTAAGGCATTATAATGCCGAATATTACCTCAAAATGTAGTGTATTTTCGTCGCCGGAAGCTGTTTAAAGCTAATTTTTGGATTTTCACCCATCAATAGTGGTATTTTGCCAATATTTGATGATTTTTTTCAACAGGGGTGTTAATTTAGTTGTATCGATTTGATAATGAACGATAAAAAAATATGTAGGATTATTGCTACAAACCTTTTTTTATTGTTATAAAATTGTAATCTTTGTAATCGTCGTTTTTTCCGCAATGGAAGGTAGGTGTATTTACCCATCCTAAAAGGAAGCGATGAACTAACCGTAAGTACAGTATTCAATCTATAAAAATAAAAACCGAGGAGCCATGACAAAATCTGCTACCAGGAATTATTCTTTAACAACATTAACAACAAGGAGCATTGTATTTTTAATGTTCTTGCTTGCTGTGATTAGCAGCAGGTCCAATGCACAGGTGGTGTATAATGAGTCGTTCGATATTGTCGGACCATATCCTGCTGGATCACTACCTAACGGTTGGGCACAAGGTAAATTTGGTGCCGGTGTTGATGCTGACAATTACTGGGACCGAATGGGTGCCGGAGCAACTGCGCCGAACTGTTCGCCACGAACCGGAACCGCGATGATGCGTTACCGTTCCAGTCTTACAAATGCCGGAGAGGCCTCATTTCTGGCATCGAAAAGACTTGACATGCGTAATTATTCAGGATCTCCTACTGTGAGTTTCTGGATGTATCGTGATGAGACCTGGGTAGGTTTCAACGACAACATCAGGGTATATGCAAACTCTACACCTGATATGAACGGTGCTCCGGTTCAGCTGACAGCAACTCCGATCAACAGACCTTGTGGTTCAGCTCCAGCAGTAGCTTGTCCTGTTTCATACAATGCTTCTGGCTGGAACCAGTATACTTATGTGATTCCTCCTGCATTCAATACTGCAAACGTTTACATTGTGTTTTTAGGAACAAGTGCTTTTGGTGCTCATATCTATATTGATGATTTCAGCGTGCAAACATGGCCAGTACTTGAGCAATCATATGTTTCTTCTTCAGTAATTCTCCAAAATAGTGCGACAACAGCTCAGGGCTTGACAAATCAGGATATCATCGGTGTAAGAATTACTGTTGATGGTTCTAACAACCCCGGAACTCGTGCAATTGTCAACTCCATTTTTAACACCATTGGTTCTACAAACCCAACAACCGATATTGTGAATGCTAAACTCTGGTATACCGGAGGTACTTCTTCTTTCAGTGTGGGTACTGCAACATTAGTAGGAACTTTTACGAGTCCATGGCTCACCAACTTCGCCACTATTCAGGCCAGTGGAAACTGGACAGGGTCGGTGGCATGGACCGGACTCGAGCATGGTGACAACTATTTCTGGGTCACCTATGATATTGCCCCGGGAGGTATTTCAGGAAACTTTGTGGATGCAGAATGGGTGAGTTTTGGTTTCAGAGTTCAGAAACCACTAACCACTGGAGTTGCTGGAACACCAACCATTACAGTCCCGAACAGCACCAGCCTCGTTGTTGGTATGGCTGTAACAGGAGTCGGTATTGCTGCGGGGGCCACAATTACAAACATCGCCGGAGCAACCGTAACATTGAGCGCCAATAATACCGCTGCTGTAAGTGGTACAGTAACGTTCCTTCTCACTGTGACACCAACCGTACAGACCATTGCCGGTAGCCGTGAGATTGACGTTGTATATTGTATTCCTACTATGATTGTGGGTACTTCATGGTTGAATTATAACACCAACGACTACATTGCCAACGTAACCATGGCAGGTAACCCAACAGCGCCTCCCGGAATCAACAACTCATTAAACTCAGTTGGTCCTAATGCAGGTGGATGTGCCGGTGGTCCGTGCCCCTTCAATACCCACCCGCCCGATTATGAATTGTTCCCTGCTGTTCCCGGTAAAACCGCTTCTTTAACTGCAGATGGTGTTACTATTTATACTATTTCACTCAAGGTAGGAACCTACTGCTGTAGTAACTATATTGCAGCATGGATCGACTTCAATAAGAACGGTTCGTTTTTGGATCTTGGTGAGAAAATTGCCCAATCAGGATCTCTTTCAAACAGTCAGGTTTATAACACAGTATTTAACGTGCCTGTTGGAGCAGTTACCGGTACTTCCCGTATGAGGGTAAGAGAGGTTTGGATCACTCCAAATATTGACCCATGTAACACATATACATATGGTGAAACAGAAGATTATGTTGTTACTATCCTTCCAACCTGCGGTGTTCCCGGATGGAAAACATGGTTAGGATTTACCGATGACTGGGATAACCCTGCCAACTGGTGCGGTGGAGTTCCAACTATCAACGACAATGCACGTCTTCCCGGTTCAGGTGGTATACCTTATATAAGGCCTGTTATTAAGCCGGGTGTTCTTGCCACTACTAAAAAACTGCGTGTTGAAGCAAATGACACCTTATATATCAGATCTTGGAGCAACTCATCACTGACTGTTTCTGACTCTATGTACATTCAGGCTCCTTCATCTATGGTGAAAGTAATTTCCACATTGGTAGATACTGCTCAGGTATCAAATGGTTTGTTGTTCCCATCTGCAACTCTTACCCCTATGAAAAACTCAACCAAATCAAAATCGATCTGGTTGTTTACTCAGGCTGAATTGATTGCTAAAGGACTGGTAGCCGGAGACGTAATTACCAACCTCTATCTGCACTTCGTCAGATCTTCAAATGCTAATCCTTACAAAAACGTTACCATCTCATATTACTACACCAACCCTGCATTTGTGTTCGTTCCCGGTGTGGGTGCAACCCTGCCACCACAATTGACGGCACCAGTGACTATATTTACAGGTGATGTGTTAGCTTCAACTTTTGCTGCTCCCGGAGCCGGAGGTTCATTCAACTTCCCAACCAACCCCGGTAGCTTTGTCTGGAGCGGATCAGCTAACAAACTGGTAATTGAATTATGCTATGATAACACCGGATTCCCAACTACAGGAACCAGTGACCAGCCTCGTTATACTCAAACCCTGGGTTTCAGAAATTATGGAACATTGCTCAATGTTGCAGTCATTAATACTCCTGCATGTGACATGAGACCTTCCAGTTCAACTACTGCTACCGGTACCATTGGAACAAATACCATCACCGTTGCTTCAGCTACATTATTAACTATAGGACAAAATGCAACAGGAACAGGAATGCCGGCAGGTGCAGTCATTACCAATATCGTTGGAAGCGTTGTAACACTCTCCGGTAACCTCACCGCAAATATTACTGCCAGCCCGGTTACATTTGGTTCCAACGTTTTCTGGACCCCATCCGATCACCGTCCGAACCTTACTTTCAAATACGATCGTCCTTTCACGAAATACCCGATAGAGGTTCGTGGTCACTGGGGTAATAACGGTACCTTCATTCCTGCACTAAGCAGAGTGTCACTGGCAGGAACTACTCCACAGAACGTTGCCGGTACCTCTACCACCACTTTCTATGACTTGAGGATCAATAACCTCAATCACGTGACACGTATGACCGATTTCACTATCACCGACTCACTCGATCTTACTAATGGTAGATTGAAACTGAACCTCGGACAAGTGAACCTGACCAATCCTGTTATCGGATCATTGAACCGTATCAACGGATTCCTGCAGTCTGAAACTGACGTTCTTGCAACTAATGTGGCTCCTTTTGGTAAGTTCCATTGGACCATGGGCAATACTCCCGGCTTACGTGTGATTCCGTTTATCAAATCAACCGGAGCTTATATCCCGCTCGATTACAATATCGATTCAGGTACACATGATGTGATATTCGCAACACACGCAACGGCGCCTAACAACACCAATATTCCTCCTGCAATCACCAATATCAACGGCTTCTTTACAGGAACCGATAACAGTAACAACATGGTTGACCGCTTCTACATGGTTGACAATACTGCAGGTTCAGGTTCACCTCAGGCCGACATTACCTTCCGCTATGCTATCTCTGAAAGAGCTGCAGGCGGTAACGTTAACGTGAAAGCACAACGTTGGTTGTCATCAACTGTTGAATGGGAATATCCTTTCATCCCAACACAAACTTTCACAGCTGGAACTCCTGATGTGGTTGCTATCACTGACTTTACCGGATTCAATTCTAACATTTGGTGGGCTCTCACCTTACAGGCAGCTCCACTTCCTGTTGAATTGCTCGATTTCACTGCTGTGCCTGTAAAAGACAAAGTGAAATTGTCATGGGTGACTGCTTCTGAATCCAACAACAGTCATTATGTTGTGGAACGCACCGTTGATCAATCTTCTTTCGACTACATCAGTCGTGTAGAAAGCCGCGGACCAAGCAGCTCAACTCTTGAGTATTATACTTGGGATAACAGTCCGTTAGATGGAAAACAATACTACTTCCTCCGTCAGCATGATATCGATGGCCAGGTAAGAAGCTATGGCCCTGTTTCTGTTGAATTCAAGAAAGATGTGTTTGATATCATTACTGCAACAACTGCATCATCCGACAAAGGTGTTACTGTAGTGTTCAACTACAATTCTACTGAGCCATACAACTACAGCATTGTTGATATGACAGGTCGCGTTATTGTTGCAAAAGGAAATAACAGCGCTGAGCCCGGTGCAAATGTGATTGATATCCCTGCCAGTCTGAGCAAAGGTGTTTATCAAATCATCCTCCAGAACTCAAGCAAAGTGGTTTCTAAGAAATTCTTCTACTGAAAGTCTGACAATTAACCCTATTAACCAAAAGGCCGCTTAACCAGCGGCCTTTTTTCGTTATGAAATATTCTTGTTTGGAAGGCATTTCAAAATTTCACAGCCAAGCGTTAGTTTCATTCTGATAGATATTTCAAATTTGATGTGAGTTTTATCCTTAGAGTATTTTAATTTTTATCATAGCTGAATCGTTACTGCAAGGAGAAGCAAGTTCGTGGGTCGTTAATTGATGTTCACTCTATAATGTAGCAGTTTTTTTTCGCTCAGCTCATGACTACTCTGACATGCCTGGCGCATAGGTAACACATTTGTAATAGCGGCAAAAAAAGTAATGCACCCCAACTCCTGTAACATTCATTGCTCTTTCATGCATTGAGATTGCGAATGAACTTTGCCATGGTAGTCTTATAGCGTATTTGCTATAAACGAACTTATGGTTGCATGTCAGCAAAGAATTTGAGAAGTATTGTAATGTTGAATATCAGATTGGTGCCTGAGTCATTTGTTATGATGCAATGCAGCCGATTCGTTAGAGAGTGCCACAATGATGCCTGCACCGGGCAAAAGAGTAAACCATAGAGCAGGTTTCATGTCTCTTGAGCAATTTCAAACTCATAAGACCGGCTTCGTAACCTATTGAACCCTGGAACTGTTTCCTTTCAACTTGAAAGCAACTGCAAATAAAAAAGCCACCGGATACCGATGGCTTTTTGTGGTTTTTTTATTGGTTAAAATCAACGGTGACTTACAACCAAAGGTGTTGAATAGTTTCCTGAAGAAGTATTGAGAATCATCATGTAATTGCCACTGGCAAGCTGGGAAGTGGTAAGTTGGTAGTTAGCATGAGCATCTTTATTGCCCAATTGACGAGACATTACCATCTTACCATCGGCACTGAAAATGTCGAGGGTAAAAACCACATCAGCCACCTTTGATAAATTGACAATAACAGATTGGTTGGCAGGGTTCGGATAAAAACTGAAAGGGGCATCCTTAATTTCGTTGATGCCAACTGTGCCTCCGCCTAATTTTGCAATATAAGTACCCCATTCACCGGGAGGTGATGTAATAGAAAATGTGCCCAGGGTAACAGTGCCGGTGTAGTCACCCGCAACATAACAGAAGCCACTTATATCGGCAATAATTGCTTTTCCGCGATCGAAACCCGTACCTCCGATCTTGGTTACCCATTTCAGAAGTCCGTTTGCATCATATTTTGCTGCAAAGCCATCATTGGCAGTAACACCTGTAACTGGTGTGCCGCTGAAGTTTGCATTTCCATTTATATGTCCGGTAACGTAGGAGCTGCCCACTGCATCGGTAGAAATATCATAACCTGCATCATCAATAAAACCTCCGGCAGTTTTCACCCAAACCGGAATACCTCCATTTGTATATTTGGCAACAATAATGCTACCATATTCATTATCAAACACATTAATGGATCCAAAACTGGCAGTATCGCCAATGAAACCGGTAACATAAATATTGCCCTGACTATCGTTACTTATTCCATACCCAATATCATTTCCTTTCCCACCACCTGATTGTACCCACGAGAGGTTACCACTTCCATCATAACGGGCCAGAAAAAAATCGTAGTTAAATACACTGGTAATGGTAGTGGATGTTCCAAATGTAGCTGTGCCCTGGTAATATCCGGTCAGGAAAATCGATCCACCGGGAAGTTGTTCCACTGCATACCCTTTATCGGTGGTTGCTCCGCCGGCTTTAACTGCCCAGATGCAGGTTCCTGCAGCATCGTATTTACAAAGGAAGATATCGGCATTGATAACGCTTCCGGTATTCATAGTAAACGTTCCAAAAGTTGCCTGATTCACAAAGTTACCTGTGATAAAAATTCCACCATTATTTTCGGCAGTAATTCCAACTCCGTAATCATCGAAAGTGCCACCTGCTTTTTTGAGCCAGTTACAGGTTCCTGAAGCCGGATCCAGCTGGGCAAGGAAGATGTCATTCAATCCTGTTGAGGCTTCTAAATTCCCACCAAAATTGATGTTATTACTGAAATACCCCAATACATATAGTTGGTTGCCACTGATAGCAATACCCCCGGCATATGCCGATGAAAAGTTGGCACCTGCTTTTACGGCCCACTGGCAAACTCCTGTTGGATCAAATTTAGCTACAAAGACCTCGCTGAAACCGGTTGCAAATAAGGTGTATACTCCAAAGTTTTTAGTTCCCGAAAACTCACCAACTATGTAAATATTTCCGGCTGCATCACGGGTGAGGTCATTGCTGCCATCATAATTGTTTTTGCCACCCAAACCTTCCGCCCATGCCCATGTAGTAGGCTGAGAAACAGATGGATACGAAATTGCTGAGAGCAATATTAAAATGAGTAGATTTCTGATTTTCATATGGTTACAGTTAGTGTATTTGCAAATATAAGGATTGTAAATGGTTCAGGGCAACAGCCCAAAAGAAACAATTAACGAATTGGTTTTGATAACCTCAGGTCTTAACAATTTTGCATTTCTTTCTGAATTGTCGCCGAGTTGTTATAAATTTGCACCTCGTTCTTTTAATAAGTTGCTTATCAAGAAAGGTGGAGGGACTGTGCCCTGTGAAGCCTTGGCAACCCTGAAGAATTAAGAATTAAGAATTAAGAATTAAGAGTTGGGAGTTAATGTTTTAGCAATTAACTCCCCTTATCTCTTATGGCCGCAATAACGCTTCGTTTGCATTCAATGATCCGTAGCGGGAATTTCCAATGTCCAAATTCCGGTATGAGAATTTTCAATGGCCCCAAAAGAATTAAGAATTAAAAATTAAGAGTTGGGAGTTAATGTTTTTGCAATTAACTCCCCTTATCTCTTATGACTTATGACCTTATTTAGCAGCTAATTATTCATTATTCAGCACCATCAACTCAATCTGTATAATGCTGTTGAGTAAATCAATTACTCTGGTGTTGTGAAGATCTGTTTCGCTGTTCAGAACAGGAAGCATGTTCTTTGAAGAGGATGTCGATTTCTCCAACTGCTCATTGTATGAAGCTATTGACTTGTTGAGTTGAATCAGCTTCAAAACGCCCTCGTTGTTGTTATCAAGATACACATCTGCAAAGGTGTCACCAATCCATGCTTGTTTTTTCTCATATTGAAAATCTATACTTTTTTGTCCTGTTTCTTTTTGCAACAAAAATTCTTTAAGTTCTTCGGATATAGCCAGTATTTCCCGACCGGTAGGCCCATAGGGAATATTGGTCTTTTCAGTATTCTGATGTAAGGAGGGATGTGAATGCAGGATCTGTTCGTTACGCAGAAAATTTTCAGTTGACATGAATTGCATCTTCAGCGAGCTTTGGGGTGACCTTACCAATGACAGAAACAACCCGCATCCTGCAATCAGTAAAATTGAGGTCATAACCGTATTAAGTTTTGTGTCGGATTTTCTTATTCCGCTGAAAAAGTTGTAGGGGAGGTAAACCAACAGAAGAATTGCTATACCTGTCATGCCCATCATATTGGCGTAGGGCCAATGTTGAATTTTGAAAAGAGCGCTCATCGAAATAATGATTGCAGCTACTGTTCCGATTCCGGATAGAATTTTATCGCGGGTTGATTTTTGTTCCTTTGCCTTGAAGGTAAACATGAGTGGTAGAAAAACCAGACTGAACAAAATGATGCCCAGAAATATTCCAATCGCCGCCCCCGGCATGTGGAGAAATTTGAGAATGATTCCGGTTGTCAGCAATACAGTTGCTATAACACCGCTTATAAGCATTGATTTTTTCATATTGTAGTAGTGTTTGTTGTTGAGGAGAAGTTTTGTTTCTGCTTCGATCTCTTTCAGATCTTCTCTGAAGAATGTAGCGACAGTAGCAGTATAGCACCTTCGGAAGTCTCCTTTTGCTTCCGGATTACGCTCAATTAAACAACAAATATGATCCACCAAATCGTGTTGCAGACTTTCCATCTCAATGCCACGTGCACGTATGTCATCAATAATGAAATCAATCTCAGCTTCACTTAGCTGATACGAACTGGTTTCTGTATTGTCGGTTTCCCTTTGTTGCATTTCAATTCTTGTATAACTTTGAAATGATAGAATCAGATAGGATTACCTGTTTCATTCCCGAGATTCAATAAAAACCTCATGGTGTTCATGAATTCAGCAAGTTCATTTATTTTTTCGTGAGCCTTCGTTTTTCCGGTAGCACTCAGTCTGTAATATTTCCTCACCCGTTTTCCAATATATTCGGTCTCGACTTCTACCAAACCTTCATTTTCCAGAGAATGAAGCGTAGGATACAATGCCCCTTCTGTGATCTGAATCTTGTCAGAAGTGAGCTCTTTCACTCTTTGAGTAATCTCGTATCCATACATCCGCTCATTGTCACCTAATAGTTTTAATACTATCGTCTTTAAAGTGCCTTTTATTAGTTCCGTTGAATAAATCATGTTCATAGTTTCTTAACGCAATAATACATAAGAATGTTATGCATATTAAAACAATGCATCAAAAAAATTCTTAAGTAACAGTAAATCAGGCAAATAAAATTTAGAGTGCTCCGGTTGATAGGGCCTCCATAGTCCCTGAAGCCTTATTTCAGACCCCATAAAAGTTTGTTGATTTGTCTGTTTTACCAGTGGTCGGAAATGCCCGTAAGGCCATACTCACCATAAATGGTTATTGCTTCGCTTACTGAACTTTGGGAATTTTGAAAACTGTAAATACTCATTTGTTAACATTATAATCACAATCATAATTAAGTTGTTATGAACCTGAAACAATTGATTTATAAAATTGCTCTGTTGATTTGTGCGGGTACCGCAAATGCACAAACATGGACGGCGCAGGTTTCCAATGTCACTGCCGACTTAAAAGGTGTTTATTTCGGCACCACTCAGGATGGCGTTGCAGTTGGACTTAATGGAACCATCACAAAAACCGTTGATGGTGGAGCAACATGGACACCACAGTTCAGTGGAGTTACTGTAAATTTATTCGGAGTTCACTATTCAAGTGCTCAAAGAGTATATGCAGTGGGAGTTGGAGGAACCATCATTGCATCAATAGACGGTGGTGTGCAATGGACCGTTAAAAACTCGGGCACCACTAATATATTGTACGATGTCTTTTTTGTTTCGCAAACTACAGGATGGGCAGTAGGTGAAAACGGCACCATTCTTCATACAATGAACGCCGGCAATAACTGGATTGCACAAACCAGTGGTACAAGTGAAATATTGAATTCAGTATTTTTCATTTCGCCAACGGAAGGATGGGTGGCAGGAAATGACAATACTATTTTGCATACTACTGATATGGGTATGACATGGACCGCCCAGAGTGCTCCTTATGGAAGTTATCGCGATATCAGATTCATTTCTGCAACTAAAGGCTGGGCCTGCGGTGGTGGCTCAGGAACCACTATCGTTACAACAGATGATGGTGGACAAACATGGACCCAGTTACCTTATGGCTTCACACCATATATGATGGCAATACACTTTGCGAGCCCTTTGGTTGGATGGGGAACAGTGGCAACTTCTATCGTTAATTATAATACACTTCGCAATTCAACAGATGGTGGCCTCAGCTGGACCCAGGTGAACACCCCAATACCTATGAGCGGAGAAGATATCTTTTTTATGAATGCATCCAATGGATGGCTTGTGGGTTCAGAAGGAAAAATTCTGAAATATTCAGCTCCTGTGGGATTGAATGAAATTAGTGAAATGGGAATTTCGGTATATCCTAATCCATCAACTCAATATGTGATCTTTGGCAATGTAACAGATCCATTGTTAGTGGAAATCAAAAATGAACTTGGTCAACCGGTATTTATCAAAAAAATTAGTGCATCTGAACCGCAGCTGGATATCAGATCGCTTCCAAATGGATTTTATCTGATTCGCATTTCAGATGAGGACCTTACCGCAACAATAAAATTTGTGAAACAATAAGAAAGGTACAAATAGTTTTTTTGAAATAAAATCTGAACTGCACTCAGCAGGTGGTTCAGCAAAGGTGGCTTCAGTAACCTGCGTAACATGGCAGTGGGACTCATATAACCGATAGGAGCATATTAATGAAATTTGTGCTTAATGGTTTCCCAAAGTTGGTAGCTTAGTCGGGTTTTGCAGAACTGCTTTTTGCCACCTTTAATTAAAGTTAATCGAAAACTACCGGCTTTTTCATTCAACTTCTTTCATTTTGGTAACGATACTTGCTGCAATTTAATTCACCAGTATTGGGGATTGCCTGATTTCGTGATCTCAGCCAAATTTGGACTGATTGGCGTGGTCCGTTAAAATTGATAGGTTATAACATCAGCTTTCTCAGATCAGGCAATCAGGTTACAGTTAAATTTCTAAATATGAATCGGTTATATTCATTTACTTATTTCAGGCGTACTGTAGTTGTGTCGTTGTTATTGGTTTTCATCAGTGCCATGAATGGGAATGCCCAATCCGATGCATCCTTGAATGAGCTGTTGGCAATTTGTAAGAAAGCCAAAACGGAAACGGAAGACAACGCGCGATTCATCAAACAATTCTGGAACGTTAATGAGCCACGCTATATTGAGTCGGTTAAACTATACAATACAGCACGCGCTGAGGTATATGAATGGATTGAGTTTTATAAACTAGAAACTACTTCTGCCATCGAAAACAGGTCGTATGATATCAAAACAGAATCCCTGAGAGCCAAAATTGAAGATGCGCTTCAGGCAGTCAACCACTTTAACAGTTATTATAGTAATGATAACGGAAACACCAATGTGGTTGCCAGAAATTCGGGACCGGTCTCACCAATTATTAATATTTCCTCTTGCTTCGATGCAGCATTAGGAACCATTAAATTCATTCACGAATCAAAGAAAGAAAAACAAGCTACCCTTAAAAAGGAGCTACATGAAAAACTGGAAGGCTACCTGCTTCCGGTATTTAATGAAATCAAATAAACTGCTGAAGTATGAAAAAGTTCCTCTTACCGATTATTCTGTTCTTATGTGGAGCAGGATTGTTTGCATTCACCCAGTTCACCAGTGGAAGCATTGATGACCTCGAAATTAAAATCGAAAATGCTCCTGTGATTATGCCGGCATGCTATAAAGTTTATGCCAACCCTGAAGCCTTGTCGGGACGCTATTTCTTATTCAAAATGCTGATCACGAATAAGGGAACCCGGCCTGTCAGAAATATCAAGGCAGCATACGAAATCCCGAAATTTATTGAACAAACGGAAATTGAAAAAATCAGTGTGCTCAACCCTGGCCAATCGATGGTGATTGCATGCTATCCTGTTTTCAATGATGATGTTGTTAATAAAACAACTTCTTCTAAAGAGAAAGCAAAAATTGTTCTGACCAGCTCAGGCGGCGATCGTGAAGAAGAATTCGGATTTGAAATGAAAGGTAGAAATGAATTCCTTTATACCTGTGTAAACCCCGAGGAAATCAGAAGTTATAAAGATATGTTCGACAACGACCCTTTGTTGGCATGTTACGTTACTCCTGAAGATCCTATCATCAAATATTATACGCAGCAAATGCAGGAAAAGGTGCTGAAAGGCGAAACTGCAGCTGTCACAAATGACCCCAAAGAAGCAGTTCGATTATTAATGGGTGTGTACCAGTCAACCTACCTTAGCGGAATGGTTTACAGTGGTACATCCGGAGTGCCTTCTAAATTCGATGATCTGCAGTCGATGGTTCAGAGTTTACGTTTACCACGTGAAGTTGTAACAGGTAATACCGGTTTATGTATTGAATTGTCACTGCTCTACGCAAGTGTGTTGATGGCTGCAGGACTCGATCCTGTTATTTATCTGATACCCGGTCATGCTTATCCCGGAATTGTGTTTCAGGGCCAATATTATGCTATTGAGGCAACTGCTATTGGTGGAGAAGGACTTGGTGGTCGCCAGGGAGCTGAAGCAGCACTTCAGAAAGGTATGCAACAACTCAATGAATTTATAAAGGCTGCACAGATGGGTGATGAGCGCTATAACATCATTAACATTCGTGATATGGTTGCTCAACAAATCACACCGATGGAATTGAAAGACGATCAGTTCCTCAGGGAAAAAGTTGAGAAGATAGCTTCCGGATGGGTGAATGGAGCGCTTTCAAATGATGTGCAAACCAATTTTGCCGCCAATAATGGTGGAGGTGGTGGCGGAGGAAATTCCGGCGGTGATAACGGAGGAGGTGGTTCAGGTATGGCCGCATATTCTGGAAATGTAAGCTTCAGTTATCCTTCACAATGGAGACGAATAAACAATCCCGCTGCATCCTATCTTCCCCAACTCATTCATGCATTTCAATCTCCCGATAATATGGCCAGTATTCAGGTTTACCAGATACAGGGAGCAGGAAGTCCCAATCAAGCTATGCAGGTAATTCAGCAACAACTGTATCCAACCGGACAGGAAGTTCAATATCAGCCTGCCGGAAATTCGGGAAGTTATGAGGTTTTTAATGGTGTCACATACAGTGCTAACGGTTCCATGCAATGGCAGGCATATATGAAACGTTCGGGAGGCGGTGTTGCCGGAGTTATTCTCGGATCAGCAAGTGGAGGTGAAGGATATAATGGACTTCTCAATCAGGTAAAATCAACTATTCGTTAGAATTCTTATGTTAACACAGATCATCATGAAAACAAAATTCATTTTAGCTATAGCCATCTGCTTACTGGCAACATTCGCAAAAGCACAGGAAATAAAACCCTTTAAAGTAAATCTCGAATTTGCATTGGATGAAAAAGGAGATGCAAAAGTTACTTATTCCATGAAAATGAATGCAGCCCAATGGGATGTATTTAAACAAACAACCGGAACCAATCAATCGCTGCTTAAGCGTGAACTGGAACGCGCTTTACCCGGTTATTTTCTTTCCGATTTCGAATATAAAGAGGACGCAATGAACAGAAGCTATTCACTCACCTTTAATGCTTTTGGAATGTGCAAAATGGCCTCTTCAGGAAAATATACTATCGATCTCGATTCAAAGGACCCTGACATTACAAAAGTTGATGACCATACCTATATGATGATTTCTGAATCGTCGGCAGGAGGGCAACTTATTCAGACCACTCAGAAAATCATTTTTCCTGATGTTGCATCTGATATTACCCAGTCAAAAGATTCATTTGGGAAAGCACATTTTGTTTTTGATATGCCGGGTAATAGCACCAGTGGTATGGTGATGAAGTACGGCGGAATTGGCATGATGGTGTTAGCCGCTTTCCTTGGCTTTAAAAAATCACGTGAAGCTTAAGTAAGAGTATGTGTATTCATAGCCGGGTGCAGTTGCATCCGGCTTTTTTTTGCCTTCTGTTTTTCTATAGGGAAACTTTCATATCATCGAAATTGTTCAATTATTTCATGATTGAGCTAATATGAAAAAGATAGGATCAGGTCGTATCCACATCATGAGTGTCCACATCGACAGAATCATCGAAATGGCATGGGAGGATCGCACACCTTTTGAAGCTATTTACAATCAATTCGGACTCAGAGAAGAGGAGGTGCGTGCTTTCATGAGGAAAAACCTCCGGTTTAAGAGTTACATCCTCTGGAGAAAACGTGTTGAAGAAAAATCTTCCAAACATCTTTCCAAAAGAAACCCGGAAATTAACCGCTTTAAATCATCAAGACAAAGATTGATTTCAGGAAATAAATTCAAATAATCCGGAAACTCTTTTTGTTTCTTCTTATTTGAATGAAGGCCTCAACAACATCAAAAGCAAAAAGCTCTGTTAATGTTTCACAATTCTTTTTGTAACCACAGTATGATCGGTGGTAATTTTTACAAAATAGAGCCCTGACGCTATACCTGATAAATCGAGTGAAGTTTCGGAAACCAAAGGTGCAGTTATACGTTGTCCGGAAACAGTGAACAATTCAATAGCGAGCAGTCGCTGCCCGTTTGCCGATACCTGCACTATACCACTGGTGGGATTTGGATACACCATGACATCATTTTCAGCGAAAGTGGTTTCTGTTATTCCTAACGGAGCAGGGCCATACGTAATATTGAGTACCGGTGCCAGTTCAGGGTCAGCGGCACCTGTAAAGGTCACCATTCCGGTTGCACCACTTGCAGAAATCAGAAATTGTGTGAGCGTATCGTTTGAAATATATGGCAGTAACGTTGAAGGTAATTCCAGTCGGATCCAATTTCCATTATCAGCAACGGCACCAAACTGGCAGGGAACATCAGTTGCATTTCCCGGTGCACCGAAATCAGCTGCTTCAATATCTGCCGAAGTGCTGAAAGCCCCTTTGATAATTTTAACCTGAAGAGGTCCTGTTGATGGGTTGCTTCCCGACAAGGCACTTCTCTGCAGAAAAATACTTGCCTTTGCAACACCTGTATCGGGCATCGATTGCGTATCGAACGATAACAGTGTGGCATAATTTGCTGTTCCGTCAAAGCCCAATTGAAGTGAAGTGTTCACATTCCCGGCATCGGATACAGATCCTTCACGTGTACCGCCCTCCGAAATAAAATACTGGTCATCCATGAGTGCTTTCTGATAAAATTTACGGGTCTGATATTCGAAAAACAAATCGTAAGCAGCAGGTGCAAGATGAAAGCAATCTCTGAAGATGACATAATATCGCATTGATGACTTTGGAGACGGGTAATCTGAAAAACCATCAGGAAGTGTTGCTGTGAAAGGTGCATATGTACCACCGGGCGGCACCGACAGGGCTGTTGTTTGCCCATATAAATATTGCATCAATCCTGTGGCTCTCACAAATTCAACTTGAGGATCATTGTTTGCAAGAATTTCCATTTTTGCTGAATAGGTATTGAGAATTCCGTTCAATTGAGTGAAGGTTGGAAATCCCATGCCCTGCCATAAATTATAAAATGGATGAGTATTCTGAAATGGAGCCAGCTCAGAAATTATTTCACCGAAATTCGGATAGGCATAGCCGCTCCACACAACAGTCACACCGGGTCGCGCAACTTTAATGAAATCAATGATGGTGGTCAGACGGGCATACACAGAATCGAGTAGCGAATCGGTCTGATAGGTGGTGTAATTCACATTCCATGTATTGAGTACATCGTTACCCCCCAAACTCAAATGTACCAAATCAATGTCGGGATGCAGTGTAAGTTGATTTTGAATTTCTGCCAAACGTGCCGGATCGAGAAAGTCGGTAGTGACTGTTCCGGCTTCAGCCAACGTAGCATTGGTAAAAAATTTATAGTTGCTGTGACCCCATCTGGTAAGCGCAGTATTGATGGAATTATCGCTACCCATGAACTGAGCCCAACTGTCACCGATCAATAACACCCTGGTAACCGGTGTTTCTGAACACTGTGCTGTTAACATGACTGGCAACATCAGTTGAAATAAAACAGCTATTGTAAAGAGGTGCTTCATGGTTGTAAGTTTTGTTGTTAAAATTAAGTTCACTTTTGAATCAATGCTTTTGCAATGTAGTGAAAAATCACTTTCAATTTAAAATAATTGAAAATCAGCAATTTATGGTTTTCATTTTGATAAGTTCCCAAAATTGACTTGTTTTGCAATGTTTGATTAGTAAATGAAAAACCTATTCATATACCTGCTTGTTTTTTCAGTGCTGCTTAATTCTTTCAGCAGCATGGTATCTATTGCCGGTTACGAATTGAACAAAACTTTCATCTCAAAGGTACTTTGTATTAATAAGGATGTTCCCAAATCGGGATGTCACGGTAAGTGCCACCTCAAAAAGGAGTTGCAGAAGCAGGAGGGTCATCAAAGTAAATCAGGGAACCCTACCAAAGAGAAAGAAGGCAATTGGACATTTACTATTTCTTCATCAGATTCTTTTCATAGTTATCCGCTGATCGTGAGTTTCACAAATATTTTCTATAAAGACGGTATGTTGAATATCCCGTTTGTTAAGTCCGTTTTTCACCCACCGGCAGAACTGGTTGCTTAATTTTTTCCTTTTTAGGTCATTTTAATTAACAACCCGGCTTTTGAAAGCAGGCTTGCATATAATTTATGCGCCACAAAAGTCATTATTCAACATTCAAATGAAAAGACATATACTATCTGTTCTATTGTTAATATTGCCCGGATTTCTTTCTGCTCAAAATCTGATCTGGGATAATGCAGGACACCCGTTTGTCCGTGAGGTTTATGGTGTAGCGTTTTCTGCCGATGGTTCCAAAGTGCTGAGTGGAAGTGAATGTACTGAAACCAGATTGAGGATGTGGGATGTGCAGACCGGCAGTATGCTGTGGGAATATCAGCTTGATTCCAATTTGATGTGTACTGCAGGAGTAAAATTCAGCAGCAATGGTAATTGGCTCGCTGCTCTCGAAGAAATGGGATATTTATTAATGTTCGATTTGAGCAGCGGTACTCCTTCGCTTACATACACTGTTAATACCGGTACATCGGGAGCTTTCGCTGTCGATTTTTCACCGGCAGGCGATAAGGTTGTTACAGGTTGTACAAACAACAAGATGATTATTTATGATGTGACAACAGGAAGTCAGTTGCACAATGTAAGTGCTCATTTGGGATATGTATTTTGTGTTGCTTGGTCGCACGATGGTCAGTTTATAGCTACCGGTGGCCAGGATAATACTATCAAAGTATGGGATTCAACAGGAACTCTGCTTTCAACTTTAACCGGACATACCGGCGATGTTTATGATGTGAAGTTCAGTGCCGATGATAATTTTTTGGTTTCCGGTTCACAGGATAATTCTATTAAAATCTGGAACAGGTCAACTGCACAACTGGTTCATACTATCACCGGCCACACCAACGATGTAAGAGCCGTGGCTATTTCTCCCGACGGAAATTATATTCTCAGTGGCGCAACTGATGCTACAACAAGAATCTGGAACTTCAACAATTATAGCCAGATTGCCAGTTTTAACCAAACCGGAGCTGGAAATGTTTACACTGTGGCCTGGTCTCCTCTTGAAAATAAAGTGGTAACAGGAACTCAGAATAATAAGGTTTTGCTTTGGGATATTAATAATCTGGTAGGTATTCAGGATGTTGATGGAGTTCAGAATGCAGGAATTTTCCCGAACCCCGCCTCAAACGCAATCACTGTAATTTCCGATGGCTTACCATTCCCTTCCCGTTACGATGTTTTTTCATTGCAGGGCAAAGTGGTATTGTCAGGCATTTTGAATTCTGAGGGAAGATTGGATATCTCTTTACTGGATCCGGGCAGCTACTTTATTCGTATCTACGGAAGTAATGGACCTTCAGTTGGACGATTTGTCAAGGTTCGTGATTAATGCTTCTTGGTAAAAGATTCAATTTATCATTTTCGCTAAACAAATTTATTTATGGATAGTAAAATAATTGTAGCCTTTATAATTGTGGCCACTATGTTGGTCTGGCGTTTCATTAAAATATTTTCTTTGATTCGGAAATACGAATCATAGTATAAAGACAATATCTGCATGGCAGGTGTTTTGGTTCATCATCGGCACCGGTAAGAGGTTCTTAGCAAGGGAAGCTTTTAATACTGGTGCCGCTTTTCTTTTTTTACCCTTTCGGGATTCTTTATTTTTTCCATATTGACGGGTTATGTTGCAGGGCCTCTGTGGTTTACAATGCGCATAGGCTTCTTTGCTTATCCGTACCAGTACGTACATTATTTACCCATGATACGGTATTGAACAGTGGGTTAAGGTCCCCATACCTTTGTAGAAAAAACAAAATGAAAAACTTCTACTCCCTG
>ERZ650309.397-NODE-397-length-21632-cov-5.565139_pt1 | contig 21632 bp, 24 predicted proteins | sample MGYA00376245_ERZ650309 | MGnify/ENA primary metagenome ERZ650309 (study PRJEB26733, sample SAMN07839294) | wastewater metagenome | biome: urban; feature: wastewater treatment plant; material: waste water | place: USA: North Carolina | collected 2016-04-26 ...
CGCGGGTGCCTACCGGCAGGTCCTCGCAGAGGAAGTCCTCGCCGTAGAACATGATGCGCGGCGCGGAGTCGGTGTCGATGGTGATGACGTTTTCGTCGGCAGAGTCAGAGCGGAGAGAGCGCATAGCCGCTCACGTATCGCAGACTTTTGCCGCCGAGGCAAGCTTCGCCCGACCTTACGGATCTAAAAGTCGTCCATCGGCGCCTCGATGAACTTGCGGCAGGATGGACATGTAAAGACCGGGCCATAGTCACCCATGCCTTTTTTGAGCTTGTCGTTTTTGCAGAACGGACAGGTCAGGTTCGAGGTCCGCCCGGCGGCGATCTGCTCCATCACTTGCTTTATGTCGCTCTGGCTCATGTGGGTCTCTCCGGAAAGATCTCAGCGATTGACGATCGATGTAACGGGCGATTAACGGGCGACTAACGATCGATTTATTTGGGCGGCTCCTTGATTTGCGCCACCACGAGCTCCATCGGGACTCCGTGCCAGCGCAGGAAGCCCCGCAGCTCGCCCGCTTCTTTAGCCGTCTGGGCGAAGTAGAGCGGAACCTGCGTCCCCTGGGAGTCGCGATAATAAACGGTGAAGTGGCCGGGCTGCGGCCCCGCCGCCGGATCGATCGCCCGGTTGTGCACCCGGATGACCCGCGACAGCATCGGCTGCGGCAGCTCGGCGAGCTCCTGCAGGACCGACCAGCCGATGGTCTCGGTGGGAGCCAGCGGACAGACGCTCAGCCCGGCGTTCTGTCCCGGAGTCTGCCCGACCGGAGTCTTGGGCGATAGGAGCTGAAACAGCCGCATGCCGACCCGGCCGCCCCAGCTGTGGAACTCGCCCAGGCCCTCAAGTACCTCGGTGTCGGGCGGCCGGTCGATGCTGCGCGCGAGCTCCTCGGCCGACATCTGGAGGCTTATGAGCGGACAGAAATAAAGCTGCTGCGGCCCGAAGTCTGAAGCCCACTCCTCCTCGAGCCGGGCAAGCGGCAGCCAGGTAATATGCGGCATTTAAGCAGTATCGCGCAAAGCCGCCGCCAAGGCACGCCGAACCGCCGGACAGTCACCGGACACCTACCCGACAACTATTGGACAACTACTGAACAAATACTGAACGAATACTGAACGCCCACTGGACGTTGCAGCGTCTGAGTCGCTGTTGACAGGCAGGCAAGGTTATGGCGTAAAGTCCATACAGATATGGCGCTTATCGGCACCGAGATACCCGCGGGTGCGACGTTTCACGACTGGCCCGGCTTCGTGTTTGATACCGAGACGACCGGCGTCGACGTCAATCAGGATCGCGTGGTCGAGCTCGGGGCGGTGTGCATCGCTCAGGGAGTGCACGCGGCGGTGCGCAAGATGCGCATCGATCCCCAGATCCCGATCCCCAAAGGCGCCAGCGACATCCACGGCATCCGCGATGAGCACGTCCGCGGCAAGCCCGCCTTCGCCGCCATCGCCCCCCGCTTCCTCGAGTATCTGGACGGGCGGGCGCTCGGGCCGGCGACGCCGTGGCTGTGCGGCTACAACGCCACCGGCTTCGATGTGCCGCTGCTCAACGCGGAGCTCGCGCGGGTCGGCATCGAAGCGCGCATCGATGTCGGGCGCGTCGTCGATCCGATGGTGTTCGTGCGCTGGCACCTGCGCCACCTGCGCAGCCGCTCGCTGGAGAGCGCCTGCCAGCACTTCCGCATCGAGCTGCTCAAGGCCCACTCGGCGCTCGATGACGCCACCGCCACCGCCGAACACCTTGATGTGGCTGGCGCCGGCCTCCTTCAGCATGTCGATCATGTACTTGAAATATTCGACGTGCCCGCCCTGATAGCTGGACAGCGCGATGCCGTGGGCGTCTTCCTGCAGTGCGGCGTCGACGACTTCCTTGACGCTGCGGTTGTGGCCGAGGTGGATGACCTCGCAACCCGAGCCTTGCAGGATGCGGCGCATGATGTTGATCGACGCGTCGTGCCCGTCAAACAGGCTGGCGGCGGTGACAAAGCGCACCTTGTTTTTAGGTTTGTAGACAAGGTGTTTGGTGTCGAGATTGGACATGCGTTCCTCCATCGGCCCGGCTCGGCCCGTTTGCCCGAAATTGTCGCAGAAAACCGGCACAAGTTGACGTTAACGTCAACTTGTGTGGACGCTGCCGCTTGCGTATCGTGCGGTTCGCAGCCTGATCGAACTTGATCGATGTCAGGGTATGCGCCAGGCCACAGTGGACGCCGTGGCTCACCACACGGATCGTTGTTCTACGTCAATGGGCAACGCCCGCAGTGGGGCCACATTACGCCCTGTACCAATAACTCATCGCAACAGGAGTCCTCCATGTTCAAGAAGATTTTGATCCCCGTCGATGGCTCTGATCTCTCGCTGCGGGCGGCCGCAACCGGTGTTCAGCTCGCCAAGGAAGTGGGTGCACAGGTGGTGTTCCTGCATGGCATGGCGCCGTATATCGCGCCCTATGCGGCCGAGATTTCGATGGTCGACGACAAGACGCAGATCGCGTTTGAGAAAAGCGTCACGGACGGCAGCAGCAAGATGCTTGCGGACGCCAAGAAGATTGCCGACGCGGCAGGTGTGGCCTGCGAGACGGCCCATGCCGTCAGTTCACGTCCCGAGATGCTCATCGAGAAGACCGTCCATGACAAGGGTTGCGACCTGGTGGTGATCGCCACACACGGACGCGGTGCGGTCGGCCGCTTCGTGATGGGCAGCGTGACCAGCCGTCTGCTGCCGATTTCGTCCGTGCCGGTGCTGGTTTACCGCGACGCCACGATGGCGAAAGACGCCTAGATTCCCGTTAATCCGGCGCGATTCCATCGCGCCGCCCACGGCCCGCGCCGGACTCCGCGGGCCACCCCCTCTGCATCCACCTCACGGAATGGTTGTTACAAACCGTTACCGAGCGTTCATCAATGGTTTGCAGACGGCGGAGATAGTTGATTCATGCCAGATCGGTATGCAATCAGGAGTCAGTCATGCAGTCACACATTCAACCAGTCACGCAGCAGTTCCGCGTCGGTAACACGGGTCTGATGGCTGCCTCACGCAACGCGTCGCGCGACGCCGTGCTGGAGCAGGTTGTCGCTCTCGGCCGTGCCCGCGTCGTTACCGAAGGCACTGCGATCCATCGTGCCGGTGATCCTTTCCGTTCAGTGTTCTTCGTCAAGTCGGGCGCCGCCAAGCGGATGCTGATTCAGGAAGACGGTCGTGAGCAGATTCTCGGCTTCCCGATGCCGGGCGACATCGTTGGCATGGAAGCGATTGACGCCGGCGTACACACGACGACGGTGATTGCACTTGACCTCTGTGCCGTGGTGGAAATTCCGTTTGAAGCCATCGAGGCGCTTGCGGCAGAAAACCCGGCTGTGTCCCGCTTCCTGTATCACCGCATGAGTGCTGCGCTGCGTGACGAGCACGGCTGGCTGGCTGCGCTTGGCCTGCTCAATGCCGACGAACGCGTCGCTGCGTTCCTGCTTGATCTGTCGCAACGCTTCTCGGCGCGTGGTTTCTCGGCCCGCCGCTTCATGTTGCGCATGACGCGTGCCGAAATCGGCAGCTTCCTTGGTCTGACGCTGGAAACTGTCAGCCGCGTGTTCTCGCGCTTCCAGAAGCTTGGTTTGCTCAAGGTGACACGTCGCGACATCGAGTTGCTCGACATGGACGCGCTGGCATCACTGGCGCATTCGCAAACGATGAACTGATTGTTGACCCCGGCAACTGTGCTGCCGGGGCTGACTACCGCTTGCCGTCGGGCTCGTCTGACAGCACTTTGCGGACCGCCTGTCCAAGCTGGTCGCGAGAGTAGGGCTTGCGCAGAAAGGCGATTTCGTCATTGAGTCCGAGCTGCAGCGGCAGCGCACTCTTTGCGTAGCCTGAGGCGTAGAGCACACGCAGGTCGGGCTTGATTTTCTGCAGTGACGCCGCAACGCGCGGGCCGGTTTCATCGCCTTGCAGGACGACATCAGTGAACAGCAGTGCGATGTCCGGGTGCGCGCGCACTCGGGTGCTCGCCGTGCGACGGTTGGTCGCAGTGAATACGCGATAACCCAGGGACTGCAGGAAGCGCACGGCAACCGCCAGGACATCGGGATCGTCCTCGACCACCAGCACTGTCTCGTTGCCAGCGAGGGAGGCAGTAGCCTTGCGTGATGATGGGTCGCGATGCAGCGATATCCCCTCGGCTACTGGCAAGAACAGATTGATGGTCGTTCCCACACCAATTTCGCTGTATGCGGTGACGTGCCCGGCGCTTTGTTTGGCAAAGCCATAGACCATGCTGAGCCCGAGCCCGCTGCCTTTGCCGACGGCCTTTGTCGTGTAGAAGGGCTCGAATGCACGTGCTAGGGTTTCGCGCGACATGCCAGTACCGGTGTCGGAGACGCTGAGCCGTACATACCTGCCAGCCCTCAGATCGTCGGTTTCGTCGGCACCGCCGCCTTCGAGCACCACTTCGCTGGCTTCGATACCCAGCTTGCCACCTGCGGGCATGGCGTCGCGGGCATTGACGGCGAGATTGAGCAACGCCGTCTCCAGTTGTCCGCTGTCTGCCAGCGCCAGCGGAAGCTCGGGATCGGTCGTTACGATGATTTCAATGTTGGGCCCGAGCGTTCTTGCCAACAGGTCACGAAATGCCGACAACAGCTCAGGGATGCGTATCGGCGCCGGCAACAAGGTCTGGCGCCGGGAAAATGCGAGCAGCTTGCCGGTGAGCTCTGCACCACGCCGCGCCGCGCGGTGCGCCGAGGCGATGGCACGTTGCGCGAACGGGTCGGGCAGTGCCATGTCTTCCAGGATTTGCAGGTTGCCGGAGATCACCGTCAGCAAATTGTTGAAATCGTGGGCGACACCACCGGTCAGCTGGCCGAGCGATTCAAGCCGTTGCGACATCAAGAGCTTGTCTTCAACTTCCGCACGTTGCAACGCGTTGGACGCGATGTTGGCGATCGCTTCAAGAAAAGCAATGTCGTCGGTGGCAAAGTGATGCGGTGTGCGCGACGCAGCGACCAGCACGCTATGGTGATCGGCGCGGTCACCGATCGCCGCCAGCATCAGTGAGCGCATGCCGGCGTTGATGAGATCGGGCCAGATACTGATGTTGCTGGTCTGGACATCACCGACCAGTGCTGGCGCTCCCGAGCGCAGAATCGAACCACACAACAATGCGTCGGTATCGGTCACAACAAAACCGAGCAGTGGCGCGGCCAGCGGTCCAGCGGCGCTAGTGCAGGTTGCGGTGTTGGCGCCAGGCGCCTTGCGCAACAGCAGCACCGCATCGGCCGCCAGAGGCGGCGCGGCCAATTGCGTCGCCTGATCGCCAATCGCGTCGAAGTGCCGCTCACGCAGCGCAAGCTGGCTGATCCGGGTGAGCGCCTTCGCCCGTTCGAGCTCGCGCTCCTTCTGACGAGCGAGCAGTCGGTCAGTTACGTCCCGCATGGTCACGATGACCTCGGTGCCCGACGAAGTTTGGGTCGGTGCCAGGGATATCTCGACGGGGAACTCGCGACCACTCAGCTTGATGGCACGCAGCGTGCGGCCGACCCCCATTGGTCGCCGCAGTTTCTGTGCAACGAACTGTTCCCGCAGGGGAACATGCGCCCGCCGTGATGACATCGGGATCAGGCGCTCGACCGGAAGCCCGTGCAACTCGCCCGGAGCGGCATCAAGCAGATGTTCGGCCTCCGCGTTGTTGAGCCGGATACGCCCGGCAGCGTCAACTACCAGAATGGCATCGGGCGCAAAGTCAAACAGTGCCTTGTACAGGTCCCCCGGCGCTGGGGTGGCGTTGGGCGCGCGTTTCATCGTTTGTTCGGTGTCGTTGCCAGCATGTAACCGGCGCCACGAACGGACTTGATCAATCGCGGCTCCTTGCCGTTATCGCCCAGCTTTTTGCGCAGGCGGCCGATCTGCACGTCAATGGTGCGATCGAATGGCCCCGCGTCCCGGTGATGTGTCTTCTGCAGCAGCTGGTCACGGCTCAGGATGTGCCCTGCCTGTTCCAGCAGGACCAGCAGCAGCTCATACTCACCGGTGGTCAATGTGATCGGGTTGCCGTTGCGGTCGCGCAGCTCCCTGCGCTGGCGGTCGAGTACGAAATTGTCGAAGGCGATGGCATCAGCGGCATTGGTTTCACTCGCAGGGGTGACCGCCGGGGAGGCACCAGCCGCTGACCGGCGGCCAACGCTCCGGATGCGGGCCAACAGCTCGCGCAGCTCAAACGGCTTGGTCACGTAGTCGTCGGCTCCGATTTCGAGTCCGACAACACGGTCGATCATGTCGCCACGCCCGGTGACCATCAGCAAGCCACCGTGCCAGTCTGCCCGCAGCCGGCGCGCGATGGCGAAACCGTCCTCGGCGCCGAGGTTAACGTCAAGCAGAATGACTTCCGGTGAGTGTTCGGCGATCTGCAGCCGCAGGCCGGCTTCGCTGCTCGCCTCAAACACCGCGATACCCTGTGAACCGAGGTAAGTAGACACAAGATCGCGAATATCTTCGTCGTCGTCGACGACAAGAACGCGGAGCGGCGATGAGCTGTTCAACGGATTGGGCGAAATACAGACGCGGGGAATGCGTCATTATCTCGCGCCGCAGCCGTAACCGGGATGGGCGGTTGCGCTCAGCTACGACTGGACGTTGCCCTGGTTTCGGCCTTTTGCTGGCAGGCCAGGCAGCGCCGGGCTGCGGGGTAGGCCAGCAGGCGCGGGTAGCCAATCGCTTCGCCGCAGGCCTCGCAGACACCGTAAGTACCTTCGGCGATTTTTTCCAGCGCTGCGGAGGTGGCGGCAAGCTCGCGGGCATCACGCTCGGCGCGCGCCAGCAGGTCGTCCGATTCGGCATCTGCCGTCGCCCAGTCGGCATCGCTGCCGCCGGTAATTGACGTGTGGGTGCGATCATCGGCGTGCAGTTCGCTATCGAGCGTGGTCTGCAGCTGCCTTTCGTGCTGCTGCAGCAACTGCTTCAGATCATCAATTTGTCTTGTGGTGAGTGCAAACTGCGACATATCATCATTCCTGCCTTGGCCGCGAATGATGTGTCCGCCGCCTTCCGGTTGCCTTGATGGACATCAACACACGCGCGGCTAGCCAACTTTAGCCTTGTGTCCGATGTCGTCACCTGCAAGCTGCGCCGCCGAGCCGGATTCCCTGTTGTCAACGCCGCCGGCTGCGGACGCGGCGTCGTCTGGCGCATCTGGCACGCCCGCGCTGAGCCGGGCATCGTGCGTGGTTGACGTTTTTGACATGCACTGCGCGGCCTGCGCCGTGACGGTGGAACAAGCCCTGCGTGATCAGCCCGGGGTGCAGTCCGCCCGGGTTCACTATGCGACCCAGCGGGCCCAGATCAGCTTTGATCCAGCACAGGTGACGCTGGACAGCTTGCTCCGATGCATTGAGCGCATGGGCTACTCGGCCGATGCGGCCGGTAGCGAGAACCGGGCCGAAATCGTACGCAGGCAGCGGCATCGTCGTATCTGGGGCTTCGGGCTGGCGACCTTCTGCGCCATGCAGATCATGATGCTCACGCTGCCGAGATTCCTCGCAGGAACCGACATTGAACCTGAACTGGCGCCTTTGCTGGACTGGTCGGCGCTGGCGCTGGTGTTGCCGGTGATGTGGTGGAGTGCAAGGCCGTTTTACCAGGGAGCGGCCCGCGAGCTGCGGCTACGGCGCCCTGGCATGGATTGCGCCATTACGCTGGGCACCGTGACGGCTTTCGCTGGGTCGGTGTGGCATCTGCTGGCCAACACTGGCGCGCTGTACTTTGACTCGGTGGCCATGTTTGTTGCCCTGCTGCTTGGCGTGCGCTGGCTGGAGTGGGAGCAGCGCGAACGCAATCAGGCAGTGATCCAGCAGGCCGCTGGCGCGGCTTCCCGTGGCCAGGCCTTGCGTGTGCAGGACGGGGCTGATGGGGTTCGGATGGTCCCGACTGACGTAGACGCGCTGCAACCGGGGGACCGTGTCTGGGTGCGGACGGGCGAAGCAATCCCTGTGGATGGTCGGCTCGACAGCGAGATCGCCCTCTGCGACGAATCCCTGCTGACCGGCGAGTCCGTGAGCGTCCGTCGTCAGCGTGGCGAAAACGTCGTTGCTGGCGCCATCAATCTGGGCGCGCCGATCACCGTGCGAGCAACCGCCACGGCCGCGACCAGCACCGAACAACGCTTGCTGCTGCTCGCCGACAACGCGACCAAACCCGAGACGCTGGCATTTGCCGACATCGTCGCACGTTACTTCATGCCAGCGTTGCTTTTGCTGGCAATTGGCACCTTTGTCGCGCTGCTGCCGGCGGGCGTTGCCACTGCTACTGAACGCGCCATTGCGGTGCTGATCATCAGCTGTCCCTGCGCCCTGGCGCTGGCGGCCCCGGCTGCGCATGCGCGAGCCTTCTCTGGCCTGCTTGCCCGGGGTGTCGTATTGCGCCGTGCTTCTGCGCTCGAGCGCCTTGCCCGCAGCAACGCCTTCTTGCTGGACAAAACCGGAACGCTGTCCGATCCCGCAGTGGCGCGGGTCAGCGAATTGCGTCCTGGCTATCCGGAACAGCGGGCGCTCACCGTGATCGCTGCGCTGGAGCAGGCAGCCAACCACCCGCTTGCTGTGGCGCTGCGCGGCGCCCATGCATCTGATGTCGTCGTGACTGACGCTGACTGGCAGCCCGGCCATGGTGTTTCCGGGCGCATCGCCGGACGTGCTTACCGGTTCGGTCGGGAGGACTACGTCGGCCTCAATGACGAGTGCTTGCGCAGCGACCGGCGCCTCTGGCTGGCAGACGATGAAGGTGCGGTGTGCGCGCTTGATCTTTCGGAACGACTGCGCGAAGATGCGTCGGCACTGGTGAAGCAGTTGCTGGCGAGCGGGCAGGTGGAACTGCTTAGCGGCGATCATCCGGAACGTGCTGCCGCCGTTGCACGTACCCTGGGCATCGAAGTTTCGGAAGGCAGTGCATCGCCGGAGCGCAAGGCCGCCCGGGTGCAGCGCTTGCGGCAGGAGGGGCGCATAGTGGTCATGATCGGAGACGGTGTCAATGACAGCGTAGGGTTTGCCGGCGCCGATGTTGCCATCGCGGTTCATGGGGCAACCGATGCGGCGAAGGCAAGTGCTGACCTGATTTGCGAGTCACCTGGATTATTGCCGGTTGCGGAGGCCGTCGCCTATGCGCGGCGCGTGGTTCAGGTGGTGCGCTGGAACTTTGGCTGGGCGATTGCCTACAACCTGCTGGCCATTCCATTTGCCATCGCTGGTGCCGTCAATCCGCTGGTTGCCAGCGTCGGCATGGCGGGCAGCTCGGCGATTGTGCTGCTGAATGTCATGCGACTCGGCGGTGGTCGGGGGAAATTTTCGGACCCGGCGGTGGCGCGCTGATGGAGTCGCTGTTTATTCTAGTGCCGTTGGCGCTGGTGCTTGCCGTGATCATCGGCGCCGCTTTCTGGTGGTCGACCACGTCCGGCCAATTTGACGACCTTGAGCGCCACGGTCGCAGCGTTGTTGAAGATGACGACCGTTAGTCGATGCGCAAAAAAAAATGTTGCAGTGCGATTGATTGTCGTCAAAGTCCCTACTTCCAGCCGGGGCTATTGTTTCTGCCTGTAGTAATGCGTCATGAGAATGGAGTCAAACGATGGGGAACACTCGCGCGTTAGGCGCTGATGGAGAGGTATACAACTACAGCGTTGTATACAAATTTGCCCTGATGACGGTGGTCTGGGGCATCGTCGGCATGCTGGTGGGGGTGATCATCGCCTCGCAGCTGGTATGGCCGCAACTTAACGTTCACGAGTTCTTGAGCTACGGCCGCCTGCGTCCGTTGCATACCAACGCTGTGATTTTTGCGTTCGGCGGTTGCGCGTTGTTTGCATCCTCATATTACGTGGTTCAACGCACGTCGCATACGCCACTGTTCGCGCCGAAACTGGCCGAATTCACTTTTTGGGGTTGGCAGCTCGTCATACTTCTCGCCGCCATTACATTGCCACTGGGGATGACCAGTAGCAAGGAATACGCGGAGCTTGAGTGGCCTATCGATATTCTGATTGCCGTAGTCTGGGTATCCTATGCGGTCGTGTTTTTCGGCACTATCGCGAAGCGCAAGACATCACACATCTACGTCGCCAATTGGTTTTTTGGCGCGTTCATCCTGACTATTGCGATCCTGCACATCGTTAACAACATCGAGGTTCCGGTTTCGTTGACGAAGTCGTACTCGGCTTACGCGGGTGTGCAGGACGCGATGATCCAGTGGTGGTACGGTCACAACGCAGTGGGCTTCTTCCTCACTGCGGGCTTCCTCGGCATCATGTATTACTTCGTGCCGAAGCAGGCGGAGCGTCCGGTGTACTCGTATCGTCTATCGGTGGTGCACTTCTGGGCGCTGATCTTTACCTATATGTGGGCGGGTCCGCATCACCTGCATTACACCGCGCTGCCAGACTGGACACAATCGATCGGCATGATCTTCTCGCTGGTACTGCTGGCGCCATCCTGGGGTGGCATGATCAACGGCATCATGACTCTGTCAGGCGCATGGCACAAGCTGCGCGATGACCCGATCCTCAAGTTCCTGGTCACCTCGCTCTCGTTCTACGGCATGTCGACTTTCGAAGGTCCGATGATGTCGATCAAGACGGTCAATGCCCTGTCGCACTACACCGACTGGACGATTGGCCACGTGCACTCCGGGGCGCTTGGCTGGGTGGCATTTGTATCCATCGGCGCGATCTACTACATGATTCCGCGTCTCGTCGGCAAGGAAAAGATGCACAGCACCAAGCTGATCGAAATCCACTTCTGGATCGCCACGCTCGCCATCGTGCTCTACATCGCATCGATGTGGATCTCGGGTGTCATGCAGGGCCTGATGTGGCGCGCAGTGAACCCGGACGGCACGCTGACCTACAGCTTCGTCGAATCGGTGAAATCCAGCTACCCATTCTGGTTCATCCGCTTCCTCGGCGGTGCGCTCTATCTCGGCAGCATGTTCATCATGGCCTACAACGTGTACATGACGGTGCGCGGTGCCAAGGTGTCGAAGGCGGTAGTACCGCCCCCCGCCGCAGGCACCGCGGTCGCGGCGTAATCGGGGAGAACAATAATGGCATTTTCACATGACACCATCGAACGCAAGACGGGCTTGCTGATCGCGCTCGTCATCCTCGTGGTCAGCATCGGCGGTCTGGTCGAGATCGTCCCGCTGTTCTTCCAGAAAAACTTGATTGAACCCATTGCAGGACTGAAACCGTACGAGCCGTTGCGTCTGGTTGGTCGCGACGTCTACATACGGGAAGGCTGCAACAACTGTCACTCGCAGATGATTCGCCCCTTCCGCGCCGAGACCGAGCGCTATGGCCCGTACTCGGTGGCGGGCGAGTTTGTCTACGACAGACCATTCCTTTGGGGAAGCAAGCGAACCGGCCCTGATTTGGCGCGGGTCGGTGGGCGTTACAGCGACGATTGGCATCGACTGCATTTGACTAATCCACGTGACGTCGTGCCTGAGTCAAATATGCCGCCCTACGCCTTCCTGGATCGTCCGATCAGGGGCCCAGACGTTGGTGATCGCATGAAAGCGCTCCGAATCTTGGGGCACCCGTACAGTGATGAGGACATTGCAAAAGCTGCCGAAGCGATCAAGGGCAAGACCGAGATGGAAGCGCTCATTGCTTACCTGCAGGGACTTGGCACACAACTCAAGGCCATCAAGGGGTAGCGACATGGACGAATTGCGTAGCGCGTTTACAGTAATTTCGTTTGCAACATTCATAGGAATTGTCTGGTGGGCATGGCGACCGGGTAGCAAAGAGCAGGCGAACAGAGTTGTCAGTGATGTCATGAACGACGATGACCGCAATGTTGTTGGTTCTATGACTCAAGGAGCAAGCAAATGAAAGAACTCTTATCTCCCGGTTGGAGTTGGTACGTGGCCATCCTGACGGTGGTCAGCTTATTGGTCTGCTTGTGGGTTTTGCGCTCCAACAGCGTCAAGAAGGAGCACAATGCGGGCGACCCAAAACTGCATGGACACAACGAGTGGGATGGCCTGCGCGAATACGATAACCCGTTGCCGCGCTGGTGGTCGAACCTCTTCTACATCACCGTTTTCTTTGCGTTTGGCTATCTGCTGCTGTATCCCGGTCTTGCGGTGTTCCCCGGCCTGCTCGGCTGGAGTACCGAGTCCCTTTACAAGGACGAAGTGAAACAGGCCAAGGCCGACTTTGACCCAATCTTTGATGCCTACAGCAAGCAGGACGTGAAGACAGTTTCCGTAGACAAGGGTGCACTGCAGATCGGCGGCCGACTGTTCCAGACCTATTGCGTACAGTGCCACGGCACCGATATGCGTGGGTCCAAGGGCTTCCCGAATCTCGTGGACGGTGACTGGCTGTACCCGGGTACGCCGGAAGGCATCAAGCAGACCATCATGGAAGGCCGCAACGGTGCGATGCCGCCGTTTGGTGCCGCGTTCAAGCCCGAGCAGATCACCGACGTTGCGCAGTATGTGTTGTCGCTCTCGGGCCGCTCAACGGCAGCGGACGCTGCCAAACGTGGTGAAGAGACGTTCAAGACCACTTGCGCTGCGTGTCACGGTCCGGAAGGAAAGGGCAATCAGGCGCTCGGGGCCCCGAACCTGACCGACAACGTGTGGTTGTATGGCGGTAGCCTGGCAACGGTGACCGAAACGATCGCCAAGGGTCGTCAGGGGCAGATGCCGGCACACAAGGATCTGCTTGGTGAGCCACGCGTTCATCTGCTGGCGGCGTACGTTTATGCCCAGTCACAGGAGCAAGCCGCCGCCCCCAAGAAGTAGGGCTTGACAATGCCGGGGCGGAAGTCGGTTTTGTTCCGGCGACTATGATCAACTGCGGTTGATCGCAACACCCTCGGCGGAGTAACCTCCGCCGAGCGCACCATGGATTGATGATGAGCAGTACCACGGGCGAGACCAAAGTCGTTTCGCTTTACCAGTCGCAGAAGAAGATCTACGCCAAGTCGGTGACCGGGCGCTTCGCCAACCTGCGCTGGCTGATGGTGTTTGTCACACAGGCAATCTTCTACGGCCTGGCCTGGCTGCCCTGGAACGGTCGTCAGGCGGTGCTCTTCGACCTTGGTGCCCGCAAGTTCTACATCTTTGACTGGATATTCTGGCCACAGGATGTGCTCTACCTGACGTTCATCCTGATCGTCTCCGCGTACTCGCTGTTCTTCGTCACCGCCATCGCCGGTCGCATCTTTTGTGGTTACGCCTGCCCGCAGACGGTTTACACCGAGATCTTCATGTGGGTCGAGAAGAAATTTGAAGGTGATCGTGCCGCCCGCATGAAGCTCGACCAGGCGCCAATGTCGTTTGAGAAGGCATGGCGCAAGGGTGGCAAGCATCTGGCTTGGGTGCTGATCGGCCTGTGGACCGGATTCACTTTCGTTGGGTACTTCACGCCGATAAAAACCCTGGCGCACGAGGTACTGACCGCTACGACCGGCCCGTGGGAGACCTTCTGGATTCTGTTCTACGGCTTTGCAACCTGGGGCAACGCCGGCTTCATGCGCGAGCAGGTGTGCAAGTACATGTGTCCCTACGCACGCTTCCAGAGCGTGATGTTCGACCGCGACACGATGATCGTCACCTACGACAAGGAGCGTGGCGAACCTCGCGGCGGGCGCAAGAAGACCGCCGATACCAAGGCGCTCAATCTCGGCTCATGCGTTGACTGCTCGCTCTGCGTGCAGGTCTGCCCGACCGGGATCGACATTCGCGACGGTCTGCAGTACGAATGCATCGGGTGCTCGGCCTGCATCGATGTCTGCGATACGGTGATGGACAAGATGAGCTATCCACGCGGGCTGATTCGCTATTCGACCGAAAACGCCGTCGAAAAGCACTGGGATGCTGCCGCGATTCGCCAGCATATGCTGCGGCCGCGCATCCTGATCTATTTCGCCGTGCTGGTGCTGCTGGTTGCCGGGTTGCTGATGTCGCTGGCGTTGCGCAACCCGCTCAAGGTGGACGTCATCCGTGATCGTCAGGTGCTCGCCCGCGAGGTGGAAGGGCGCTACATTGAGAATGTCTACAAGCTGAACGTCATGAATACTGCGGAGCAGACGCAGAAATTTGTAGTGACTGCCGACGGTTTGCCCGACATCAGCATTGCCCGCGGCGCGCAGATTCTGGCCGACCCGGCATCGACGGCGGCCGCTGTGCTCGCTGTTCGTGTGCCAATTGAGACGGTAAAACCAGGCAGTCATCCCATCCGCTTCAAAATACAGTCGGAAACTGATGCGTCGATCCACGTTGACGAGAAATCAGTGTTCCTGATCCCGAGGTAATTTCATGAATAGCGCAACTCTCGTTTCATCCGCAGCGCCCACTGCCGCAAAAGCCGTCAGCCCGTGGATCTGGCCTGGCCTGTTGATCGCTGGCCCCGCTGCGGTGGTCGTGGCTTGCGTCATTACCGCGTATTTCGTCCTGCAGCACCCGGATGGCCTGGTGGCGAGTGACTACTACAAGCAGGGCAAGGCGATCAACGCGCAGTTGTCGCAGCTTGATCGTGCCGAGCAGCTCGGCATGGATCGGATGGTAATGACGGCGACCGAGCGCACGTTGACGCTATCTTTTCCGGCAGGCAAGGAGACCGGCTCCATCGAAGTCATCCTGGCGCATCCGGTTGATCCCGCACGCGACGTCCGCCAGGTGGTTGCCCCGGAAGCACCAGGGCGCTACGTCGTACCCTTGACAGCACCATTGGCAGAGCGTCGCCGCATCATCGTCACCGACGCCCCGGCGCGCAGTTGGCGCGCTGAAGCCCTGTATATACCCGGTCGCGGCTGAGCAGGGGATCGCCGCTCAGGTTCGCAAACATAGCCAGACGCCATGGAGGATGCATGAAGTGGGACGCAGCAACCATTGGAGCCGTCATGTGGCCAGCCTTTCTGGGCGCGGCGCTGGCAGATGGAATCATCTTTACGCTGATTGATCCGGAAACCATCGAGGTTTTTGGCTACCACGCAGTATCCAGACAGGCCGCCTACACCGTTGGCTTTTTCCTGTTCTGGATCGTCATCGTCGCTGCCAGCTTCCTGACGCTCTGGTTGCACGGCGAGAATCTGGAAAAGTACAAGAACACGACGCCGCGCCGATAGCCGAAACGGCGGTGCTGGCGGCCCGCTGCCGGCGGCGCCGGGATTTTGCGCTGGGTCAGCGCGACGTTGAGGTTGCCGTCCCGGCGGCGGTAAGTAACGGTCACGCCTGATTTGCGTCAAGGAGCCATGCGTTTTGGCCGACGATACTGCGGGCTCATTCCCATCGCCCGGAACAAGCAGCTGTGTTTCCCGCCGAAGTTCTCAAGCAATTCGATCTCAACGGTCCGCGTTACACCTCGTACCCGACCGCTGACCGGTTTACCCCCACTTTTCAGCCGACCGACTACGACCGTGCACTGCGCGATGCGCAACGCAAACCGGTGTCACTTTACGTGCATGTGCCGTTTTGCCGCTCGCTCTGCTACTACTGCGCCTGCAACAAGATCATCAGCAAGAGCGCGACGATCGCCGACGAATATCTCGACGTATTGACTCTGGAGACCGCACTGGTCGCGCAGGCGCAACCGCACTTGCCGGTGGTGCAACTGGCGTTCGGCGGCGGCACGCCGAACTTTCTGTCGGTGGCGCAACTGACGCGCCTCATCCGTGATCTCGAAAGCAAATTCGACTTCCTGCCGGACCGGGAGCAGGGCATTGAGCTGGACCCGCGGTACCTTGACGCCGCCTACATCGGCGCGTTGCCGGGCCTCGGTTTCAACCGGGTAAGTTACGGCGTGCAGGACTTCGATGAGCGCGTACAGAAGCTCATTCACCGATTCCAGTCGTTCGAACAGACTGCACAGGCGGTACAGGCGGCCCGCGCGGCGGGCATCAACTCGATCTCGTTCGATCTGGTCTATGGTTTGCCAATCCAGTCACGCGAAACCTTTGCTGCCACGCTGGAGCGTGCGCTATCGCTTGAACCTGATCGGCTGGCCCTGTTCAACTACGCGCACATTCCGGAGCGTTTCAAGGCACAGCGGCGCATCCCGACCGATACGCTGCCCTCAATCCAGCAGCGCACTGAGCTCTTCCTCTACGCTACCGAACGCCTGGTTGACGCTGGCTACCAGTCAATCGGACTCGATCACTTCGCCAAGCCGGGTGATCCGCTCGCTCTTGCACATGCGGATGGCTCCCTGCGCCGAAATTTTCAAGGCTACAGCACGCATCAAAGTACCGATCTCATCGGCCTCGGCGTTTCGGCGATCAGCAACGTCAACGGTGTGTTCGCTCAGAACAGCCCGCAGATGGATGTCTACCGCGAGCGCGTGTCCTCGGGTCAGCTGGCCACTGTGCGTGGCATCAAACTCAACCGCGACGATGAAATTCGCGCCCGTGTGATTGAGGAGATCATGTGCGTCGGCAGCGTGGACTGGCTGGCGATCGGCGAACTGTTCGGTATTGACCCGGTGACCTACTTTGCCAGTGAGCAGGCCGATCTGGCTCGCTTTGCCAGCAGCGGCATCATCACCAGCAGCGCCGAGCGGCTGACGGTGTCGCCCCAAGGCAGGCTACTATTGCGCGCTGTTGCCATGGTTTTCGATGCTTACAAGAACATCAAGCGCGAACAGGTCATCACGTTCTCACGAATTGCCTGACGGCACGCACCCGGCGCTGGTGGCGAGCAGCGTGGCAGTGGTCCGCTGCCACCGGATAGTGCGATGACGCTTTCCCTGCTGACGTCCGCCATTCTCATGGGGCTGATGGGCGCTGGCCATTGCGCCACCATGTGCGGCTCGATCACCCTTGCGCTGGTCACGCGTACACCGGAACGCCCGCGACAGCCGTTGGCCTCACATCTCGGGCGCATCACGACGTACGCCGTGCTCGGCGCGCTGGTTGCGATGTTCAGCGCATCCGCCACCAGCTTCTTGCGCAATGAAGTGCTGCAGACCGCCTGGTTGCTGCTACCCAATCTGCTGCTGCTGTTTTCTGCGCTGTACCTGATGGGCTTTCAGCAAGCCTACGCGCCGGTCGAGAAGGTCGGGCGTCGCGTCTGGCAGGGGCTTGAGGGCGCGCGCGGTTGGGCGGCGGCACGCGGCGGCGTGTGGGGCGACTTTCTGCGCGGCGCGTTATGGGGCATGCTGCCCTGCGGCATGATCTACAGCGCGCTCGGTCTGGCGGTGCTAGCGGCGCAGCCGTTCGACGGCGCTCTGGTCATGGCAGCCTTCGGTGCATCAACCTTGCCAGTGCTGCTCGCATTGGGCATGCTGTCACAGAGTGCGGTGCGCCGCCTCCAGACCAAAGCCGCGCGACGCTGGATGGGCGCAGGCTTGCTGCTGCTGGTCGCGTGGAATCTTTACCTGTTGCCGGACCGCCTGCACGGCGTCAAGTTCTCGTTCTTCTGCTGAGCCGGAGTGAACAGGCCCCTGGTTTTGCTAGCCAGCGACTGGCGCCTGCCACAGCTCGAACTTGTTGCCTTCAAGATCGTAGGCCCAACCGAAGCGACCCTGTTCTGATTCCTCGATCCGGTCCTCCACGCGCACATCGGCGGCGCGCAGCTGGTCAAGCATCGCATCGAGATCACCTACCCGCCAGTTGAGCATGGTTACCTGTCGGCGCGGCATGTAGTCGCTCTTTTCCTCGAACACACTCCAGTAAGTTTCTGGTGTGTCGTTCAGCAGGATCGCGCCGCCCCATTCGGTGATGTCGAGCCCGAGGTGGCGGAAATACCACTTGCGCAGCGCTTCGGCATTTTTGGCCCGGATGAACACACCGCCCAGCCCGAGGACTTTCTGCCGGCTCACGACTTGTCTCCGCTTTGTGGTTCATTGAGCAGCCGATGCAGCTTGCGACCGAGCCGCAACAGCAGCAGGGTAAAGACAATGGCGCCAACCACGGCACCTGGCCACTTGCCCGACGACGAGTTGGCGATCAGGGTGCCAGCCACCATGCCGATGGCACCACCGGAGAGCACCCCGGTCAGCACGCAGGCGAAGTAGAGAAATCCGCTCACGATCGCGCCTTCTTCTCTGCCGTCGCCGGTGCGCCGGAACGTACCGCTGCGATCGCTTTCTTCACCATCTCTTCCACATACGCTCCATAAAAATCGAAATTGGCGATACCCACCAACGGCTCGCCAAGCAATTTGCCATCGCCGTCAACCATCATCACGGTCGGCGTGAACCCGCCCTTGCGCGCTCTTGAAAATTCAATTGATTCGATGCTGCGACCATCAAAATCGATGAATTTGCGACCATCGTCGATGGTGATCTGGCGAAATTCGACGGCCGCCCGCCAAGCGGCGTCGCGATACATCGGCACGATCACTTCGCGCAGGGCGCCGCGGCAATAGTGGCAACCAGTCAGGTTGAAAAACAGCAGGATCGGCTTTTTCGCCGCACTGGCGGCAGCGCCGTCGGCCTTGAGGTCAACGGCGAGCGGCAGGATCTTCTCCCACTCGCGGCTGGAGGGGGCCAGTTTCGAGGTGTCGGGAACAGCGGTGGCTGTGGCACTGGCGCCTTGGGCCACCGCCGGGCCCGGCAGCGCGTTCAGCGTGGCTAAAAACGCCGATGCGATAATGGCCCCGAACCAGCGAGTGGCCACACCGGCGTTGTCCGGCGCAGTCTTCGTCCGCCCCAATCTGTCAATTGCGCACCGCATGAGCGAATCCCTCATCATTGCTACCCGCGAGAGCCCGCTGGCACTCGCCCAGGCCCATCACGTCAAGGCCGAACTGGAAAGTGTAATTCCCGGCCTCGCCGTCACACTGCTGGGCATGACCACCCGCGGTGACCAGATCCTCGACAAACCACTGGCCAAGGTCGGCGGCAAGGGGCTGTTCATCAAGGAACTGGAAGTGGCCCTGCAGGACGGCCGCGCCCATCTTGCGGTGCATTCGCTGAAGGATGTGCCGATGGTGCTGCCCAAGGGCTTTGCGCTCGCCGCCATCCTGCCGCGCGAGGATGCCCGCGACGCTTTTGTGTCGTCGCGCTACGAATCACTGGCCGCGATGCCGGCCGGGGCGGTGGTAGGCACTTCCAGTTTGCGTCGTGCGGCGGTCTTGAAACGCACCTACCCGACGCTCGATTTCAAGCCGGTGCGTGGCAATGTCAACACCCGCCTCGCCAAGCTCGACGCTGGCGAGTTCGATGCCATCATCCTCGCCGCCGCCGGCCTGATCCGGCTGGGCTTCAGTGATCGTATTCGTGCCCGCATCCCGATCGAGGAGTCGCTGCCGGCGCCCGGTCAGGCCGCGCTTGGCATCGAGATCGTTGCCGACGACGATGACACCGCCGATCTGGTTGCCGAGCTCGATCACGCCCCTACCGCCATTGCCTGCACTGCCGAGCGCACCGTCAGCCGGCTGCTCGGTGGCAGTTGCGAGCTGCCGCTTGGCGCCTATGCCGACTGGGTGGATGGCGAACGGCCGCTGCGGCTGCGCGCCTTCGTTGCCAACCTGGATGGCAGTCAGTACGTTACCGCCGAAGCCCTCGGCACGCCGGACGCACCGGAGGCACTGGGCGAGGAGGTGGCGGCGGCGCTGAAGGCACAGGGCGCTGATCGCATCATCGCCAGTTTGAGTGTTTAGCTCATCAGGGGGAGACGCAGTATGGCAGGCACCGACTTTCACTTGCAATCGCCGCAAACGGCGGGCGCCGCCGGGCCGTTGGCTGGCGTGCATTTGCTGATCACCCGGCCAGTGATGCCTGCCTCGCGCACGGCGGCCCGTGTCGCCGCGCTTGGCGCGACGCCCTACGTGTTCCCCACCACCATCATCGAACCACCGGCAGACGGCGTGCCGCTTGCTGCTGCGCTCGCCGATTTGCCCCGCTGCTACGCGGCGATCTTTGTCAGCCCGAGCGCTGCCGAGATGACGCTGGCGCCGCTGGGCGCCGCGCCACGCAAATTGCCGCCCGGCCTGCATGTGTATGCGCCTGGGCCGGGCACCGCCGAGGAGCTGGCAGCGCGCGGTGTCGAGGCCGTTGAGATTCCGGAATCAAGCTTTGACAGCGAGGGGCTGCTGGCACTGTCTTCCTTGCAGACAGCGGCCGTCAACGGCAAGCGCATCGTGATCTTTCGCGGCGACGACGGGCGCGAGATGCTGCGCGAAGCGCTGACGGCGCGCGGTGCCACCGTGAGTGCAGTCACGGCCTATCACCGCCGTGCCCCCAACACGCCACCGACTGGTCTGCTCGAACTGCTACGCGGCGGCCAGCTCAATGCGATCTCGGCGATGAGCAGCGACGCCATTTCACATCTGGTGCCGCTGGTGCCGGCTGCCGATCGCCCGGCTCGGCTGTTCAACTTGCCGGTGCTGGCGAGCCACCCGCGTATCGCCGCCACGGCGCGAGCCGCCGGGTTTCACCAGGTGATCGAGACGGCGGCGGGCGACGCCGGCCTGATTGCGACGCTGTTGCAACGAGCCGACAGCGAGCTGTCCCATCATTGATGCCTGCTGTTCAACTGCTTTCCCGAGAAACTGATGTCAAAGCCTGAAATCGTCGCCATCGCCCCGCTGCCCGCGTTCTTCGCCAAACCGCTGCACGAGAATTTCACCGTGCATGATCTGCATGGTGCCGCTGACGCAGAGGCGCGCCGCGCACTGATCGCGAAGATCGCACCGACCACGCGCGGCATGGTGGCCTTCGGGGGCTCGCAATTGGCGCCGGACCAGCTCGCCAAATTCCCCCATCTCGAAATCATCAGTGTCTTCGGCGTTGGTTACGACGGCATGCCGCTCGCCGCCTGCGCTGAGGCGAAAGTCAAGGTCACCAACACCCCCGATGTGCTCAATGACGAGGTGGCCGATACCGCCGTGGCGCTGACGCTGATGACCTGTCGCCAGTTCGTCGGCGCCCACAAGTTCGTCGAAGCCGGCGACTGGCTCAAGGGCCAATATCCGCTGACCCATTCGCTGTGGGGCAAGACGGTGGGCATCATTGGCCTCGGCCGCATCGGCAAGGGCATTGCCGAGCGGCTGGCGGCGCACAAGATGAGCGTGGCTTACTTCGGTCGCAACAAGCAGGATGTGCCCTACACCTACTACGGCAATCTGGTCGAGATGGCCGGGGATGTTGATGTGCTGATCGCGATTACGCCCGGTGGGGCGGCCACCAAGCATCTGGTCAACGCTGCGGTACTGGAGGCGCTTGGGCCGACCGGTTTCTTCATCAACGTCGCCCGTGGCTCAGTGGTCGATCAGGACGCACTGGTCAAGGCGATTGAGGCGGGCACCATCGCCGGCGCCGGGCTCGACGTGTTCGAGGCCGAGCCGAAGGTGCCGGAGGCCCTGTTCAACCGTCGCAACGTGGTGCTGCTGCCGCACGTGGCCAGCGCCACGCACGAAACGCGGCAGGCAATGGCTGATCTCGCTGTCGAAAATCTCGCTCTGCACTTTGCCGGCAAACCGGTGAAAACGCTGGTGCCGGAGCTGGCAGGCAAGGTCAGTCCGTAGGCCGCAAGGCCGATAGCTTTGCGGTGAAATGCCCATTCGCTTGGGGCTCAAGCGTATAAATGGCAAGAAATCGACTTTGCATCAATTTGGCTGCCTAGCCCAATTCCGATGCGGGTTTGAGTAAAAAGTTGATTAGTCCGATCAGGGCTGATCGGCTGCGTCAATCCGCGCCAGATGCCA
>ERZ650309.398-NODE-398-length-21620-cov-3.623325_pt1 | contig 21620 bp, 14 predicted proteins | sample MGYA00376245_ERZ650309 | MGnify/ENA primary metagenome ERZ650309 (study PRJEB26733, sample SAMN07839294) | wastewater metagenome | biome: urban; feature: wastewater treatment plant; material: waste water | place: USA: North Carolina | collected 2016-04-26 ...
CGCGGCGCGCAGATCATCGACATCAACATGGGCTGCCCGGCCAAGAAGGTGTGCAAGGCCTGGGCCGGCTCGGCGCTGATGCGCGACGAGCCGCTGGCCGGCGCGATCCTCGACGCGGTGGTGGCCGCCTGCGCACCCCACGGCGTGCCGGTGACGCTGAAGATGCGCACCGGCTGGTGCCAGAGCGAGAAGAATGCGGTGCGACTGGCGCGTGCAGCCGAGTCGGCTGGCGTGGCGCTGGTGACGGTGCACGGGCGCACGCGCGAGCAGGGCTACAAAGGCGAGGCGGAATACGAAACCATTGCCGCCGTGAAGGCCGCGTTGCGGGTGCCGGTGGTGGCCAACGGCGACATCGACTCGCCGCACAAGGCTCGTGCGGTGCTGCAGGCCACGGGCGCCGACGCCGTCATGGTCGGCCGCGCGGCGCAAGGCCGCCCCTGGATCTTTCGCGAGATCGAGCACCACCTTGCTCTTTTGCGGATCGATTCCCATCAAAGAGACCTCCGGTCGGTTCGGACTCTGGCAGCTTGTGACGATGCCCGCTGCATCCTTTTGACAGCCGGTGCTGCCGATGTGAACGACCAGTCCGGCACTGCCTGTGACTTCGCCTTCCAGTCGCAAAAACTTATAGCCGGACTGCCACGACCAGAACATCGAGCTGAGGTTCAGCGGCGACTCTGCCTTCGCCACATCCGCATGATTGAGCGCAAACGGAACGCCCAAGCGGAAGCGAAGTCCTTGCCACTTGTAGCTACCTGCCGGAACGGTTCCGCGCACTTCCGTGTTCGTCTCTGTTGTTCCGGTACACGCGCCGCTCTTGTCTTCAAAGTCGATGAGCGCCACGCTCTGGTTCTGCCACTTCTTGTCCGCAGTCAGCGTCACCGACACTTCCGTTCCTGACTGATCAACCAGTCGCAGATCGTGAACATAGAAGCGAAGATCGGACAGCTCCAGCGTCGCAGATCCGCCCTTTCCTAAGCCGCTGTACTTCTGTCCACAGCGCGCTTCCTTTTGTCCAAGCTGCGCCGCAAACGATACGATCACTGGCTGCAAGGAAGACAGATCAGCGCTGGCCATGTCTGCTTCATGATGATGATCGTGCGAGTCCGCATCTTCGGATTCCGCATGATCCTCCGCTGCGTGTTCACAGCCCACAGGAAAAAGACACAGTCCGCTCACCAGCAGCGATAGCAAAGGAATCTTCACGGCTTGGCTCCTTGGAAACAGAGGTTTCGTCCAACATCGCAACGCTAGTCAAGGACTATGCGTGTGACCATGCGACAAGATGTCGCAGCGCGCAGGTTCGGACTACTTCACAGACACCGTCAGCGACTCGGACCGGAAGGGACCAGACACGATCTCGTTTTTGTCCAAGCTGCTTCGGTACACAGTGACCGTCAGCGTCTTGCCGCTCCACGTTCGCCACGTTCCGAGTGGAATTCCCGCAAACTGCCGCGTGGTCAGCACCCGATAGACATCCGCTTCTGCGATCGCGACATGCAGATCAAAGATCGTTCCTGTCACCACAGGAAGATGCAAAGGGCCTGTGCCCGCTACATGCTGCGGCTGATATTGTGGACAGCTCACGTTGCCTCCGCTCTGCCCTGCACTGCTGCGACTGGGTGCAAAGCGAAAAACGGGAGCGACATCAGCATCAAGCGACGCAGCACTTGCGGGCGCTAAGAAGATCGGCGCTTCTGCGACATGGACTTCAGTACTTGCGTCGCGGAGTGCAGCATCAAGCGTCATCCAGTTTTCGTCGGTGGCGCAGCCTTCATAGCTGGGCTCTGGACCTTTTTCGGATAGGTCGCTGCACTGACAAAGGAACAGACAAAGGAGCACGCCGAATCGGCTCCCAACCGTAGTCTTCATGGTGAACAGAGGGCTCCTATTTTCCCGGTGGATACTTGCTCAGCTTGCGCTGAAGAGAGCGACGATGAAGACCCAGGCGACGCGCCGCTTCGGAGATGTTCCCACCACTTTCCGAGAGCACGCGCTGGATGTGTTCCCACTCTGCTTGGGCCAACGAGGGAATCTGCACCTCTACCGCAGTGGTGGTAAGCGGAGGCTGTCCGGCCCGCTCAAAGGCCGCGATCAGCTCATCCGCATCGGTCGGTTTGGTTAGATATTGAAGTGCCCCCAGACGCACCGCATCGACGGCGGTGGCAATGCTTCCATAGCCAGTCAGGACCACGATTCGGATGCCTGCATCCAGCGCCGACAGATCGCGGACCAGCTCCAGTCCTGACCGTCCAGGCATCTTCAGATCCACCACAGCCAGCTCAGGAGGCTCTGCTTTTGCGAGCAAGATGGCGGCATCATATCCGTCGGCAGTTCGGACTCCGTAGCCACGATCACGCAGTGCTTTTGCCATCCGCTCGCGCAGTCGATCGTCATCATCCACAAGCAGCACGGTCTGTGAATCCAGCAGCGCCGAAGCGCCCGATTCCGTCTTGGATCCGACTGTCATGCTACGGCCTCTGTCTGCGAAGAAATCGGAAGCCGCAGCGTCGCGGTTGTGCCTTTTCCTTTCGCAGAGTCAATGTGAAGGGAGCCGCCCATGCTGTCCGCAACCTCACGGCACAGGAACAGTCCCAAGCCCATTCCGCGACCTGGCTGCTTGGTGGTAAAAAACGGCTCCCCCGCATGTTCCAGCGTCGCTGGATCCATTCCTGTTCCGGTGTCTGCAACCTGAATCTCGATCGCACTGTCTACAGCGCGGACATAGACATCCACGCTGCGTCCTGCATCCAGCGATGCATCTTGCGCATTCTTGATCAGCGCCGACAGCGCGTGAGTCAGCGCCCGCTCTGGCCCCGTCAGAAGTACCTTCGCAATCGGACCCCGCAAATGAACGTACACCGGAGGAAAAGACGGCAGTGGATGTCGCGCGGAAGACACCCAGTCTGGCACCGCGTGTGTGGACAGACTCTCTCCCGGATGCTGTCCTGCGTCGCTGGCAAGCTGCGTCAGGACCAACCGACAGCGCTCGACCGATTCGCGAATCAGCTCTAGATCTTCGCGCAGTCCTTCCGCATGGGGACTCAGGTTCCGCAGCAGCTCTTTGGCCACCAAGTTGATCGTAGACAGCGGCGATCCCAGCTCATGGGCAGCGCCCGCAGCCAGCGTGGCCAGCGACGCCAGCTTCTCTTTTCGCAGCGCCAGATTTCGCGCTGCTTGTAGCTCATGTTCACGCTCTCGCAGTGCATGCGTCACACGCATCAGGAAGTACACAATGAAGATCGCAGCGACGCTAAATGCGACCCACATTCCGGGAATGTGAAGCTGCATCTGCTCTGCATGTGACATCGGAAGGGGTCGATTCCACACAAACAGAAGCGCGGAACAGACGGCTGACAGCGTCGCGAGCGTCCAGGTAAAGCGTGACGTCATCGACACCGCAGCCATCGCAATCAAGACCAGATACAGAAAGCCAAACGGATTGAGCGGTCCCCCAGTCAGCGATAGCAGCGCGGTCAGATGCAGCACATCATGAACCATCAGCGCAGGCAGCAGAAGCGCGGGAATGGCTCTCTGTTTCCGTCGCCAGTACAGCGCCCCCAGCGTCGTTGTCAACGCCAGCGAAATCAGGACAAACAGCGGAAGCAGCGGAAGCTGAATTCCCATTCCCCACTGCACCGTTGCGATCGTTGCAAGCTGTCCCAGCAGCGATCCGAGTCGCAAGCGCAGCAGCCAGTCACAGTTGATCGCACGAGGTTCCGGCGGTTCCGGATCGCGCAAGGACACAGGCAGACTGGAGCAATCAGCAGACATGAGACGGCAACTACCACGGTTTTGCTGCGCTGTGGCTGTGACAATTTGCCGCATGTCCACGCCCGCTCGGACCTTGTAGCGTGCTGCGGTGATGATCGCTCGGTCTGCTTCCAGAGTCCTACTACTTGGCATCAGTGCGGTGCTGCTTACGCCGCACCTTGCAAGCGCATGCGCATCCTGCGGCTGTGGAGATCCCACGTTAACCGCCATGGGAATGGAAAAGCCGTTCAAGCATCGTGTCCGCTTGTCTCTGGAGCAGCGCGCAGGGGTTCACACGTCTCCTTCCGAAAGCGAGCAGACCGTCATCTCTCGCAGTGCGCTGTCTGGATCGTATTCTCCGACGACATTTTTGACCTTTGCAGCGCTCTTTCCGTTTTTTTTCGCACAGACAAAGACGCCTACACAGGATGCACGTACGGTGTACGGAATCGGTGATCTAGAAGTGATGGCACGCGCGCTGATCTTCCGCGATCGAACGTTTTCTCCTCGTCACGTGGTGGGAGTGCTGGCTGGGATGAAGGCCCCAACCGGACCGCGCAGAACGGACAGCAGTGGCTATCCTGCGCCATCGGATATGCAGCCCGGAAGTGGATCTTGGGACGCGCTGTTTGGCGCGCAGTACAACTACTTTGGCGACGCGGTATCTCTGTTTGTATCCGCAAGCTATCGACTGACCGGAACGGGCTATGTCGACTATCGGAGAGGCAGTGTCCTCGGTGCTACCGCCTTTGTGCAGCTTCCCATCGTGCGCAGCTTCGCGATCGGCCATGGACTGGATGCGTCATGGACCGCGCAGAGTGTTCTATCGAGTGGCGCGCTGGCTCCGAACACAGGAGGATCGCTCTTGTCCTTGACCTACGGTGCGCTGCTTGCGATTCGGAGTGACTGGCTGCTTCGGCTTCAGCTTCAAATTCCGATCATTCAACGCTGGATTGGGAGTCAGTCCGAGTCTCCCACTGGCATTGTGTCGTTGACCATTGATTTGTAGATCCATCTCTGCTTATGGCTCTGCTTGTGTCTCTGTTTTCGTCGCTGAATCAGACTCTTATTGGGAAGGACAGCTTCCAGTCAGGTTCAGAATCTGCTGGTCGTAATGGACACGGAACAAGCTGTTTAGGGACAGCGAATCCACGATCAGACCTCCGTAGAAATCAAGCGGAGAGCTGATCGAAACGGCGCGCCTACGTCCCATCAGCACCGCGCCAATGAATCCGCCACCTGCCAACGAGATGCTATCGACTCCGCCTGCAAAGAAACGGACACGCGGTGGAGAGCTGGGATCTCCGATCGCGACCACGCCTCCGACTTCTACATCCCCATGAACATACAGATCCAGCTGCGCCCCTTCAGCCAGCGAGATCGTCAGCGCATTTCCGACGCTGAGTCCGCCTCCGATTGCCAGCTCTACGCGACCACTGATCTGAATCGAAAGGCTTCCCAGTCCCGAGACACGCTGAAAGTAGTAGCGACCACAGGACAGGCTCAGCACAGGACTCCCTGCGTAGCCTTCCAGTGCGTTCTGATCCAGTCCCAAGCGACTCGTTTGACTCGCAGCTTGAATCGCCAACATGGGACCAGAGACATACGGATCGAGGTCACACGGACACGGAGGAGCCACTTGAACCGCAGCACTTCGCGCTTGGTTTATCGCACGCTGTCCAGTCACCGAAGTCGTGCTTCCACTCGGCGTTGTGAGCGTTCCCATGACCGATAGATTGACGAGCGAGATGTTCCCCCCGATCTCTGCATCGGCTGCGGCCCGAACCGTGTCTCCGCTGAGATCACCAGCGAGAGAAAGCGGACCGCGAACCCAGAGCGTTCCCAGCACTTGTGCGGTCGTCGCACTGGAGCTACGGAGTGCGCCGCCAATGTTCCAGCTTCCTTGCGGACTGATGCCACCGACCACACCAACATCACCACCTGTGCTTCCCGCTTGATACGGACCGACTGCGCTGTCAAAGGAGTCGAGCTGCAAGTCGCCTCCGCTCAGCATTCCACAGACACAGAGCGGAGAGGGCAGAGACGATGCCAACAGCTTGCCACCACACAGCGATGCATCTTGCGCGCCCGCAATCATCGGACCCTGTTCACTACAGAATCCAGGGAGTGGGACATCACATACGCTGCCTGCGCAGCGCACGGTTGCGATGACATCATCAACGGAACATCCAGCATCAGCCAGCGCAACCAGCAAGACCCAGCGCGCCGCGCGGAAGGTGAAGGGCCTGCTGCTCATCGTGCAAGACGCTCCGTGACTAGACGAAGCCGTGCTTCCATTTTCCCTTTCGCAGGAGAGTCGCTGTGATGCGCCAAAAACTCTCGAATGGCTTGCGCTTCCGCCGTGCGATCGGACAGCAGGGCCAGCGCATCACAGATTCCCATCCGTGCTTCTTCGGTCAGTGTTCCTTGCGGACGAAGTCGAAGCGCCGATCGAAACATCCGCAAGGCGGACTGCGGTTGCTTCTTCTTTTCCAGCAGCAGTCCACCGGCAGCCACTTTCGCAACATAGCTCTCTTCGCTGCTTGGATCTTGCTGCACGATCTGCAGATAGATTTGGAGCGCTTCCGCAAAGCGCTTCTGTCTTCGACGCTCACTGGCCATCCGCAGCAAGTCCTGCGTGCTGCGCAAGCTGGTCCGTTTCGCGGATGTGCTACGCGTGCTGGAGGTGTCTGGACTGACTGATTCACGATCTACTGCCGCGTGGGAATCGACCCCCGGATCGACCGTCTTTGCCAAGGTGTCCGACATCGGACTGGGGCCCGCAGCTGCTTCCTTCTTCGTCGGAGAGACAGGATTACTAGACGTACGCAGCCATCGCCGAAACAGTGCATAGATGATCGCAGAAGTGATCGCAGCCGCTCCCCCAAAGGCCAGACCGCGACGCATACGCTGCATCGGAATCGCAGCACTTCGATCGAGTGCTTGTTCGATCAGCGCCGCTTGCGCTGCGGTGGACAAGGGCGCTGCAGGACCAAGCCGATCGTCGAGCGGAGGCAGCAGCTGATCCATCTTAAGTGACTCTGTCGAGCTGCGGTTGCTCATGATTTGTTCTCCGTCTTTGCAGAGTCATCTTGCGTTCGCGCCAGATCTTGCAGCTTTCCTTGTGCGAGCCGTAGCCTGCTCCGAATCGTTTCCTGCGAGACCGCAAAGTGTGCAGCCACTTCAGGAATGCTCAGTCCAATCATGTGATGAAGTACCAGCGCTTGTCTCTGTTCATCGGGAAGGTGATCAAGCCGAGCCACCGCTTGTCGACGCAGCGTGTACTCATCCGGTAGCTCTGCTGCACTTGTCAAAGGACTCGCTGCCGACTCACGCTCTCTGTCCTTTATTCGACGTTCTTTCCGACGCCAGCCGATCGCCGTACGCGCCACAATGCGATCCGCCCAAGATGTCAGCTTTCCTTCCGCACGATAGGAAGGAAGCCCACGCACAATCGCAATCAGCGCTTCTTGCGCGATGTCATCTACGTCACTGTCACCACGTATCAGGTAGCGAATGAGGTTGCGCATGCGCGGAAGCAGCTCTGCAAGCAGAGACGCCAGCGCTTTGCGATCGCCCTGTTGCGCAGCCAAAATCCGAGGATCTGGCGGTAGGGATTCGCTTGTCACCGTCGGAACGGGCAGCAGCGGAGGATCACTTGTTGGTGTGGCAATCAGTCTCACAGGACGGCGTCCCTAACTCGGCGCAGAAGCGCGTTCCGATGATGGAGGCGTCGCGGACCGCGATCGGGTCAGTGGACTCCACAGAATTTGCAAACCACCGAGTGGCCACACGGGCCACAGCTCCTTGTAGACCACAAACCCACTTGTCTCGACGTAGCCCAATCGAGGCTGGCGCAGCAGCACGTCCGCCGAGACAGACAGCTCAAGCCACAGCGGAATGCGCCGCGAAGGACGAATCCACAGCGACACCATGGGCGAAGCTCCGATTCCGAACATCGTCAGATCGGCTGTCGGTTCATATCCCGCAGCAGCCGACACCGTGGCTCGATGAAAGACAGATCCGCTGACGCCAAGTCCGGTGAGCAGTCGCAGCGAAGGAGTCTGCCAGAGCACCACCTGCGCACTCCCTACCGCGCTATAGCGAGACAGGGAAACCGTGAACTGTTCGTCGGAAAGCAGAGAAGGGAGTCCCGCCCACAGCGCCAGTCGCAGCACAAAGCGATGAAGCGGAACCGACACAGAAAGACCCAGGGAATGGTGGCCAAACGGACTCTGTCCATCACCGCCTCCCTGCCAGCCCAGTCCAAGCAGAAGCGGTGTCTGTTCCACTTCTGCAGAAGGAATCGTTGGCTCTGTTTCCCGATTCATCTGCCGCACCGGCTGTGCCGCCATGACGTCAGCCAGACTGACGCCAGGTTGTTCGCCCGCAAGCAGCGTACGGACCACCGCGCGTGTCACCACCGCAGCACTCTCCATCGCTGCGGACAGCCCCTGCGCACGCTCTGGCTGCTCGATCAGACGCTCAAACAGCCTATCTGTTGTCACAATACGGAGTCGTCTTCCGCGTGATTCCTTCTCCCAATACAGAAGACAGAGTGCGCTCATCTGGCTCCGCAGCTGCGTCGCACGAAGCAGTCTCTCTTCCGCTGTCGGACGACTGTCTTCACTTCCCACGGTCTGAAGCTGCACGGGCAAGTCCGCAAGCTGTCCACTCATGCGTGCGGCCAGTTCACTGTCATCAGGTGACTGCATCCACAGCACAACCATCGACGGAGAATCAGCCAGCGCTACGCGCGGAAGGAACAGCAAACCAAGCAGCAGAATCCACAGCCGAGCGCGCGGCAACACCCAGCGAATTGTAACAGGACTTCATGGTTGCGCCGCAGCGATGCAGCGGTGATGCGCAAAGGAATCGCGGCAGTTAGCGACGGCGGGTAAAGTGCGGAGACGTAGTCAGCTGAAGGAGATAGTCGGTCAAGCTGGCTTCATTCGATCCGAGATCAGGACGAACTTTTCGCACCAAACAGCTTGGGAGTCCGTCACTGATTCCGTAGCTATACGTCGCCATCATGTCTGCTGCGCAGGCCCGAACATCATCACGACTCGCCAGCTGCTCCGCCAGATCCACTTGTCCGGTTGCCGTCATCAGCAGCTCATCGCTGGCATTCACAATCCGCGCCGAAGCATCAATTGGGAGTCCCTTTTCCGTCGAGCGATAGCGACCCACTTCATCGAAGTGTTCAAAGGCAAAGCCGATTGGATCGAACTGTTTGTGACAGAACACGCAGCCAGACTGCACATGCTGTTTTTCGTAGCGCTCACGCGTGGTCGTCACGCCCGGCATCGTCGTAGGAAGCGCTGGAATGTTCGGTGGCGGATCGGGACGATGCTTGCAAAATAGCTTTTCATACAGCAGCAGTCCGCGCTGGGTGGGCGACGATCCTTGAGCCTGTGCATGCGCCGCCAAGATCGATCCCTGCGACAGCAGTCCAACGCCCCACTGCGGCGGTCGCTGCGTCCTCACAAAGCCTCCGGTCGAGCTTCCGTATCCGTAGTGTGTAGCAAGCATTGGATCGACAAACGTATAGTCCGCAGTGAGCAGCGTCTTCAGTCCGCCTCTGTCTGTCAGCACCGCCTGATCGATGAAGCGCTTGGTCTCTTCCACCAGCGAGGTCCGTACCGTAAAGTAGTTCGCAACATCGGGTCGCGTTACCGTCGCTGCACGCTCATATCGGAACCAGTACCGGAAGATCTGTCGAACCACATCCTGACCGCGCGGACTTTCCAGCAGTGCTTTGGCCTCTGCTTGCAGCACTTCCGGTGAAGAAAGCTCTCCGCGATCGGCTCTGTCCAGCAGCTGAGCGCTCGGTGTCGTTCCTGAATAGTTGTACGCCAGCTCTGTCGCTAGCTCATGCTGTGACAGCTTCCGACTGTCTCCTTCTTGGGTTCCTACTTCCGATCGATACAGCGCATGCGGAGACTGAATCATCGACACCAATGTCCACTTCAGTCCCGTCGCAAAGTCCGACTTGGCCAGGACTCCGTCGAACACGGACAGGTAGTCCGCCTTCTCGGCCGCGGTGAGCGGGCGGCGGAACAGGCGGCGCCCGTAGCTCGTGATGAACGTCTCGGCGCACGCGCGATCCGCGCCGCTCTTGGAGCACGGCAGCACCTGCCCGAGCTGCGCGCTCTGCGTCACCAAGCCCGCCACCTCCTCGGCGGTGTCGAGGATCTCCTGCGCGGTCTGCTGGCTGACCTGCAGCACCGCGGCGTCGTTGGCGAAGCCCGTCGTCGAGACCGGATCCACGCCCAGCTTGACGCCCTGCCAGCTCGCCTTGATGCCGGGGAACAGGTCGCCGAGCGTATTCTCCAGCTCGAGGTTGGTCAGCCGGCGCAGCAGCGGCGGCCCGACGTCGGCGGCGGCGCACACCGCCTCGTCCGTCGGTGGCGTGTCGCTGGTCCCGGGCGACGAGCAGGACGCGGACAGCGCCATCACGAGGCCCGTCCCGATGGTTCGCAGCACAAGGGCCTTCATGCCTTCACCTCCGTGATCGACGTGCCGAACGATGTCTGCGGCACGCCCGCGATCTCGCTGAGCGTGTACAGAAGGTCGCCGTGGCTCCGGTTGTCGAAGTCGAACAGCCGCCCGGTCTTGATCGCGCCGGCGCCGCCGCCGATGGTGACCAGCGGCAGGTACGAGGTCGTCGGCTGGCCGTTCAGCCACACCGTCCCCTTGTTCGAGTTGTGATCGGCGCCGTCCGCGATCTCGCTGAACACGTAGATCAGCGTGTTGTCGAGCACCGTGCGCCCGGGCGCGGTCGTGTCCATCGCGTCCGGGGTCGTCTGCAGGATCTTCACCAGCTTGTCGACCAGGTGCTGGTAGTAGTAGCGCTGGATGCGCGCGAACTCGGCGCGGCCCGCCGCGTCCCACGAGTGCGACGCCGGATCGTGGTGGTTCTTGCTGATCCCCATGAAGCTGAAGTTCACGTCCGAGGTCGCCCACAGGTTCTGGATCGTCAGCACCCGCGCCGCGCCGCAGATCACGGACTGCGCCGCGAGCTCGAGCTGCGCGTCCAGGACCTGCGGCAGGTTCGCGGTCTCAAGGACGTTGGCCTTGCTCGCGCGCAGCGCCGACACCGTCGGCATGCTCGGCTGTCCGGTGCAGGTGTTGGTGCTGCCCGTGCCGCCCGACTTGATCGATCGCACCGCCTCCAGGTGGATCTGCAGCTTGCTCTGCTCGCGCGTAAGATCCGTATTGGCCTTCATCAGGCGATCGATCTCGCGCTCGGTCAGCCCGAGCGCCGAGCGGCGGAACTCCACATCCGAGTTCATCATGCCGCTGGTCGGCGGGAACAGCCGATCCGCCGCCGCCACCGGGCTGGGCTCGGGACGGATCCACGTACCGTCCTTGATCAGGTACATGTCCGGACCCCAGTACGTCTGGAACGGCACCACGCCCAGGTTCACCGGCTGCGTCCCCAGCGCCTTGGCGATCGCGCGATCGATCGAGATCGGCGCGTTCTCGTTCCCGGTCAGCGTCCAGCGGATCGCCGGGTGGTTGTTGATTCCCTTGTACTCGAAACCGCGCAGGAAATTGACATACTTCTTGTAAGGCTCAAGCGGCGCCAGCACGCTCTCTCCCGACATGGTGAGCGTGAAGTTGTCCGCGGTTCCCATGGGGTTGAAGTGCTCCATGGGCATGCCGTGCGGCATGTAGAAGAAGATCATCCGCAGCGGCCGCGGCCCCGGCGCTGCGACGGCCAGCCGCGAGGCCTGCAGCGCCAGCGGCGCCGCGACTCCCAGCGACAGCGCCTTCAGAAAAGAGCGTCGTGCAAGCTCGTTGTTCCGGTCCCTCTTCATAAGACAGTCTCCTTGTCTGCACCCCGAAGCGACGCGCGCCTCACCCAGCAAAGAGAGGGGCCGTGCTGCGATCGGGTCACGCGCGCAGAAAAAAATTCTGCGGCCGGCGGATGTGCGGACAGCGGACAGCGCGAGGAGGTCGCGGTCCCGGCGATCGGACCGCCAGGCCGGGCCTGTACGCGGCGCGCAGGCCGCTGGGGATCGGGCGCAAGTCGAGCGCCGCGTCGGCTCAACCTGCCGCGGGGATCGCGCGCGGGCTCAGGGGCGGTGAGCGGGCGGCGCCGCGAGCACCCGCTTCATGCGCTCCGCGGCCTGCGCCTCGAGCCAGGCCATGGCCTCGGCCGGGTCGCGGAAGAACCCGATCGGGATGTCCTGCTTGCCCAGCAGGCGGATGGCGTTGACGAGCAGCGAGAACACCGTGCGCACCAGCAGGCTGCCGCCGACCACCGCCGTCGGCAGCGGCAGCGCGTCCTTGGTCGAGCGCTCGGCCATGATGCGCCGGCACTCCGGAGTGACCGTCAAGCCCTTGGCCGCGTCGACGTACAGGCCGACGTCCGGCCGGCTCCCCTGCAAGGCCAGGAGCTCCGTCAGGAAGGGGTCCGCGTGCTCGGCCGTGAAGGCGCCGCGGGTCTCCAGCCAGAAGAACCTCCCTACAACCCGGTACCGATGCGGCCCGAGCGCATGCCAGCCGCTGCTCTGCGACTCGGTCGTCTCATCGAAGGTGCTATCGGGCATGGCGTCCATCTGCGCAGCCTGCCGGCGAGGTCCGCTGAGCGCCCTGCCGCCTCGTCCGCAGCGACGGCGCGATGAGAGCGACAAGAGCGACGAGAGCTGGCGATCCTCCCGGTCGGCTGCAGACCATCTTACCAGAGCGAGCGCGGTCGCGCGCCGCGGACCTGCCGTGCCGCGCCATCCCGGGACGAGCGCACCGGCGCGGGCGCGTCTGCGTCCGGTGACGTCGGCGGGCTCTTTGTCGTAAGATGCGCGGGTCCTCCTCCGGACTTGGCTCATCATGCAGACTGCTGGTTTCTCCAGTCTCAATGCCTGGTTCACGGCGCGCCGAACGGAGATCCTCGACCGGATCGAGCAGGAGCTCGGGGCGCGCCATCCGCTGCTGCAGCAGAGCGCTCCGCCCGAGCAGCTGCGGGCGATGCGCGGCCGGTTCTTCGACGGCTTCCTGCTGGCGCTCCGCGAGCGCCGGAGCGATGTGCTGGCCGAGCCCCTGGGGGTGGTGCTGCTCGCGCGCATCCAGGCCGGCCTGTCGCTCGAAGAGGCGCTCTCGATCGTCGGCATCGTGCGGCGCATCTTCCTGCGCCCGCTCATTCAGGCGGTCACCGAGAACGTCGAGGGCGCCGACACGGCGGCGACCTTCGTCGACGAGGTCCTCGATCTGGCGACGACGCGCGTCGCCGCGCTGCACGCCGAGTCCCTGGCCCGCGCGCAGGCGGCGCTCGTGCACAGCGAGGATCAGCACCGCTGGCTGTGGCAGCGCCTGCCCGCGATGATGCACTCGATCGACGCCGAGGGCCGGCTCTGCATGGTCAACGACCAGTGGCTCGCGACGCTGGGGTACACCGCCGAGGAGGTGCTCGGGCGGCGCTCGTCCGAGTTCCTCACGCCGGAGTCGGCTCGCTACGCGCGCGAGGAGGTGCTCCCCGCGTTCTATCGCACCGGCCGCTGCGACAACGTGCTGTACCAGATGATCTGCAAGGACGGCCGGCTGCTCGAGGTCATGCTCTCGGCGATCGCCGAGCGCGACGCGACGGGCAAGGTGGTGCGCTCGCAGGCGGTGCTGCTCGACGTGACCGAGCGGCAGCGCGTCGAGCGGGCGCTCCAGGAGAGCGAGTCGCGCTACCGCGATCTGGTGGAGCTCTCGCCCGACGGCGTGGCGGTGCTGCGAAAGGGGCGGATCCTCTACATCAACCGCTCGGGCGCGCGGACGCTGGGCTACGAAGACTCGGCGGCGCTGGTGGGGCGCGAGATCACCGAGTTCTCGCCGGCCGCGGAGCGTGACGGGCTGCGCGCGCGCGTGGCGCAGGTCGAGGCGCGGCGCGGGCCGATCAAGGCGCAGGGCGACGCGTTCCTGGCGCGGGACGGGCGCGTGGTGAGGGTCGAGACGGTGGGTGCGCCGGTCCTGTACGAGGGCGCGCCCGCCCTGCAGATCGTCTTCCGCGACGTGACCGAGCGCCGCCACGCCGAGGAAGCGGCGCGCCGGAGCGCGATGCAGGAAGAGGTGATCCGCGCGCAGGAGGAGATGCTGCGCGCGCTGTCGACGCCGCTGGTGCCGCTCGGCGAGGGGCTGCTGCTGATGCCGCTGGTCGGCACCGTGGACCGCGCGCGGGCCGAGCAGATCCGGACGGCGCTGCTGGAGGGCGTCGCGGCGCACCGGGCCGCGGTGGTCATCCTCGACGTGACCGGGGTGCCGGCGATGGACGAGGCCGTGGTCGGCGCGGTCGTGGGCGGGGCCCGGGCCGCGAAGCTGCTCGGGGCGCACGTGCTCGTGACCGGGCTGTCGGCGGCGGCGGCCCAGGCGCTGGTGAGCCTGGGCGTGGAGCTCGGCGGGATCGTGACGTACGCCAACGTGCGCGACGGCATCGCCGCGGCGCGGCGGCGGATCGAGCGGGCGCCGATCCGCTAGGCGCTAGGGGAGCGTCAGCGTCACGGTCTGCCCCGCGGCGAGCTTCACGTGCGCGATGGGCTGGCCGCCGTACTCCTCGGCACCGGGAGCGCGCAGGCCGGTGATCGGCACCACCGCGGGCGCCGCGGCGCTCAGCACCAGCGACTTGCCGCCGACGAGCGTGACGCGCACCCCGGCAGCCCGCACCTTCATGCGGTTCTCGATCCACGCGCCCGTCGCCTCCATCGTCGGGCTGACGATCGGCAGCGCGAACAGGGCCTTGTACTTGCGCACCGTCGCGTCGATGAGATCGGTCAGCAGCGAGTGCGCGGTGCCGCCGCTTGAGAACTTGCGCAGGTTGGTCTGGTGGAACATCCACGGGTAGACCTCGCCGCGCAGCAGGTACTGCAGCAGCACGTCGCTCTCCTTGTCCAGGATCTCGGAGTACGAGAGCGCATGATCCCACGTCGGGAAGCGGCCGCCCGGGGCGTACAACGAGTTGTACTCGGCGGCCCACTCGGAGGGGGTGGTGACGTTGTAATACAGGTTGGTCGGGCGCCGCGGGATCTGGAACAGCGAGCCGACGAGCTGGTTGTACGTCCCGTCGTTCGGCCCCGGCGTCCCGTGCTCCGGGCGAGATGTATCGGACACGATGTATCTCACGCCGGAGTCGGCCGCGGCCTGCATCGCCTTGGCGTTGAACAGGCCCGAGACCTCGGGCGTGACCAGCGCGACGCCGCTGTACGAGGTCAGGCCGAGCTTCACCGCCGCGTCGCTGTTGCGCGTGACCTCGGCGGCCGCGTCGGCGTAGGTCGCGCCGTCGAGGTTCACGTGATCCCAGGTGTGGCTGATCCACTTGAAGCGATCCTGCAGCGCGATCGCGGCCGGGGTCAGCGTGTCGTCCTTGTACAGGCCGGGCGTGGTGCCCCAGCCGTTGAACGCCAGATCCATGCGGAACCCGGCGAAGATCGGGTCGGCCTGCGCCTGCTCCTGCCAGGACGCGACGAAGCGCAGATCGTCGCCGGTGGTGCGGTAGCTCGATCCCGGCATGGCCGGCGCCGGCCACTCGTCGGCATCCAGGAACAGGTCGTCGACCTGCGCGGACATGTAGACGTGTCGCTCGCCGATGAACAGGCCGCGCGTCACCCAGCTGAGGATCCCGTACGAGAGCTGCAGCGCGTGCAGGAGATAGGGGTTGCTGTCGAAGGCGCAGGCCAGGTTCTCGCGCCCGTCGGGCCACCGCCGCACCACCGCCAGCGCGTGGCCGCTCGCGTCGGTGAGCAGCGGCGTCACCGAGCCGCCGTCGGCGGGCGCCGCGGCCGTGGCCAGGTACGCGTACGCGCCGCGCAGGCTCACTGCGGACGAAGGGTTGAGGTACGAGAACAGGCTGGCGCCGGCCGCGGTGAGGCTGAGGCGCAGCGCCGCGCCGGTGCCGGTCGGGTTGCCCGCGAACCCGTAGTCTGCCGTCGGGAACGTGTACCAGGTCGCTTGGCGCACGCCGAACTTCGCCTCGTAGTCCCACAGCTCCTGCCACTGCGCCGGCGTCAGCGCGCTGATCCACGACGTGCCGCCGTCCGGTGAGTATGCGAGCGCGCCCGTGGTGAGCACGATCGCGCTGTAGCTGCCCTGCTTCTCGCCGCGCGTCAGCCGCCCGGTGAGCGGCGCTGCGCCGAGCGAGCGCGCGCTCCAGACGTCGTACGGGGTGCCGAGCAGATCGAGCGCCTGCTTGATCGCCGACAGCGCCGGCTCGCTGCCGTCCGCGGACAGGACCAGCACGCGCAGATCGACGCCGGCGCCGGTGTCGAGCGGCTGCGAGCTTCCCGATTGATCCGGCAGATCCGGAGGCTGCCCGATGGGCCCGGACGGGCCGGGCGGCTGGTCGGGCACCGGGGGCGCGGCCGGCGAGCTGCTGCCGCAGCCTGTCTGGGCCGCCAAGGAGGCCGCCAAAGAGAAGGAGAGGAAGGCGAACAAGGCCGCTCCGAGCAAGGCGCGAGCAGAGCAGACTCCGGGCATGGTCTCTCCCGTACGCAGGTTGCGGAGCCGACGGGGTCGGCGCTGTTAGCTTGGACCACGCGGAACGGTGCGCCAGTGCGATCTGTGCAAGCGGGCTGGCAAGGGAGGCGTAAGGGAAGGCGTAAGGGAGGGCGCGTGGGACCGGACACGCGGCTCGGGCGGAGTCTGATGGGAAAGTCCGTGATGCGCGCGCGGGCCGGCGCTATCGCCAGCCGCCGCCGAGCGCCCGGTACAGGCTGACGGCGGCGTTGAGCTGCCGCTTCTTGTTCTCGATCAGCTCGATCTGCGCCTCGAGCGCGTCGCGCCGGGTCAGAAGGACCTCCATATAGTCCGCGCGCGCCGAGGCGAACAGCTGCGACGAGATGTCGATCGACTGCGTCAGCTTCTCGACCTGCTGCGCCTGGAGGTTGTAGCTCTGCTCGAGGTTCTGGATCATCGCCATCAGCTTGTACACCTCGTTGTAGCCGTTCAGGATGGCGCGCTCGAAGTGGAAGACGGCCTGCCGCTGCTTGGCGTTGGACGCGAAGTACGCCGCCGTCAGCGCGTTGCGGTTGAACAGCGGCGCCAGGATGTCGGCCGCGATCCCGTACACCAGCGACGCCGGCAGCGAGACGATCTTCAGGAAGTCGAACGACTGCAGGCCGATGCTCACGTTCAGGCCGAGCGACGGATAGAAGCTGACCTTCGCGACGCGGAAGTCGAGGTTGGCCGCCGTCAGCTCGAGCTGCGCCTGCTTCACGTCGGGGCGGTTCTCCATGAGCTGCGTCGGGACGCCGGCGTGCACCAGGGGCGGCACGATGTCGACGAAGCGCTGCGTGCTGCGATCCACGCGCTGCGGGAAGCGACCGAGCAGGAAGTTGATGCGGGTCTCGGTCTCGACGATCTGCTGCTGGATGTTGAACTGGCGGCTCTGGTTCTTGAGCACCTCGGCCTGGAACCGCTTGACCGCGAGCTCGGTGACCTTGGCCGCCTCTTTCTGCAGCTTGACGACCGCCAGCGCGTTCTTCTGGATGTCGATGTTCTGCTTCACGACGTCGAGCTGCGCGTCGAGCGCCAAAAGCTCGTAGTACGAGTTGGCGAGCTCGCTGACGACCATCGTCATCGCGAAGTTCCGCCCCTCCTGGCTCGCGAGGTAGCGCAGGGTGGCGGCCTTGGTCGCGTTGCGCAGCTTCGACCAGACGTCGATCTCCCACGAGGCCGAGAAGCCGACGCCAAAGTCCGGCAGGTGCTGGGGCACGCCGTGCGCGTCGTCGCTGACGCCCTGGCTTGTGTACTGCCCCACCTTCTCGATGCCGGCGCCGATGCGGAAGCCGGCCTTGGGCCAGTACTCACCGCGGCGCGCGATGATCTCGCTCTGGGTGATGTCGATCTCTTGCGAGACGATGTTGAGCTCCTGGTTGTTCTGGAGCGCGCTGTCGATGAGGGCGTTGAGCTTGGGATCGGTGAAGAACTCGCTCCACTTCACCATCCCGGAGTTCGTGGCGTCGGCCTGCCCCCAGTAGCTCGCCGGGACCGACGTGTTCGGGAGCCGCGCCAGCCCGTGCGGCAGCGTCGGCAGGCACGCCGAGCAGAGCAGGGCCCACAAGAGGCCCATACGCGCCAGCAGGCTTGTCTTACCCATGGTGCACCAGATCCTCGGTGAGCGGCGACTCGTCCTCGTCGCGGATCAGCGTCCGGCCTTCGGCGAGCCGGCCGAACACGTAGTACAGGCCGGGCACGATGATCACGCCGAAGATCGTGCCGAAGAGCATGCCGCCCAGGGCGCACGCGCCGATGGTGCGGTTGCCGATGGCGCCCGGACCGGTGGCGCGCACCAGCGGGATGAGGCCGGCGACGAACGCGAAGGAGGTCATGAGGATCGGCCGGAAGCGCACCTTGGCGCCCTCGATCGCGGCCTGCGCGACCGTCATGCCCTCGGTGTGCTTCTGCGTCGCGAACTCGACGATGAGCACCGCGTTCTTGCTGAGCAGACCGACGAGCATGACCATGCCGACCTGCGCGTAGATGTCATTGGCCAGCCCCATGAACTTGAGCAGCGAGAACGACCCGAAGACGCCGGCCGGCAGCGACAGCAGCACGGACATCGGGATGATGAAGCTCTCGTACTGCGCCGCGAGCACCAGGTACACGAACATCAGCACCACCAGGAAGATGTAGAGCGCCTCGTTGCCGCGCCGGGCCTCGTCGTACGACAGGCCCTCCCAGGCGATGTCGTAGCCGCGCGGCAGGGTCTTGGCCGCGACCTCGCGGACGACCCGGATGGCGTCGCCGCTGGTGTACCCCGCCGCCGGACCGCCGCGGATGGCCGACGAGTTGTACAGGTTGTAGCGCGTGATCTCGTTCGGGCCCTGCGTCTTCTTGAGCTTCATGAACGCCGAGTACGGGACCTGCTCGTCGCGATCGTTCTTCACGTACAGCTGCAACAGGTCCGACGGCAGCCGCCGGTACTCGGGCGCCGCCTGGGTGTACACCTTGAAGAACTGGCCGAAGCGGATGAAGCCCTGCTCGTAGGTGCTGCCGATGAGGATGTCGAGGTTCTCCAGGGCCTTGCCGATCGAGACGCCCTTCTGCATCGCGAGCCCGTTGTCGATCACCAGCTCATACTGCGGGTAGTTCGCGGCGAAGAAGGTGAACAGGCCGGTCAGCTCCTTGCGCTTGCGCAGCTCGTTCATGAAGCTCTGGTTCACCCGATCGAACTCCTGGTAGTCGGTCGAGTTGGTCCGGTCGATCATGCGCAGCGCGAAGCCGCCGGCCGCGCCGTAGCCCGGGACCGCGGGCGGCTCGAAGTACTCGACCACGGCGCCGATGTCCTTGGTCTTGGCCTCGAGCTCCTCGAGCAGCTCGTGCATGGGCTTCTTGCGCTCGGACCAGTTCTTCAGGTTGATGAGGCAGGTGCCGGCGTTGGAGCCGCGGCCCTCGGTCAGCACCTCGTAGCCGGCCAGCGACGTGACCGACTGCACGCCCTCGACCTCCTTGACCAGCTCCATGACGCGCCGGGCGACGTCGTTGGTCTGCTCGAGCGTCGACCCGGGCGGCGTCTGGATGATCGCGTAGATCATTCCCTGATCCTCGTTGGGAACGAAGCCCGAGGGCAGGCGCGAGTTCACCACGAAGATGCCGACCGCAAAGACCAGCAGGATGCCGAACGTGACGAAGCGGCGGTTCACGATGAGCTGCAGGAGCCGCGTATAGCGCGCCGCGACGCGCTCGAAGACCCGGTTGAACAGGTCGATGAACCAGCCGATCGGCGAGCGGCGCTTCGGCTGGCCGTGCTGGTGGGCCTTGAGGATCATCGCGCACAGCACCGGCGTCAGGGTCAGCGCCACCACGCCGGAGATGATGATCGAGGTCGCCATGGTGACGGCGAACTGGCGGTAGAAGATGCCGACCGGTCCGGTCATGAAGGTCACCGGGACGAAGACCGCGGTCATCATCAGGGTGATGGCGATGATGGCGCCGCTGATCTCGCCCAGGACCAGCGTCACCGCCTTGTACGGCGAGACGTGCTGCTCGGCCATCTTGGCGTGCACCGCCTCGACCACGACGATGGCGTCGTCCACCACGATGCCGATGGCGAGCACGATGCCGAACAGCGTGGAGAGGTTGACGGTGAACCCGAGCGCCGCCATCGCGGCAAAGGCGCCGATGATCAGGTCGTCAAAGCCGTCGCCATTCACGTCCGTTGCACCAACGGCTCGGCCGAAATTATCCCCTGACGTTATTCCTGTAGCCTGGTATCCAGCAAGTGTTGCGACTCCAGATGATAGTACGCTTGCTTGACCCGAGAAAATATATGCGCAGCCCGCAGGATTCGCAGTGCACCCATAGGCGCCTACCATCAAATCACCGTAACCGTCGGAATTCAAATCTGCGATTGAAAGGCTCGTCGTAAAAAAAGCCCCGGTATTAGTTCCTGTAAAAGTTGTGCCGGGTGCTGCTGCGTTGCCGGTTGTAATGCCTGGCCCAGAGACTCCATAATAAATATTTGCGCGGCCGGTATTGGTCGTAAAACCATACGCACCTACAACAAGATCGGTAACCCCATCACCATTAATGTCACCGGCCGTTATGCTGCCACCGTAAGAGTCTCCCGAAACACCTGTCGAAATAGCAGATGCCGTGGCCGCAGTGCCAGCTGAAATGCCAGGTGCGGTACCATAAAACAAATAGGCTCTGCCGAAGTTAGTTGAATAGCCGGGTGCTCCTACTGCGAGGTCGCCAAAACCGTCTCCGTTAAAATCGCCCAAAGCGAGACTGCTGCCAAACTGCGACGATGCCTCGCCGGTTATGATAACATTTGCTGACGCGGCAGTTGTACCGGTAATACCACCGGCGCCACCATAGTAAACGTAGGCGCGTCCTGTGCTTGTGGAATATGCGTTTGCACCAACTACAAGATCCGTGTAGCCGTCGTTGTTTGCGTTCCCTGTGATAATTACAGACCCGAATGCGTCGTTTGCCACCCCTCCGGTAATGATCCGATTTGCGCCGCTCGCAGGACCGCTTGATATGCCGGGGGCACTGCCATTAAAGACGTAGACTCGCCCGGTCGTGGTTGAGTAACCATAGGCTGCAACGGCAAGATCTGCAAATCCGTCGCCGTTGAAATCCCCCATGGCAATGTTGCGACTGAAATTATTACTCGTTGCTTCGCCCGTCAAAATTGTCGGCGCACCAGTGGCACTGATTGAAGCGATGCCTGAGACGCCGCCATAGAACACGTACGCCCGCCCCGTCGATGTTGTATATTTCCATGCACCTGCCGCAAGATCTGGATAACCGTCGCCATTGATATCCTGATTGGTGCCTTTGCGTACGGAGATAGATACCGTTGTCGTGAGGTTGCCTGCCGCATCTCTTGCACGAGCCACGATTGTATGTTGTGAACGGTCGGGCCATGTCGACGCTCCATTCGGGAGCGCAAACTTCCAACTTGCTATTCCAGTCGCCGCAGTGTATCCGCCCGCATCCAAACTCACGTCGACCAAAGTGACGCCCACGTTGTCGGCCGCAGGCCCAATGACGAATCCTGTGTTTACCGTGCCGTTATTGCGGAGGTTTTGTATGCTGATCGTTGGAGGTGTATTGTCGAACGTGACGCCGGTTTGAGCAACTGGCGTCGCCATATTCCCTGCGAGATCAGTGCAGCTGAATGTCACCGTGTATATCGCACCGCTTACCAAAGCGGGATTGTTGGTGATTACAAAATTATTATGCGCTCCTGCGGTCAGTTCGCTGGCTACTAAGCCCTGATTGAAACTACCGCTCGCAGTGCCGCCCGTATATGTCCAGTTGATGCCGCCTGTCGCACAGGTTTCAGACAATGTGTAACTCACCTGTTGATTGTTGACAAATGCGCTCGCTGCGGGTAGATCGGAAGAGCACACGTCTGAACTCCAGTCACTTAGGCATAT
>ERZ650309.399-NODE-399-length-21599-cov-4.434692_pt1 | contig 21599 bp, 10 predicted proteins | sample MGYA00376245_ERZ650309 | MGnify/ENA primary metagenome ERZ650309 (study PRJEB26733, sample SAMN07839294) | wastewater metagenome | biome: urban; feature: wastewater treatment plant; material: waste water | place: USA: North Carolina | collected 2016-04-26 ...
ATGCGTTGTTGTTTCGACCGCTGCCGTTTCGCGAGCCGGAGCGGTTGGTGTGGATTGCGAATAACTCGCCGGGCGGAGGCGGATTGTCTTCACAAACTACGCAGGTGGCAAACTTCCTGGACTGGCGCAGCACAAACAAATCCTTTGAAGATTTGGGAGCGTATTTCGCCTTCTTTGATTACGGTAGTTACAACCTGACCGGCGTAGGCGAACCCGAACGCGTGATTGGCGTAGGCGTGTCGCAGAACTTTTTTGATTTGTTGGGTGTGCCGCCCGCGATGGGCCGAGGCTTTATTGAAGAAGAGTGCCGCTGGAATGGCAGTCAGGCGACAATTTTGAGCTATGGGTTCTGGCAACGCCGGTTTGGCGCGGATGCCGGAATCGTCGGTCGCACAATTTCGCTCAACAACAAACCTACGACGGTTGTCGGCGTGATGCCGCCGACCTTTGATTTTGCTTCCGTGTTTTCGCCGGGTTCCAAAGTGGACATGCTGGTGCCGTTCCCTCTGACGCAAGAAACAAACCGCTGGGGAAACACGCTGGCGGTGATCGGGCGGTTGAAGCCCGGCGCGAACATCGAACAGGCGCAGGCCGAATTCGATCTGATGAACCAGCAATTGAAGCAGGCGCATCCGGAGCGTGGAAACAGGTTCAGCGCTCGGATGACTGGATTGCAGGCCCAGATCAGCGGACGGTTTCGCCGCGCGTTTTTGGTGTTGTTTGGCGCGGTGGGCTGCGTGTTGCTGATTGCCTGTACCAACTTGTCGAATCTGTTGCTGGCGCGAGCGGCTGCGCGGCGAAAAGAAATCGCATTGCGAATCGCTCTGGGTGCAAGCCGAGCACGGTTAGTTCGCCAGATGTTGACGGAAAGTCTGTTGCTGTCCTTGTTCGGCGCGGCGATTGGGTTGCCACTGGCGTATGCAGGAACGCAGGCGCTGGCGGCTTCGAAAGCCTTCAGCATTCCTCTGTTGCAGACGGTGAAAATTGACGGAACTGCGCTTTCCTTTACGGTGATTGTCGCGGTTGTCACCGGGTTGCTGTTCGGAATCATGCCTGCGCTGCACATGTCCGGCACAGACGTTCACGAAGATTTGAAAGACGCCAGCCGTGGTTCCAGTGATGGAAAAGGGCGCGCGTGGACTCGTCAGGCGCTGGTTGTCGCGGAAGTGGCGATGGCTTGCGTGCTGTTGGTCGGCGCAGGATTGCTGATTCGCAGCTTCAAACGGCTGCTGGAAGTGGACCTGGGCTTTCGCCCGGAACAGGCTGCGGCGTGGCGGATTGAAACCGGCGACCGCTTTCCGAATCAAGAGCAAAGAAATGTCTTTTTCAACCAATTGGTTCAATCGGTCGAAGCCGTGCCCGGCGTTGAATCGGCGGGGCTGACGGACTGTTTGCCGCTGGGGCGCAACCGCAGTTGGGTGCTTCGCGCAAAGGGCGAAAGCTATTCGGAAGGACAACTTCCCATCGTGTTTCCGCGAATTGTGGATCACGGATACATTTCCACGATGCGCATTCCGCTGCGCGCTGGTCGCGATTTCACGGAACACGATACGGCGGAAAGCGAAAAGGTGCTGATCATCAACGAAACGGCAGCGCGACGGCTTTGGCCGGGGAAAGATGCGATTGGACAAATCGCAATGATGGGAGGGCCTCAGGAATGGAAAATCATCGGCGTTGTTAGCAACGTGCGGCACAGCGAACTGGAAAAAGAGGCCGGAATGGAAATGTATGTGCCGATCACGCAATCCGGTTCCAACTCGGTAGAACTTGTGGTCAGAACTAAATCCACGACTGAATCGCTAGCGCCAAATGTGCGAGAAGCGCTCAGGCGAGTTGATCCGAACCTGCCAACCACCGAATACCAAACGCTGGGACAATTGGTTGACCAGGCAGCTTCGCCAAAACGATTGGTGACGATGTTGTTAGGCGGATTTTCGTTTTTGGCATTGGTGCTAGCGGCAATCGGCATTTACGGCGTCATTTCGTATTCCGTGGCGCAACGCACGCACGAAATCGGCATTCGATTGGCGCTGGGTGCGCGCGGCGTTGATGTGCTCAAACAAGTGATTGAGCAAGGCATGATGCCAGTGGCATTGGGAATGGCGGTTGGATTGGTTGCCGCGCTTGCGTTGACGCGGTTGATGTCCAGTTTGCTTTTCGGAGTGGGCGCCACTGACCCAGCAACGTTCGCCGTGATTGCGTTGCTGCTGGGCGGTGTCGCCTTGCTGGCATGCTGGGTTCCGGCTCGGCGAGCGGCGAAAGTAGACCCGATGATCGCGCTTCGCTGCGAATGATGAAGTTTGAATGCGGAATGATGAATGAAACGCCACAGAATTCATCCTTCATCATTCCGCATTCGTTCTTTTAACAAGGAGATGTATGCAGACGCTTTTACAAGACCTGCGTTACGGCACGCGAATGTTAGTGAAAAATCCAGGGTTTGCCCTGGTCGTAGTGCTTACGCTCGCGTTGGGCATTGGAGCGAATACAGCAATATTCAGTGTCATCAATGCTGTTTTGCTGCGAGCGTTGCCGTACCGCGATGCTGACCGGCTGGTTACCGTGTGGGAGAAAAGTCAGCGGCGCGAACAGAACGTCATCAATCTGGGCAACTTCTTTGATTGGAAGACGCAGAACACGGTCTTTGAAGACATGGCGACGTTTGCAGACTTTCGCACGAATCTGACCGGCAACGGCGAACCTGTAGAACTGCCTGCGCAAATTGCCACGGACAATTTGTTTACCGTGCTGGGAGTGACGCCAATGCTTGGGCGCGGGTTCAAACCGGAAGACGCTGTTCAGGGGCAGGACAATGTCGTTGTCTTAAGTTATGGATTGTGGCAGCGGCAGTTCGGCGGCGATCAAAATATCATCGGACGCAAGCTCATTCTTAATAACAGTGAAAACATCGTGATCGGTGTGTTGCCGCCGGATTTCAAATGGCACATCCAGGGGAATTCTTTGACCAGCCAGCCGGCAGAGTTATGGACGCCTTGGGTGATTTCCGAGCAGTTGAAGCAGCGTCGCGGGCGATTTGCCAGTTCGGTCGCACGGTTAAAACCCGGCGTCAGCATGGCTCAGGCGCGCGCAGAGATGGACACGATTGCCGGGCGATTGCGCGAACAATACAAAGAGTTCAACACCGGGTGGGGAATCACCGTTGTCCCTGTGCGCGAACAGTTTGCGGGCGAATTGCGACCGGCGCTGCGCGTGCTGATGGGAGCGGTTGGGTTCGTTTTGCTGATCGCCTGCGCGAATGTCGCGAACCTGCTGCTATCCCGCACCGGTGCGCGGCAACGCGAAATCGCGGTGCGATCGGCGCTGGGTGCTGGCCGCATTCGTCTCATTCGCCAGTTGTTGACAGAAAGCGTGCTGTTATCGGTGCTGGGCGGAGCCGCAGGATTATTGCTGGCCTGGTGGGGAATGGCTTTGCTCGTTCGATTAAGTCCGCCGGAACTTGGATCGTTGCGGGAAATTGAACTGAACGCGTCCGTGCTCGGCTTTACGTTCGCGGTGTCGTTGGTGACGGGCGTGTTATTCGGGCTGGTTCCGGCGCTGGAATCCGCAAATCTGAATCTGAGTGAAACGCTGAAAGAAGCGGGCCGGTCGTTGGCCGGCGGCGTGCGCAGCCATCGTTTGCGTGGAGTGCTGGTGATTGTCGAAATCGCTTTGGCGCTGGTGCTGTTGGTTGGCGCGGGATTGCTGATTCGCAGTTTTCAACGGTTGCAATCTGTGGACACAGGGTTCAATTCGCAAAACCTGATGACCATGCGCGTGGCCTTGCCAGGACGCCGGTACACGCAAGACCCTCAACGAATCAATTTCTTTACGGAAGCCGTCGCGCAGATGCAAAGGCTTCCCGGCGTCGAATCCGCTGGCGTCATCAACTTCTTGCCGTTCGCCGGGCCGGGCGCAGGCACTGGGTTTGAAATCGAAGGCCAGCCCAAACCGCTTCCCGGTCAGGCACCAACAACAGGCGTTTGCGTTGCCGATCAGAACTTTTTCCAGGTGATGCAGATTTCTCTCAAGCGCGGGCGCATGTTTACCGATCAGGAAGTCAAAGAAATGCGCCACGTCGTTGTTGTCAATGAAGCTCTGGCCAAAAAGTATTTTCCGAATCAAGACCCGTTGGGTCAGCGCATCACCATCGCAATGAAAAACGAAAACGTCCCCACGGAAATCGTCGGCGTGGTCGGGGATGTTAAACACGCTCAGTTCGACAAACCCGCCGACCCCATGTCGTATTGGCCAATCGCCGAATTGCCGTATAACTCGATGACATTTGTTTTGCGCACACGCGGAGAGCCGGAATCGGTGGCGGTGGCGGCGCGTCAAGTGATTCAGCGACTCGATCCGCAACAACCTGTTGCAGACATACGTACCCTGGCCAGCATCCTGGGCAATTCGATTGCTCGGCAACGATTTAACACACTATTGCTGGCGGTGTTTGCCGGAGTGGCATTGTTGCTTTCGGCAATTGGAATTTACGGTGTGCTGGCCTATTCCGTGACTCAGCGCACGCATGAGATTGGTATTCGCGCCGCGTTGGGCGCATCGAGCGCGGAAATTCTGCGCCTGATTTTGCGACAAGGAATCCAACTGGTCTTGCCGGGAATTGCCCTTGGGTTGATCGCAGCCCTGGCGTTGACGCGGCTGGCGAAAACCTTGCTGTTTGAAATTGGCGCGACTGACCCATTGACCTTTGGTGTGGTGACGCTGCTGCTGTTTGGCGTGGCGTTGCTGGCCTGCTGGATTCCGGCGAGGAAGGCCGCATCCGTAGATCCCATGGTCGCACTGCGGTATGAGTAAGCTTTCGCTGCCCGATTTTGGGAAGCCTTAATCCCGGAAATCGAACATAGTTCCTGGCAAAATCAAAAGCGCCCGTATTGCAAAGACTGCGAAGGGCGCTTTTAGGTTTAGATAATGCTGTCTTCTCAACACTTTCCGGCAATTTCATCGCCATCAGGTTCCTGGCATAGCGCTTGTTTCTGACTGACAGCTCAGATTCGTTATTTACGTATGCACAGAAATGAAGGTGGAAAAATGAAACGGAACGACTCGTTGGCTTGTTTACTGCTACTTTTCAGTTGGGCAGTCACGGGAGTGCTGGAAAGCTCTCAGTTTGTAAGTGCGGTTGAAGCTCAACAAAACAATTCTGCCGCGCCAATTGTGGCCGGAGATTTCAATCTTCAAAAACTGGCTGAAGGGGTCTTTGCGGCGATTCGCAAACAGCCGCCACTGTTTTCATTCGATCCCAATAACGTATTTATCATCAATGACCAGGACGTAATTGTCGTGGATTCCAACGCCAGTCTGGCTGGAACGCGCCAATTGGTGGCTGCGTTGCGGCAACTGACGAATAAACCAGTGAAGTATGTCGTCAACACGCATTGGCATGACGATCACATCATCGGCAATCAAGTCTGGCGCGAAGCATTTCCCAACGTAGAATTCATCGCACATGCCAGCACGCTCAAAGACCGTCCAACGGTCGGAGAATCCAACCGGCAAGGAATGCTGAAAGGCGGCAAGGATTACGTCGCCAGGTTGCGCAGTCTGGTTGAACAGAACAAGAGTTTGGCAGGCACGCCGATTACGGAAGAAGAGCGTGTCAATTATTTGGCCGACGCCGCGTGGTTGGATCGCGCTTTGGCCGAAGCGCCGGATGTGCGAATCATTTTACCTACGTTGACGGTCGAAGATCGCCTGACGCTGCATCGCGGAAAGCGCACGATTGACATTCGCCATCTGGGACGTGGACACACCGCTGCTGATTTGGTCGTTCATCTGCCCGAAGAAGGCATTGTGATGACGGGCGATTTGGTGGTGTGGCCGATTCCCCTGATTGGCTCAACGTCTTTTCCCGGGGCGTATAGCGCAACAATGGAAAAACTGTTGACGTTGCCAGCGCGCATTTTCGTTCCCGGCCACGGGCCTGTGATGCGCGATGACGCTTATTTGCGGCAGACAGCGCGTTTGCTGGCATCGTTGAAAGAACAAACCGCTCAGGCAGTGGCGCGCGGAGAAACTCTGGAACAGGTGCGCAAAAGCGTAAACCTGACGGAATTCCGCCAGTCGTTGGCGGGCGATTCGATGTTGAAACGAATTCTGTTTGGCGATTATGTCAGCGGTGCAGGTGTCGCTGCGGCGTTTCGTGAAGCGACAACGAAACCTTAAACAGAAGTTTTGTATGGATGCGCTGTTATCAGCGCGGAGGAAGCATGAATCATTTGTGGCAAGATCTGCGTTATGGCGCGCGAATGTTGATGAAGAAACCCGGGTTCACGTTGATCGCGGTTGTCACGCTGGCGTTGGGCATCGGCGCGAATGCAGCCATCTTTACGGTTATCAACGCCGCATTGTTCAAACCACTGCCTTACGTGGACGAATCGCGCCTGGTCGTATTGCGCGAATACCGCACGGACGACGCGCAAGCGAGCAAGGGCGTTTCCTACCTCAACTTCAAAGACTGGCAGGCGCAGAGCCGTTCGTTTGAAACAATGGCGTTGGCGAATCTGGACACGGCAACTTTCAAAGCCGATGGCGAACCGTTACGAGTGGATGGCGCGATTGTTTCGACGGAGTTTTTCAAAACGCTCGGCATTGCGCCTTTGCTTGGCAGAGCTTTTGAACCGAGCGACGAACAGCTTGGCGGCAGCGAAGGCGTAAACGCCGCAATGCTGAGTTACAGCGGCTGGCAAAAACATTTCGCAGGTGACAACAAAATCATCGGCCGCCGGGTGATGATTAATGAACAACCGTTCCAGATTGTCGGGGTGACGCCACCCGGAATCATTCCGCTGGCGAAAGAGCCTGTGGATTTCTGGGTGAGTACTGCTGTCAACGGCAACCCTTCAGACAGGGAATCGGCCAATGGCAGCCGCAATTACCGCACTTATCCCGGAATTGTCGCGCGTTTGAAATCGGGTGTAACGGTTCAACAAGCACAAACCGAGTTGACCAATATTCAAAATTCGTTGGCTCAACAGTATCCGAAAGTGATGGCAAAACGCGCCGTCAGCGTCGAACCGTTGCGCGAATTGTTTGTGCAGGACGCCAGCGGCGCGTTGTGGTTGTTGCTGGGAATCGTCGGCGTTGTATTGCTGATCGCCTGTGTCAATGTGGCGAATTTGATGTTGGCGCGCGCGACATCGCGGCAGCGCGAAATTGCCATTCGTATGGCGCTGGGAGCAAGCCGGGCGGATGTCATGCAGCAGTTTTTGATCGAAAGTGTGTTGCTTTCGTTGGTCGGCGGAGCGTTGGGATTGTTGTTGTCGCTTTGGTTAGTGGCGGGGCTGACAACTTTGTTGCCCTCCGAGATACCTCATCTGAGCGGCCTTTCACCGGATTGGCGCGTGCAGTTGTTCACCTTTTCCGTTGCCGTGCTGACTGGCGTGTTGTGTGGTTTGTTTCCGGCTTTCACGGCTACGCGCGGCAACGTTGCCGAAGCGATCAAAGACGGCGGACGCACTGCCACAGGCAATGCTTTGCGCGGACGATTGCGCAGCGCCCTGGTCGTGGGCGAAGTTGCGCTGGCGTTGACCTTGCTGGTGGCTGCGGGGTTATTGCTAAACAGTCTGGTGCGGTTGAATCGAGTCAAGCCGGGTTTTGAAATCAGCAATACCTTGACGATGCAATTGTCGCTGGGCAGCGCGCGGTATCGCGGCGAAATGGAACAACCAGATAAGATCAACAGCTTTTTGGCGGAATTGTCTGAACGCGTCAAAGCCTTGCCAGGAGTAATTTCAGTCGCTCACGCGCAATGCGTTCCGCTGACCGGGCAGGAAAACAACACGGCGTTTCAAGTTATCGGTGATAGCAGTGCAACCGGCGAAAAGCCCGCCGCGCAGTTGCGATTTGTCAGTCCGGATTATTTCACCGCGTTGGGGATTCCGGTCATCAATGGACGCGCATTCACCGAGCGCGATAATCCGCAATCGCCATCGGTGATGTTGGTCAACGAAGCGTTCGCCCGCGAACATTTCAACGGAGCCAATCCACTGGGCAAAAGACTCAAGCTGGGTTGGGGAGGCGAAGCGCCGAAAGAAATTGTCGGGGTAGTCGGCAATGTGCGCCACCGTAGTTTGAGCGATTCCACTCGATCGGAGATGTACGTTCCGCAAGCTCAATTTGCCAACGCAGGCATCACGTTGATTGTGCGCTCCAGCGTCAATCCTGAAAGTTTGATCAACGCTGTAAAGCAGCGAGTTCATGCGCTTGATCCGGAAATTCCTTTGACTGCTGTGAAAACGCTGGACGCCTATCGGCACGAAGCGTTGGCTTTGCCGCGCTTCAATACTTTTTTGATTGGCGTGTTTGCATTTCTGGCGCTGGCGCTGACGCTGATCGGGTTGTACGGCGTGATGAGTTACAGCGTCACGCAGCGTACACAGGAAATCGGCATTCGTATGGCGCTCGGCGCTCAGATGAAAGACGTGTTGCACATGATTGTTGGGCAGGGAATGAAGCTGGTGGCGGTTGGTGTGCTTCTGGGTTGGGCGGGGGCTTTCACCGTAACCCGGTTGTTGCGAAGTTGGCTGTATGAAGTCAGCCCTGGCGATCCGCTGACGTTTGTGGGTGTCGCGTTGTTGCTGACAACGGTGGCCTTGTTGGCCTGCTGGATTCCAGCGCGTCGTGCGACGAAAGTGGATCCGATGGTCGCGCTTCGCTGCGAATAGATTACAAGTGCTAGATGCTACGTGCTTATCCAGTTTCTATGATCTGACGTCCGGTATTTTTTGGAGAGATTTATGCAAACCACTTGGCAAGATTTGCGCTATAGCGCGCGTTTGTTGATGAAAAATCCCGGTTTTACGCTGATTGCCATTATTACGCTCGCGTTGGGCATCGGAGCGAATACTGCGATTTTCAGTGTTGTGAACGGAGTGTTGTTACGTCCGCTTGCTTACCGCGAACCGGATCGGATCGTGACTCTTTTGCAGGAAGGTAGCGGGCCGCTTGCACCCGCGAATTTTCTGGACTTTCGCGCCAACGGAAAAAGCTTTGAGCAAATGGCGGCTGCGGAAGCCTGGGGAGGAGCGCTGACGGGCAATGATCGTCCGGAACAGCTTAGCGGATTGCGAATGGGCGAAGGACTCTTTGACATGTTGGGCGTGCCTGCTCAGTTGGGACGCACGTTGCAAGCCGAAGATTTTCAGCCAGGCAAAGATCACGTGTTGGTGTTGAGTCACAAACTTTGGCAACGTTCATTCGGTGGCGATTCGGCCATTGTGGGAAAGCAAGTGCGGCTGAGCGGCGACAGTTACACCGTTGTCGGAGTGATGCCTCCGCAATTCCAATTTCCGCCTTTCTGGTCCACGCGCGCGGAAATGTGGACGGCGCTGGATTTGCGATCGCGCGCCACCAGTCGAGGCGGACAATCCTTGCGTGTGTTTGCGAAACTCAGACCCGGCGCGACCCTGGCGCAAGCGCAAACCGAAATTGAAACCATCAACAAACAACTAGTGACGGCGTATCCCGAAGCCAACACTGGGCTGAATATTCGTGTTGATCCGTTGAATGAAAAAGTCGTCGGTGACGTGCGTCCGGCTTTGCTGTTGTTGTCGGTGACAGTTGGTTTGGTGCTGTTGATCGCCTGCGCCAACGTGGCGTGTTTGTTGCTGGCTCGCGCGGCAGCAAGGCAAAAAGAAGTCGCTGTGCGTGGCGCGCTCGGAGCCAGCCGCTGGCGCATCTTGCGACAAATGTTGACCGAAAGTTTGATGTTGGCGCTGTGCGGTGCTGTCGGCGGTGGATTGCTGGCGGTTTGGGGCGTGGAATGGCTGACGGATTTGTTAGCAGGCAACAGCACCAGTTTCAGCGCCAAAGTTCCGCGCGTGACCGAAATCCAGGTGGATGGCGCGGCGTTGTTGTTCACCTTCACGGTGGCGCTGTTGACCAGTCTGTTATTCGGATTGATTCCTGCGCTGGCTGCTTCAAAACCGGATTTGAATCAGGTACTGAAAGAAGGTGGGCGTGGCAATTCTGGCAACCGAAGCCGCTGGCGCGAACTGCTGGTTGTCGCCGAATTGGCGTTGTCGCTGGTATTGCTGATTGGCGCGGGATTGTTGGTGACCAGCTTCATCAAATTGCAATCGGTTGATCCTGGATTCAATCAGCGCAATTTGTTGTCGGCGACGATTTCGCTGGCTGGGGCGACGCAGTATGTCGGCCCCGCGCGCGAAACCTTGTACCGCCAGTTGATGGAAAAGTTAAAAAGTGTGCCTGGCGTTGAATCGGCCAGCGCGGTCAATCATCTGCCGTTGGCGGGGGACACCTGGGGAACCAAAGTGGTGATCGAAAATCGCCCGTTGCCGCCCGCCGGACAAGATGAAGAAGCCACGTTCCGGGTCAGCCGGCCGGAGTACTTCCGAACGATGGGCGTTCCATTGCGTGCGGGGCGGGATTTCACGGATCGCGACACGCTGGATGCTCCGAAAGTCGTCATCGTCAATGAAACACTGGCTCACAAGTATTGGCCGTCCGCAGATGCCATCGGCAAACGGCTGACGCTGGACAATCCGCGAAACCCAACCCAGCCAGTGGAGTGGCTGACCGTGGTCGGAGTGATCAAAGACTTGAAGCAGGGCAGTTGGACAAACGCGCCTGCCAACGAAATCTATTTGCCGTTTCAACAGGATGCGATTTTTTCTTCCGGAACGGCTGGCCCGTTTACTACGATGACGTTGGTTGTTCGCACCAGCGTGTCGCCTGAATCGCTGGGCAACGCCATCCAGCAAAGCGTCTGGTCGCTGGATCGAAACCTGCCTGTTTCCAACGTTGTCAGCATGGAACAAGTTGTCGCCGACACGTTGTGGCAACCTCGTTTCAATTTGCAGTTGATTGGGTTGTTTGCCGGACTGGCATTGGTGCTGGCGGCAGTCGGTTTGTATGGTGTGATGAGTTATTCCGTCACCCAGCGCACGCACGAAGTCGGGTTGCGTATGGCGTTGGGAGCCGGACGATTCGATGTCATCAAGCTGATGGTTGGTCAGGGAATGAAACTGGCGCTGGCAGGAATTGGATTGGGATTGATTGCGGCGTTCGGGTTGACTCGATTGATGACCAAATTACTCTATGGAATCAGTGCCACTGATCCGCTGACTTTCGTTGTCATTGCGTTGCTGCTGACGCTGATCGCGCTGCTGGCGTGCTGGATTCCGGCTCGCCGAGCGACGAAAGTTGATCCGATGATTGCGCTTCGATGCGAATGATGACGTTGAAAGGATGAATGATGAATCTTCTGTTCATCATTCATCCTTCTGACATTCGTTTTGCAATCAAAGAATTTGCAGTTTGTTGACGTTTGTAAATCCTGTAAAAAGATTCTTTCTGCCTGATGAATGCCAGAGAATTTCTGGAAACAACGCTTAAACCCACCTACACTTCCTGCGTTTCAAATCACAAATTTCAGATCGCCAGAACGATGAAAAGATCGCGGCCCAGGGTTGGCTTCGCATCTTCTTCGTGTGGTTTCGTGGGCGAAAAGTGAGGATTGATGAAAGCTTTCTGGCAGGATTTGAGCTATGGGTTGCGCGGATTGCGTAAAGCTCCCGGCTTTGCGTTGGTGGCGATTGCTTCGCTGGCGTTGGGGATTGCGGCAAACAGCGCCGTGTTCAGCGTGATGAATGCGTTGCTATTGCGTCCGTTGTCATATCCGGATGCGGATCGGCTGGTGATTTTGTGGAGCCGTTCGCCAGGATTACAGGTCGCGCAGGATTGGTTTTCGCCCGGCCAATACCTGGACGTGAAAACGCAGAATCAGGTGTTTGAGCAAACCGCCATCACCATCGGCGCAAGCTTCAATATGACAGGGCAAGGCGTGCCCGAACACATTGACGGAGCGCGCGTGTCGTCTTCGTTCTTTCCCGTGTTTGGCGCGAACGCGATGCTAGGGCGTGTGTTCACGGCGGAAGAAGACTCGCCGGGCAAAGCTCCTTCAGTGATTCTAAGTCACAGTTTTTGGCAACGGCGATACGGCGCTGACAAATCTGTAATTGGCCAATCGCTGATTTTGAATGGCAATACTTACTCGATCATTGGCGTGATGTCGCCGGAGTTTTCGTTGACCAATGATGTGATGCCTGCGGTCAACGCCATCGGTCGAGCGGATGTGTTGTTGCCGCTGCCGATGAACGAAACCGCGCGCGCCAATCGAGGCAACGAAGACTTCAACATCTTCGGCAAGCTGAAACCCGGCGTCGGTCGCACACAGGCTCAGGCAGATATGGATTTGATCGCCGCGCGAATGAAGCAGGATTTTCCTCAGAATTATCCTCCGACCGGTGGGTTGACGATCAGCGTGGTTCCGTTGTTGCAGCAGGTCGTCGGCGATGTCGGCTCTACGTTGCCAATTTTGATGAGCGCCGTCGGATTCGTCTTGCTGATCGCTTGCGCCAATGTCGCCAACCTGTTGCTGGCCAGAGCTGCCGTCAGGCAAAAGGAAATAGCCGTTCGTTTGGCAGTTGGAGCCAGTCGTTGGCGCATCATTCGCCAATTGCTGACCGAAAGCGTTTTGCTGGCGACACTGGGCGGATTGCTGGGATTGATCCTGGCGTTCGTTGCTGTTCGTGCGTTGCGCGTATTAGGGCCGCAAAACATTCCGCGACTGCAAGAAGTCGGAATTGATTGGCGTGTTGCGATGTTTACCACTTTGGTTGTAGTGCTGACCGGCATTATTTTCGGACTGGTTCCGGCGTTGCGAGCTTCACGCGTTGATTTGCACGAAACGCTCAAAGATGGTGCTCGCAATGCCAACGGGGCTTCCGGGCGAACGGCTCAGCGTTTGCGAAAGCTGCTGGTTGTCTCCGAAATCGCTCTGTCGTTGGTGCTGCTGGTATGCGCAGGACTTCTGATTCGCAGCTATCAACGAATTTTGAGTTCGCATCCGGGGTTCGATCCGCGCGATGTGGTTGCGATGCGAATTGCTTTGCCGCAGGTCAAAGCGCCGACACCAGAAGCCATCTCTTCGTTTTATCAGCGCGTGACGGATCGGCTTCGCGCTTTGCCGGGCGTAGAAGCGGCGGGCGTCAGTTATTCGCTGCCGATGAGCACAGTCGCTTTTGCATGGGACCCGGTTACGATTGAAGGATATGTGCCGCGCACGCCAGACGAAAAGATCATGGCGAACATTCGCATTATCAGCCCGGATTATTTCCGCGCGATGCGCGTGCCATTGAAGCAGGGCCGTTTTTTTGATGAACGCGACAAACGCGGTGAACCCGACACCGTCATCATCAACGAAGCTCTGGCCGAACGGTTTTGGCCGAATCAAAACCCGCTGGGCAAACGGTTGCGAATGACGCGAAAAGAAGGCTGGACAACAGTTGTCGGCGTCATTCGCGACGCCCGGCAGTTCAGCACGGAAAAAGAACCGCCCATTTCCGTCTACTTTCCATTTGAACAATCGCTCACTCGCAATGTGCATCTGGTCGTCCGCACTAAATCCGATCCGGTGGCGATGATTCCAGCCATCGTCCGGGAAATTCAAGCGATTGATCCTGAAATGCCCGCATTTGATGTGGCGACGATGGAACAACGCATGAGCGATTTTCTGGCTCGGCGACGATTTTCCATGGTCTTGCTGGGTGTGTTTGCGGCGATTGCGGTGCTGCTGGCCGCTGTAGGCATTTACGGCGTGATGAGTTATTCCGTGAATCAACGGACTCACGAAATTGGCATTCGCGTGGCGCTTGGCGCAAGTTCGCGTGACGTGATCAAACTGATTCTTTTTCAAGGCATGGCGATGGCTGCGATTGGAGCGATGCTTGGATTGGTGATTGCTTTCGGATTGGCTCGGTTTTTGTCGTCCATGCTGTTCGGAATTCATGCGGCTGATCCGCTGACGTTTTTAATGGTGGCGTTGTTGTTGATTACAGTCGCGCTTTTGGCATGTTGGCTTCCGGCTTGGCGAGCCACAAAAGTTGACCCAATGATTGCGCTCCGGTGTGAATAATTCGGAAAGAACGAAATTAACTGGCGCGCTTGAAGCAGTTCCTCCGCGCGCGCCAGCAAAACGCCGTTGTTACTTGATGTGAATTCAGTACTGCGACTGGTAAGGAACGTGTGGCGCTTTGCTCGCCGCTCCCTACCCGTCGCAGTAATGGCTGAAAACGATGTGGCCAATTTAGTTAAGAATGTCGCTTGGAATGGAAATGCGTTTGTTCGGGGGCACGGGGGGAATCATCACTTCGCGCCGCTCGCCTCGCGGATTGTCCAGCGTGAAGACTTCCATCCAGGTGTTCATTCCTTCTTCGCGCAGCACGCGCGATTCCATCGTCAATTGACCGTCGGTTTTACGGACGATGGAAAGCGGCGCGCCGTGCTGATCCAGGCGCAACCGTTTGGCCTGAGAAATCAAACTGCGAAGTTGAATGGATTCGCGCGATTGCAAGTGTGTGTCTGTTTGCCCGCTTTGCAGAGACGGATACGGCTGCAATGCCAGGTGATAATCGGCCAGCGAACCATCTGCGCGGAAAACCAGAATCGCATGGTTGTCCAGCGGCTGAGCAATCTCGCCGCGCCCCAACGTGAGTTGCGCGCGGACAATCGTTTGACCACGAAACTCTTCACGGGTCACGCTTTGCAGCTTCAGCCCGAAATCCTGACCAACGCCGAGCAATAGCGCGTTCGCCTGCAATAACTCTTCGACATCCTGATCCGACGATTGATGGGAAAGCCACAGGTACGGCAGGGAATCTTCATGCGTCAACCATTCGTGCTCCGAATTTGCGTCGAAGATTTCTCGGCGGATGAATTCGCTGACCAGCGCGGAGTGATAGCGGCTGCCGAAAAATTCCTTGTCCACTTTCAGGTAGGCTTTGGCGACGTCTTCCAGCGTCATCTCATTTTCGTGCGCGTAATCGGTGGCGCGCATCGTGAAGACGCCCATAATTTCACCGGCTCGACGCAATGCCTCTGGCTCACTGAACCTCGACTTCAAGTCGTCATAGACCGTCAGAAAGATTTTGTAAGTCGCGCCCGTCAGCACTTGCGAACGGTCATGAACTTCTTCAGTGGTGTCAGACAGTTTTAGGTTGTGAAAAGCGTCGCGCATGCCCGTGCCTTTACCGACTAAATAGGCGAAGGCTTCAGCCATACGAGTAAGTGAATTTGACTGATTTAGATTGCCGTGAGTTTCAGCCAACAGAGCCGACCCACGCTCAGGCTTGCGTAACGAAGCCCACATCGCGACCTGATCGCCGAACGATTCGCTCCAAACAGCAAAACCAATATCGTGGTACGTATTCGGTTTAAGTACGTGGTGCAGCGCATGTCCGCATTCGTGCGCCACCATCTCCCACGATGTCGCTGTCTCGATAATTTTGACGGCGGTTTCCCCCGGCAACCGGTAAGGCACGATGCCGAAGAACAATTCGCGCGCGCTGGGGCTGTAGAAGGCGTTGAAATCAATAAAGGCATGCGGTTCCATATTGAGCGTTCCATTCTGTCCCCATTTGAGTTCGCGGCCAGCCCAGGCTTCTCCCGCATCTTTGACGAAGTTGGCCGCCTCAAACGCAGTGGTCGTTCCCAGATAGAGTTGATTTGGCTTCCAGACTTGTAAGCCGTCACGCAAGATGATTTTGCCATCAGGCCCGCGTTCCGGTGTGAACAGCGGGAAGCGAGCTTCGTTGGGAAAACTGAAATCGCCGTTTTCATTCGACAGGTGAAGAAGCGGCCAGGGATTCCAGGCGAATTTCTGGAACTCGCCATTCGCATCTTTGCGGAAAATCCAGTCTTCTTCTGTCGAAGAAACTGGATAACCGAACAAGCTGAATTCCCGCCCTTCGAGTCCTGGCCCCAGCTTGCTCTGGTGTATGCGATCAATCACCGCCGCCGTTACCGTCGGGTCATCACGGTAAGTGGAAATCGGAATGGATGAACCTCTACCACTAACTGATTGGGCCTGTGACGCGGGCAAATTCGACAGCGCAAGCATCAGCAAACCTGTGCAAAGAATGATCCGTTTTAACATCATTATTCTCCTTCTCATGGCCTTCGGGTTGTTGGTGAAACCGAAGGCAAACAATGGTTTCCTAAGGCCGCCAAATGGCAGTCCATTGGTGCGATGATTCAGGCGGAGAGGACATGACCGTGCCCGCCAGTCGAGGCTATCGGTTGGTTATGCTTTGTGGGCGGTTCATTTTCCTGATTCAAATTTCGGATGTGCTGAAACCGGCGAAAGCTGAAATTCGTAAGGCTGAAACTGGTGGTGGTCGTTTGAGACTTAATAGTTTTCATTGTCTTTTCCTTCTCCATTGAAATTTAATCGTCTGCACTTGAACACGCGGAAAACAGGCTCAAACAGGATCAGGCGAAATGAAAAATTTTGATCGGTCGGGTCGGAAAGGCCTTACCTGAAATCTTGACCGAATACCGCACGGGTACCAAGCTCCGAGCGAATAAATTGGCAGCTAGGTACGTTTTGCAATTAGGTAATCCTATGAACACTTCTTCTGAAGTCACCCAACTCTTGCTGGCCTGGAGCGAGGGCGACCGCGCGGCACTGGATGAGCTTGCTCCGTTGGTTTATCGGGAATTGAAGAAAATCGCTGAAGGGTATTTGCGCCGCGAACGGTTCGAACATTCGCTGCAACCGACAGCCTTGGCGCACGAAGCTTTCATCAAACTGATTGATCAACAGCACGTGCGCTGGCAAAACCGGGCGCATTTTTACGGAATTGCCGCTCAGGCCATGCGTCGCATACTGGTGGATCACGCGCGGGCACGATTGGCTGAAAAGCGTGGTTCCGGCGGTGTGGTTGTTTCACTGGATGAAGCGGTGGATGTTTCAGATGGACGCGCCGGACAATTGGTTGCGCTGGATGAAGCGCTGGAAACAATGGCAAGGCTTGATCCGCAACAAAGCAAAGTTGTTGAGTTGAAATACTTCGGAGGAATGACGCTGGAAGAAACAGCCGAAGTCCTGGGTGTCAGTCGGGCAACTGTCATCCGTGAATGGCAGATGGCCAAGGCCTGGCTTTACAGTGAGCTGAATAAAAATTTGTCCCAATGACTCCCGAACGCTGGCAACAAGTCAAAAAGGTTTTCAACGCCGCGCTTGATCGTCCGGCTGGCGAACGCGACGCTTTGCTTGACTCAGTTTGTGGCGACGATTCGTCGTTGCGGCAGCAGGTCGAAAACTTGCTCCGCTCTTACCAACAAGCAGGTGACTTCATTGAAACTCCCGCCGCAGCACCTTTCGATTCGTTGCTGACTGACGAAGCGGTCACGCTGCAATTGGATTCGATGGCAGGCCGGCGAATCGGCGCTTACAAGCTCATACGTGAAATCGGACGAGGCGGAATGGGCGCAGTTTACCTGGCAATTCGCGTTGATAATCAATTCAGCCAGCGCGCAGCCATCAAATTGATCAAACGCGGAATGGACACGGATTTTATCCTGCGTCGCTTTCGCAATGAACGACAAATCTTGGCGGCACTCAATCATCCCAATATCGCTCGATTGATGGACGGAGGCACAACCGAAGACGGCTTGCCATATTTCGTCATGGAATACATCGAAGGCTTGCCGATGCATCGTTATTGCGACACACACCGATTGACCATTGCCGAGCGCTTGAAAATGTTTCGCCAGGTTTGCGACGCTGTCGCTTACGCCCACGAACAAAAGATCATTCACCGCGACATCAAACCCGGCAACATACTTGTTACCGAAGACGGAACAATCAAGCTGCTGGATTTTGGCATCGCCAAAATTCTCAATCCCGAACTGGCCGCCGACACGATTGACTCGACGCTGACGGCAATGCGGTTGATGACTCCGGAATATGCCAGTCCCGAACAAGCTCGCGGAGAAGCGGTAACCGATGCCACAGATCAATATAGTTTGGGAGTGTTGCTTTACGAATTGCTGACTGGGCATCGCCCGCATCACATTCAGCAGCGCGCGCCGCACGAAATTGCTCGTATCCTTAGCGAGGATGTGCCTGAACGTCCCAGCGATGTCGTCATCAATGTGCGTGAACTGACGGCAAGCGATGGCCAGCGAACAATTACATTGACGCCTGAAACGGTCAGTCGCGCTCGCAATTCTTCTCCGCTTGAATTGCGGCGCGAACTGAAGGGTAACCTTGACGCCATCGTCATGCAGGCGCTCAGCAAAGACCCGCGCCAACGGTACGACTCAGTTGAAGCGCTTTCTGAAGATATCAATCGCCACTTGCTTGGTCAGGCAATTATGGCGCGAACTTGTTCTGCAAAAGCCAAGCCGAGTTTGGAGAATGCGGACACTGTTTCCGCAGTTCAAATTGCCGCCCCGAAACACTCCGTGCGGAAAGCAGCGATTGGGGCTTCTGTCGTGATTTTGCTTTTTGCGATAGTCGCGGTTGGGCTGTATGTCAGATCGTCAATGAATTTTATTTTTATCCGACCGAAGGCTTTGAAACCTGATCAGGCAGCCTCGATCCGCTCTCCGATCAGACTCACCAATAGTTTGGCCGATGACAACTCTCCACAGGTTTCGCCGGATGGGACAAAGATTGTCTTTGTCAGCGATCGTAACGGCACGGCTGAACTGTTTCTGATGAATCTTGACGGTTCCGGGATCAGAAGCTTGACGGACAATGCGGTGGCCGAAAGGACTCCGGCTTGGTCGCCGGACGGGCGCAACATTGCGTTCGCAATCGAATCCGTTCCATTGCGTAAAGGAAGTATTTGGGTGATGAATGCGAACGGCGGAAAGCCGGTCAATCTGACGAAATCGTATGGATACGATGTGCGTCCGTCATATTCCCCTGATGGAACGCGTATCGCGTTTGTCAGCAATCACGGCAATGAGTTCAAGTATAACCTCGACATCTGGGTGATGAATGCGGATGGAGGCGATGCTCATCGGCTAACCGATTACGCCGAATATGACGCCGATCCCACCTGGTCGCCTGACAGTAAACGCATCGCGTTTACGCGAGCCATGCCCGAAAAGAAATTCGATATTCTGGTGATCAATGCCGATGGAACGAATCCGGTTAATTTGACTCACACGACGCAATTTGATGAAGGTTCGCCCGCCTGGTCGCCTGATGGAAAGCGGATCGCATTTGCCAGCAATCGAGACTCACAGAACAGCAATTCCAACATTTGGGTCATGAACGCCGATGGTTCCAATCCGCACATGGTCACGACTGCCATCGGTCACAACACCGGACCTGTTTGGACTCCAGATGGTCGCCGTTTGGTCTTTCAGAGCACACGCGATTTCAATCCGGAAATTTACATCACCGATGTTGATAACGATGTTGTTCAGCTAAGTGTAAAAAATTCGCTTCTTGTCACTTGGCTTCATTTTTTCGACGGGTCGTTGTTTGACAGGGAAGCTTCTTCAAACAATCGCGGTTGCCATTGTTCTAACTTTTCTACGATTTCGCGGTCGGCTTTGCCCAGGCTGTAAAGCGCCAGTTCCGCTGAATCGGCCCACGCAAGCCGCGTTTCGCCCGTTGGAATTCCGGCAATCACTTCACACGCGAACGCGCGCAGCCGCAGCCGAAAATGCGCCAGTGTTTGCGTCGCCGCAGCCATTTCATTTCCCACGCGAACTTGCACACCAAGTGTTTTCGCCAGCGAACGCTGCAAACATTCGGCGTAACTTTCGTTTGGTTCGCAACGACCTCCGGGCAGGGTCCATAGTCCGCCAAGCAAGCCTTCTTCCGGACGCTGCACTAACAAGATCCGGCCTGCCTCATCCCGAATCACTGCTGCTGCGGCGTGCACCAACGGCAACGGAGCTTTGGGCTTTTTGACGGGACGCGTTTCCTGAGTTCCGCGGGCGGCGGCCAGGCAGAAATCGCGCACCGGGCAACGTTCGCACGCCGGATGCCGAGGCGTGCAAACCGTCCGGCCTAAATCCATCAACGCCTGGTTGTAATCGCCCGGACGTTGGGGCGACAGCAGTTCCGAAGCGAGTGTCCACAGTTGTTCAATGACTTTGGGCTGGCTGATTTCTTCCGGCAGGTCAATCAACCGCGTCAGCACGCGAATGACGTTACCATCCAACACAGCGACGGCTTCGCCAAAGGCGATGCTGGCGATGGCTGCGGCGGTGTATCGGCCGATCCCCGGCAAGGTTTGCAGGGACTCAGCGGTGGCGGGGAATTGGCCGGCATGTTCGCTCACCACCAATTTAGCGAGGCTGTGCAAGTTACGCGCTCGCGCGTAATACCCCAGGCCTTCCCACAGCTTCAGCACTTCATCCAAGGAAGCGGATGCCAAATCCTGCACCGTCGGGAACCGGTCCAGAAACCGATGGTAATAACCTTCGGCAGCGGCGATGCGCGTTTGTTGCAGCATGATTTCCGAAAGCCAGATGCGATACGGATCGCGCTGGCCGCGCCAAGGCATTTCGGTTGTCGCTTCGTCGTACCACGCCAGCAATCTGGCCGCGAACTCTGGCGCGGGCAACGGCAATGTGGTCGGTTTCTTTTTCCCCATGATTCCTAACATCCGACGAAGGGAAACGATCCGTCAAGGAAGGTTATTCAGCATCGAGCGGAGCCACTAGTCTTGTGCTGGTAACGCCGCCCCTGTCGCCGGGCGTGAGGGAGCCATATCGTTCGGCAAACACTAGCGGCAACGGACGAGCTTGCGGTGGCGCCAGCCACAGCCGCAGCAAATGGCGTTTGCGTTCCGGTTCCGGCCAGTCTTCAAAAGCCGTGCGGTCGTGTAACAAGGTGTGATTGTGGACGAACTGTATGTCTCCGCGTTGCAACTGCATGTTCAAATGCAACGCCGGATCGTTGGCCAGCGCGTCAAACAAATCCAGGGCTTCAATTTGCAGTGGCGTCAGCGGCGCGACTCCTGTAAATCGCCGAGCGGATTCGATGTATTGCCGCTGGTAAATTGCCGACAGTAACCCGTCGTGCCAGTTGAATACCGGAATGTTGAAATACGGTTTCTGGCCTGCAGGAACTTCGCCGCGCCGGTCGGTTTCGATGGGCTTGAATAGCTCTGCCGCCAGATCGGGTCGCCGCTTCCGCATCTCGTTGAACAGCGTTACGGAACTGACCAGGCTGGACAACCCGCCCGATTTCGCCGGTTGCAAACAGAGCAAACCGACTACGTCACAGGAATCCGTGTGGTAGGTTTGCCGCTCGCGCGTTTGGTAAATGCGAACATTCGGATCGTGACTGGAAAGTCCCAAATCCTTCACGTGTCCCAGCACATGCCCCGTTGCATTCTGTGACCGCGCATTGCCCAAATGCGTGCCCAACCCGAAAAACGCAATCGCCGCTTCTCGCCGTGACCATCGCTCCACCGGCAACCCGCGAAGCAACACAAAGCCTCGCCCGTTTAAGACTTCATCGAGGAAGTGCTGCAACCGTTCGTGAAGCGTTGGCAACGGAAAATCTTCTCGGCGGATTGAAGGAATTTCGATTTCGGCATCTGCCAACCGTTTCGTCGCCGTTTCGATTTCTCCGATTTCGACGTCGGAAAGTGTCTTGATCCAGTCTTGACGCCCAGCCAAGTCTGGGCCGTACCAAACAGAGGTGTTTTGAATTTCAGATGAGGTGGCGTGTGGCGAGTAAATCATCACTTGTTTATGTGATACAGGTCTTCTTGTAGATTGCTCGATAGTTCTTACTGGGGGTT
>ERZ650309.400-NODE-400-length-21598-cov-5.143480_pt1 | contig 21598 bp, 27 predicted proteins | sample MGYA00376245_ERZ650309 | MGnify/ENA primary metagenome ERZ650309 (study PRJEB26733, sample SAMN07839294) | wastewater metagenome | biome: urban; feature: wastewater treatment plant; material: waste water | place: USA: North Carolina | collected 2016-04-26 ...
TGTTCTTCCAGCCCACCCTGGACGCCGATGGCGACGTGCTTCAGGTGGTGCAACTGCGCGACACCGCCGGCAAGCTGTGGCGGGCGTCCTACCTGCTGGCGATGACGGAAGACCCCCTACCGGCCATTGCCGCCGCAGTCGGGATGGAGAACGTACAGAGCTTCAACCGCTGCTTCACCGAAGCCTTCCTCATGTCGCCCGCCGCCTTCCGAAAACGGGGCGAGTTGCGCCCCTTCGTCCGCCATTTCCCGCCAAGGAGAAGTCCCATGCATCCCATCACCATCCGCACTGAAGCACCGATCCGGCTGGCAGCCCTGCCGCACAGGGGCGCCTATTTCGAAATCTCGCGCGCTTTCCAGAAGCTGTCCGCGGTCATGGCCAGCCGCGACCTGTTCCGGTCCGCGGGCCGGATGATCGGCGTCGGCGACCCGCTGCCCCAGGTCCAGCGACTGCTGCCCCGGCCGCAGCCGCCGCTGCGCCTCAGCGACCAGCACCGCCAACTCGGCCTCCGAACGAGCCGTGCCGATGTGCGCCAGGACGACATCGCGCCGGCGGTACGGGTTGCCGTCCGCGCCGCGGGTCGACTCCGCATTGGCGATGTTCGAGACGGCGACTTCGAGCCTGGTCCGTTCGGCGTCGAGCGCCGAGGCACTGGCCCTGAGCGCAGATGAGAGCGACATGGTCAGCGACCCTCGTTGATGGCGTAGCGCACCAGGCGGAACTTGGCGGCCAGCGCGGTCTGCGCTCGAATCCGTGCGATCCAGATGTCGCACAACATCGATTCGCCACGGTTGGTGGCGTTGACAAACCGGTCGAGTGCGGCTTCCGCGGCAGCAGTACCGGCCTGACCCGGGACCTCCAGCAAGGTGTCGACCAATCGGCTGGTGGCCAGGATGCCCCACCCCAGCAGTTGCCCCTGTTCGGTCAGACTCACCAGCGCGCTACGGATGACTTCGATTGCCTCGTCACGGTTTCCGCGACGTGCGGACTCCCGGGCGAGATAGACCTTCGCGATCGGCAACTCGCCTCGGTTGTGTCCCTGCCGCAGGAAATCTTCCAGAATCTGCAGTCCCAGGTTGCGCTCGTCCTCGGTCGCCCGGTGGACGCGCGCGAGGCCCTGGGTCATCCGGGCTATTGCTACCGCGTGATTGTCGCCCGACCGCTCAGCGTCACGCACGGCCTCGTCGATGTCGCGCATGGCGACGTCGTCGGGGGCCAGCACGCCGGAGGGTATGCCCAGCGTGTAGACGTAGGTGACGGCCCGGGCGTACGACGTCGGGTCGACGCTGCGCGCCATGTCCAGTGCGTGTCGTAGATCTGCGGGCCATCCTGGGCGACCCAGGGAGTAATTCGCCACGGCCCGAGAGGCCAAGGCGGCAGCCAACGGTGATCCGATGATGAAATTGCCTTTGGACGGGTCACCGTCGGCGGCGTCGACGACCCGCTGTGACCACCGCAGAACGTTGGGCCAGTCGGCTACTTCCATCTTCACGTAGATCGCAGCGAAGGAAAGGCCGGCGGTCAGATTGGCGTCGTTGACTGATTCGACGAGTGCCATGGCTTCCGACGCCAACTGCGAGGCTTCGCGAAGGCGGGACTGAAACGCCCGGTCGACTACCAGACCGATCATTGCGATACACAGCGATGCCTTGTCTCCTGCGGTGTCGCAGAGCCGCCTCAACTCCTCGAATTGACTGTCATCGATATGGGTCGATGCGCGGAATGCGGTACCGCACAACATCGTTCGTGGAGCGATTCGCATGGTGAGTCCGTCGGCGGTGTCCTGCGGTAGGTGGTCGGCGATGTCTTTGGCGCGTTCCCACGAGGCCCGCGCGGATGTGATGTCACGGTTGGTCGCCCAGCTCGCCGAACGCATATGCCAGCCGTAGGCGGCAGCGAGATCTCCTGCAGCTTCCCGATGTTCGGCGATCATCGCGGCGTTCTTGTCGGCTGCCCCCTGCGCCTCGATGGCCCCGGCGATCCGCCGGTGTAACTCGGCTCGGTCGGTCTTGAGTTGTGTTTCGTATGCCACCGTGCGGATCAGCGGGTGGTGGAAACCGTAGTCGTGGTTGGCATTTGAGGTGATCCGGTGGATGAAACCGTTGGCCAACAAGTCCTCCGGTGCCGGCTCGACGCCCAAGGTACGCAGGAGATCGGTGCTGAACCGGGATCCGATGACCGCTGCGGCGCACAGGGTGCGCTTGGCGTCCGGACTCAGGCGATCGATGCGGGCGGCGATGGCGGCGTGAAGGGTGGCGGGAACGCGGACCTGCGCGCTGGGTGTCGACGACGTGTAGTTCCCACGGACACCGCGCAGGACGCCTCGCTCGGCCAGATCGCGCACCATCTCTTGGGCGAAGAAGGGATTTCCGGCTGCGCGGTCAGTCACCAGGGCCGCGATACCGGACACCGAGGAGTGGGTGCCCACCAGCTTGGCCACCAGAGCCGCGGACTCGGTACCACTCAACGGTTCGAGCACAAGGGTCTGCGCGCCACGGAGCCGGCTCAACGCGCCTGTGTACTCAGGGCGGTAGGTGATCACCACCAGCGACGGTGTGTGCGGAATGGCCTCGACGAAGTCGGCCAGCATCGACTCGCTGATGCCGTCGATCCAGTGGGCGTCTTCGATGATGAACACGGCCGGTGACTTGCGGCTGGTCGACGCCGCGTTGACCAGTGCGGTCAACCGCCGGCGCCGTGCCTCCGGATCGATCTTGGGTAGTACCGCAGCCGGGTCGGCGATGCCCAGCAGATCCTCGAACAGCGTCAGGTCCTCGGGGTCGACGTCGGGGTTCCGGGCCCGGACGTGCGCCCTGGCCTGCACGCTGTCCATGCCGCGTACCCCCGTGGTGGCACGCAGCATCCGAGCCACGACGTGGAAGGGGATGTCGCTGGTGTGCGACTCGCAGTGCGCGTCGAAGATCTGCACGTCATGCTCTGCGGCGGCGGAGGTGATCTCCCGCACGAGCCGGCTCTTGCCGAGCCCGGGCGATCCCACCACGCTCAGAATCGCACCTTGTCCCTCGAGAGCCTGGGCGAACAAGCCCGCTGCGATTTCCAGTTCCGAACTGCGGCCCACCAGATGGATGTCCTCGGCCGCGGTGGCGTGCCCACGTTCTGACATGTCCAGAAGTCGTTGCGCATGCACCGGGCGTTCGGCGCCTTTGATGTGCAGTAGCTCAGGTGCGGCGAGCATCGCAATGCCTTCGACCAGCCGTGCGGTGGATGCACTGAGCATGACTCCACCAGGCGGGGCGACCGACTCCATCCGCTGCGCCATGCCGACCTGTTCGCCGACCGCGGTGTAACCCATTGCTGCGGAACCGATTTCGCCGGTGATCACTTGGCCGGAGTTCAACCCTATCCGCAGCGCGAGGGCCACATTGTCGCGCGTGGCGACTTCTGCGGTCAGATCGCTTATGGCGCTTTGGATTTCCAGCGCCGCGCGGCATGCGCGTGCCGCGTGGTCTTCGAGTGCCACTGGCGCGCCGAAGAGGGCCATGATGCCGTCACCCGTGAATTTGTCCGGTCGGCCCCCGTGTCGGCGGACGACCGGTGCGGCGCAGTCGACCAATCCGGCCATGATCTCGCGTAATCGTTCTGCGCCGACTACCGCGGCCAGATGCATCGATTGGACGACGTCGGCGAACAGGACGGTCACTTGTTTGTATTCGGCCCGGGAATCGGTGTGGCTGATCGGTGACCCGCATTGATGGCAGAACCGCGCCGCGGTCATCGGCTCGGTACCGCAGGTGGCGCAGGTCGTCAGGGCCGGCATCCGTCCCCCGATCGATCCTGGGCGCGGGTGTGAGCGTGGGCCACCGTGGTAGCGGCCGGGTCGTCTCGATCTGCACGCTAGCGCAAGAATGAGCGAATATTGTCGTCTGTGCAAATTTTACTGACGCGACTAAGTGGTCGGCGATCAGTGGTCAGGGCTTGTGGCGCGGCACGTTGGCGGGACCCTGCCGGCGTCGAAGCCGATGGGATACGGCGGTTCCTAGACAGCTCCACTTCACAACCGGAGGCCTTCACCTGTCACACAGGCTCACCGACGCCAACCAGGACAACGTCCCTGGACATCACAACTAGTCGGGCGGTTTCCGGCCCCACACGGCGACGATCAAGCCGCCACAGTAGAGGAATGAAGGATCTTCAAAGCGCGCTGCGCATCCGACGCCTCGGACTGCCGGGGCAGTCCCCTGCCGCAGCGGAAGTTAGAAAGTATTGAAAGGTCGCATTCGACCCACATGCGAAGGGTCGCAATCAGATTGCCCATCCCTGGCGAATCCAACAACAACGTGTTGGAGTCGACCCCTGATGGCGGATCTAAGAGCTGGCTTCCAACAGATTCTGGCCGCACGATGACATTTCACGCTGGCCGTCGGTGCTAATCAGCGCGCAGCGTCGACGGGCGCTACTGAGCGGAGATGCGGGAAAAGGCGCTCCGATACGCACTGGGAGTGAGTCCGACCCGTGCCCGCATATGTGTTCGCAATGAGTCGGCGCCACCCAGGCCACACCGTTGCGCGATTTGTTCAATCGATAGACGTGTCGATTCGAGCAGTTCGCGCGCCAGGCTGACTCGTTGTGCCAGCAGCCACTGAAGGGGAGTGTCGTTGGTCTCTGCCTTGAACCGCCGTGTGAGGGTGCGCACGCTCATACGTGCATGCGCGGCGAGATCGCCGAGCGTGAGCGGCTGAGCTAGTCGTGTCAAGGCCCAGGCGCGGGTAAGGGCGAGCGTGTCGGCGCTGTCGACAGTCACAGCAGTCCTGACGAACTGCGCCTGGCCGCCGGGGCGGAGGGGCGCGACCACCGCCATCCTGGCCACATCGTTGGCCACCCGGGCACCGAGATCGCTGCGAATGATGTGAATGCACAAATCAATTCCCGCCGCCACACCAGCCGACGTCAGAACCGATCCATCATCGACATAGAGCACATCTGGACGTAGTTGAACACCTGGATACCGTCGATGGAAGTCGTCAGAATAGATCCAGTAGGTGGTGGCGGGTCGCCCTTCGAGCAGCCCGGCCTCAGCGAGCACGAAGGCGCCGGTGCAGATCGACACGATCCGCTTACCCGCCCCGGCGGCGCGACGCAGCGCGTTCAGCACCCGCGCATCGATGTCGTCGCGGGCACCGGTTCCGGTGACGATGACTGTATCCGCTCCGGCCATGGTGTGGAGTCCGCGATCCACGTTGATTCGCATGCTCCCGGTCGTGGGAATCCAGCCGGGATCTGCGGTGCAGACAGTGACCTGGTAAGCGGGCGTGCCGTCGACGACGGTGTTGCTGAAGAGCATTTCGGCGACCGACAGGTCGAATGCGCTGACGGGTGGAACTACTACGACCGCGATCCGATGCATGGCCAGAATCTCCTGATATGTGTCATTTCAGACACTACTCCCGGGGCGGACAGTGACGCACGATGAAGGTGAAACACATGCCGGCCCGATGGCCGCAACATGCCCAACGCCGTCGTTGGCCCGGTCCGGCCAAGCCGACAGATATCCGAGAGGTGCCGAGGGAGAACTCATGTCGCTGAAAGTTGTTGTGGGCGCCGGTGGTACAGGAGTTGCCACCGCGGAACTCTTGGCCAGCCTGGGCCACGAGGTACGGCTCATCACTCGCCGAGGCAGTGGCCCGATACATCCGCGAATAGCCCGGATAGCGCTCGATGCGACGAATCCCGCCGTGCTCATCGAGGCCGTCAACGGCGCGGCGACGCTGTTCAATTGTGCCGCACCGCCCTATCACAAGTGGTCTGCCGAGTTTCCGCCGCTCGCGGCGTCCCTGCTCAATGCGGTTACCGCGACCGAAGTCGACTATGTGATGTTGGGAAATCTCTATGGGTACGGCGCGGTTGCCGGTCCGATGACGGAAACCCTTCCCATGAACCCTAATTCGGTGAAAGGCCGCATTCGCGCACAGGTGTGGGCAGACGCGCAGGCCGCACACGACAATGGGCGTGTTCGTGTAACCGAGGTCCGTGCCAGCGACTTCATCGGCCGCGGCGCGATGTCAGTGTTCACCATGATGGTCGTGCCCAAGGTATTGGCCAACAAGACGGCTATGTTCCCTGCCGACCTCGATGCGCCCCACAGCTGGACGGGCACCGTCGATGCTGCACGTGCTTTGATTGCTATCGGCGCCGACGAACGCAGTTGGGGACGGCCGTGGCACGTTCCTACCAATCCAGCGGTGTCTCCTCGGGATTTGGCGACAGCGCTGGCCCACTGCGCCGGTGTTGGCCCGCCTAAGCTGCGCCGCATGCCGGGCTGGTTGCTGGCATCGGCTGCGCTGGGCTCAAATGTGGTGCGCGAGTTGCCCGAAATGCAGTACCAGCTACAGCTGCCGTTTGTGGTGGACTCCTCGCAGACCCAGCGCACATTCGCCTTGACCCCGACGCCGCTCACCGACATTCTGCGAGACGGCTTGCGCACAGCAGCGAGTGCCACCGACACGGCTCCCGGAGTGCGGTCATGACAGAGGTCCGCGAACACTGCGAACTGGGAGCACCTGCACACCAGGTGTGGGATTTGATCGCCGATTTCGGCGGATTCGTCGAGATGCTCGTTTCCCCGCGCAACGGTGACGTTCAGACCCACGGGGTGGGCGTGGGGATGACGCGGACGGTCAGGTTTGACGGCGCGCATTTGGTCGAACGACTCGACGAGATCGACGAGCAGTCCTGGCGAACCCGGTACTCCATGCTGGTCACCGGGCCGCTTCCAGTTGTCGACTATCAAGCAACGATCTCGTTGAATCCCCTCGGCGAAAACAGATGCAGGCTTGATTGGGTGGGTTCGTTCCGCCCCGATGGCGCTGGCGAGAGGGATGCGGCAGCGGCCGTCCGCGCCGTGTACCGCGAGGGGATCGCGTTGATGAAGCAGCGCTTCGGAACATAGGCGTCGCAGGGCGAAGCCGCATGCTGCAGAAGGCGCACGGGACTTGGCGGCCGATCAGTTAGCCTGAACGGCACGGTGATCTGCGCGAAGCGATCCACCCAGGGCGTCAGCCACAGGCCGCTCTCGTGCATCAGACCCATTGGTTGCGGCCATGCGTACGGAAACGCTGGCAAGAATGCGACGACGACAGCACCAACGATCGCCCACTGCGACCAGTGCGGCATGTCCTTTGCGACTTGCTTCCACGCAAGCCAGATGGGCAACTCGACCACGATCAGGGTGCCGAGCCACTTGAGCCGTTCCACGAGCATTGGCGCCTCCTGACGCCATCATCGCAGGCAAGGCAGACAAATTTGACGGAGACGTCGCCGAACGACTCTCGGCGATTCACGCGGTCGCTAGCAAGGGACGAATAAGGGCGCTTAGACCGCTCCGACCTGGTGAAACGGGCTGTACCAGGCTCAATGTGGAGCCGATGACGGGAATCGAACCCGCGTATTCAGCTTGGGAACACGGTCTGATGCGTTTTGCGGGGTGTCTCAGAATCTCGGTAGTCCGCTGACCTCGTAGAACGGGTATCTGCGCGTACCTGCGAGTGTGGGCAAGTCGGATGGGCTTGTGACCCTGAGGTGACCCCGACGCCCCGAAAATGCGACCTTCAAAATGAAGGCAGGTAGCGGTCTTGGTCGGATTTCAAATCGGACCAAGGGTCGCGTTTCCAATGCGACCCTTGTCGAGGTGGTTACCGTGCCCATCCGTTTACGCAGCGATGAACACTCAATGATCGCTGTTGATGGTCCGCGCGTCTCAGGCGATTCAGTCGATAAGCGTCAGATCATCCAGCTGTGAGCAATTGGCTGAACGATTGGCGGTCAACGTCTACCAAGCTTGGTGGTATCAGCCGTGCGAAGGTGTTCGCGCTGTGGGCAGCCGGAGACCTGGGTTCGGTGATGATCGGGTCGCGCAGGTTCGCGACGGACGAGCAGATCGCGACCTTCATCAGAGGTCTCGAAACCGCATGAGCCTCATTGTTCGTGGGTTGTATGACCGGGATTCTGCGGCCGAGTACCTGTCCACTTCTCCGCGTCGTATCGACGAACTTCGCAGGGGCGGAAAGCTTTTCGCCGTATTCGAGGGCGGGAAGCATAAATTCCCGCGCGAGGAGTTAGATCGCTATATCGCGAGCCTGCGGCAGCGAAGCTAGTGGAGTCTGTTAGTCGCCCATCAAGCGGCGACGAGAAGTCCACGTCATCCCTGACAACGACGGCACTGACGAGAACCCGCGGCGCGCCGGGGAAGAGAGAGGCAACCCCGGTGCACCCTGGCCGAGGGACCGAACAAGAGGAAAGGCAAGCTCGGGCACCTCAGGTCGGGACTATGCCACGGGGCACCGACAACTTTCATGCGGCGAGCGCTTTTAGGGTCGGACACATGGACGAGACCGACGGCAGGCCGTCATCGCTCCCTCGGATTTACACCATCGCCGAAGCTGCTGAGCATCTGCGCGTCACCAAGGAATGGCTGCGCACCCAGCTCCAGAATCAGCGGCTTGAAGGCCTCAAGCTGGGCAGCCGATGGTGCATGACTGAGCAGCAGATCCTCGCGGCGATCGAAGCGGGTACCAGCAAGGTTCGAGAACGGGACTCCCCGAACAATCCGTACGGCGTCACCAACAGGTCATGGACCTATCACCAGAGAGCCCAAATCCCGGGGACACCTCAGTACAACAGGCGCATGGGGATCAAACCCGAACCTGTCGAGGCTCCGAACACTCAGCCAATGCGCGACTATCGGATGGTGCTTCCCGAATCTGCGGAGGCGATTGCCAAGATGGCTCCGCTCAGCGACTCGCAACGAGCGTTCTTGGACCGAGTGCGGCGCGAACGTGAAGTCGCTTTCGTCGCGCCGACTGCTAGGCGGACGGTTGAGTCTCTCGCGCGCCGAGGCCTTGTGACGTACGAAGTTGTGCATGAGTTGAATGAGAAGACGCGGTGTTACGTCCAGAAGTTCACCGTTCGGCCCAAGGATGCGCCCACGCCGAACGCGTGAAAACTCGATTGATCGTCGTTCGGCTTCAGCGGAACATCTGGATATGCCCCAGCATGAACCAGTCCGGGTGCCGGCCGAGTCCCACGCTTTGCCTGCATGCGCTATCCCGGAGTGACCTCCGCCGCGTAACTCAGCAGATTCACAGTTAGAACTGCTGGTGCCCCATAGGATCACTGATCATGCCCAACAGTCCCAGGGACGCATTCGAGCCGACCCGCGATGTCATACACCCACAGGTCATCCAGTCGACCCACTACCCGATGCCGGTCCAGCCTGCATCGCCCCCAGCATGGCTTCCTGACCCTCAGTCTCCTGGCATTCTGCGATATTGGGACGGGCACCAGTGGACTGATCACCGTGCGGCCGCGCCAACGCCGCAACCGATACCAACGCCGCAACCGACGGCCGTGGTCTACAACCAGGTGAAGGTGTCTGGCGGTGGCAGTAGTGCCGGACTGCACCTGGTGTTGACGATCCTCACCTGCGGGGCATGGCTGCCAGTGTGGATCATTATCGAAATCATCCGAGCTATCACGAGGTAACCACCATGACGGATGCGCCGAAGTACTCGGCAGGCTGGTATCCAGACCCAACAGGTGCGGCCGGTGAGCGCTACCACGACGGCACCAACTGGACCGGCCAATACGTGCCGTACGTGATGCCCAACAAAACGACGAACGCGAAAGTCGCTCTGGCACTGTCCATACTTGGGGTGTCGGTCGTCACCGGGTTGACCCTGATCGGACTCATCACCAACGACAGGCCGACGACCGTGGCGACCTCCGCGGCGCCGACTGTGAATCCATCCTTCTCCACGCCCGCGCCACTTGCCCATGGACCCCAGGGACACATGACAGCCGACCCTGAACCCAGTGCGTGCGCAGATGCTCCGGTCACGTCGGTCAACACCATCAACTCGGGGTTCCTGAGTCCCGATGAACACCTAATCGATACCCAGGCCGTAGTCGTTGGTGGCGCCACCTACGTCGGCGCGAACATTGCGGGCAACAGGCCTGAGATGGGCAACAAGATATCCAGCCAGGATATGTGGGCTGTCTATATGGGCCGGGTGTATGCGATCACCAGCGATGCACGCAACCGCACGAATTTCCCTGATGGCCGTCACGTCGCAGGGCTGGAGTCATGGGCCGACGCCAACGCTGCGTTGGGCCACTGTGTGGGTGCGCTGGAGCGGGCAAGGAATGGCGGCCACTGAGCCTGCTGCTGACGCGCTACGACGGAAAGCATTGTGACCCCGACGTGACCCGCACAAACCTAATGCCGACGGGCCGGCCAGACGAATCGACCATGCATAATTGCCCGCGTGCACCGTCTCTGGGCAATTAATTCATTCATGCACCCAACCCCTGCCGCGGTCAGCTACAGCATCTCAGCAGAGGGATGCTGTAGCTGCCGTGAGTGGCTTCGGCGGCTGACCCAATGCTCTTCAGGGTTTCTTGAGCTCGGTCGTTGGTGGTCTGCTCGCGGCAGTTGTCGCGCTCCTGGTCGTGTACTTGACAATCCGTAGTGAGCGCAAACGCGCATTAGGCTGGTTCGCGCCGGTCTCCGCGAGTGCGGCGCGATCGGCACCACGACAGCGGTCGATTGATTGCTCGATGAGCGCCTGGCGTGTGTGAGCGACGGCTCGATTTCCGAGGCTTGATAGGCAGCGGGAGTCAGACTCCGCATCAACGTTCGTCGACGCGGGTATCCCGATGATTGCCGGCGCATTCCCAGATGCGGTCCACCCGATGCCGGTCAGCGCCAGTCAGGTCCTGGAGGTGGTAGCGCACCACGATTCCGTTGGCACACTTCGGACAGGCGGCCTGGCCGTATTTGAATATTTCGCCCATCACTAAACCCTTCGTCGGCGGACCCGGACTCGGCCTCCAGGTACTGCACAACATTTACACAGTCGACAATAACTTCGCCATCTTCGAAGTAGGCTGCTGGCCCATGGCGCAAAACGGCCCCGCTGGCGGTCCGACGTTCCACGACCCGATTCAGGTATCGGTCGACACTGGCAGTTCCGAAACCCTCGTAGGCGACGAGTTCGCGGGCGCGATGATCACGGCCCTCGATCCGATAGGACGCTACGACGACGCCATCGACCTCGAGTTCGGCCGAAACATCGTGGGCTTGGAACATGCACCCAACGTGGGCCCGCCCGGGAGTTACACGCCGCCGTTTGCCGCGCAACAAACCGACTTGGACCGAGTGCGCTGGCTCGCCGGTATCGCCCAGCACGGGTTCGGGACGCCGATCACCGTCGTGGAGAATCCCCACGGCCGGCCGCCGGGCTACGCATTTCGCTTTCATGGCGAAGTGGGCGAAACTTTCTCGCAACTATGGGTCGGTTCCAACCATCGCCGCGTCGCGAGCTTTCTCACGGGCCTGTCCATTGGCCGCTCACTCGCGCAACGCTCGAACTGGCCCTAGAAGCCCAGGAACCCCGGTAACTGCGGCCCGCGCTGCGACAGGTCAACGACGTACAAGCTCTCAGTCCACTCATCGCGCTTTTCGCCGTCGATGGTGACGCGCCACAAGTATCTCTGATCGGCCGTCAATGGCAATCCGGAACTGAACTGCATCAACATTTGCATCTTCGGCCGGAATGCTTCGTCAGGTAACTGCAAGCCAGCAAGACGGGTCGGCACTAACGGCTCTGGTCCAGATTTGATATGCAGAGGCAGCGGCGCGGCATCAGGCGTGTCACCGCCTGGGGGCATCTCAACAACCACCCCATCCATGGTTTCGAGCGTCAGCTCCACAATGGGGCTCTTGCCGACAAACTCTGGGTCGAATGTCGCGATAGCCACCACCGACATCGGGGCAGTTCTGTTAGTGACCTTCGAATCGAAGCCAACCAACGTGATTCCCGCACCCACAATTGTGAACTTGCCGTCGTCATTCGCCGTGGCATAGTCCGCAACGACGATGGTCACGCGCGCAGAGTCGCCGACTTCGCTCATGCAGTCAGTTGATCACACCACGGCGGGACGTACGTCGAGGTGCTGCCCGAAAACGTCGGTGTGCCCAGGCCCAGCAGGGCCGCCAACTCGCGCGAAGTCGGAATGGGCAACGACAACCCAGCCCAGTCGACGGCGAGATATATCAGACGATCTGCGAACTCGACGCGCTCAACGGTACCGAACCCAGTGATACCAGACTCAGGCTCGACCACGATGACGCGATCTCCGTGGTCGGGAAGGTCGCCGACGATGTCTTCAAATCCAGAGAACGTCAGGCCGCCCCCAACACGTACGTTTGGATCGATCATGACCGTAATCATTGGTCAGGCCTCCTCTCTTTGATGAACAACGTCACGAACCTCTCCGCGTCTTCCAGAGTAGGCGGATCACCGAGAACCACAGAATAGTGTGCCTCAGGTTCGTCGGCATCCCCATCCTTTTCGAAGATAAAGCCCTCGTCACGGATCTGCCGCGCCGACGCACACCACCACAGGTGAGGATTCCGAGCTGGATCTAGGCCACGTAGCTCGGTGACGGCCAGGATCCGCCGGATGAGCGCTTGACGGTCTTCGCCAGGTTCTGCGTGATCGGCCCAGACCGACGCTGTGTGGTGACCATTGCCATCGCTGCGGCGTGCGTCCTTCGCAGCTCGGTCAAGTACGCCTTGAGCGCTCATCGGGGTGAAACGAATTACCAACGCCTCGGCGTGGGGTTCGTTCGGCACGATCAGTCACGATAGTGCGGCGCCCCCGAAGTACAACGGAAACACCGCTGCGGAGCATTCCAACCCGACGATCCCAACCGGATATCTCCAGCTAGCGGGGGGCGGCGGGCCGATCGTGGCAGCCAGCCACACCTGACCCCGCCCCAGTCAACTCTCGCGATGTGTACGGGGTCTGGGGATTTTTGAACGAGCCTGGGGGTTTCCGGAGGGTCTGGACTACGGTCTTGCAGCATGTTGCATTGGGGCGACGTACCAGCGTGGGCGGCAATCGGAATCTCGGTTTTGGCGTTGATGGTTTCCGTCTGGTCCGCGACTCTGTCCTGGAAATCCCTTCGGTGGGAAAGGCTTTCAGCAGAAGCGGCCGGTAGAAGTGCCGACGCAGCTGAACGCGCCAACAGACTTGCTGAAGTGGCGGTCGCCGGCCGGTTCGATAGGGTGCCAACAGAACACGAAATCCCGGCAGGCACCAGCCCCGACGTGTCTTGGCGGATCGAACGACCGAGTGAGAACCGCTACATACTCCGAAATACCGGCACCGCCACGGCCAACCATGTCGCCGTCGATCCCGGGCAAGCCGGCCCAATCACGCGGCACCTACCAACGGACTCTGTGATCCGGCCAGGGGAAGGTGCCGACATGCTGATCATGGGCACTTGGGGGCACCCGGTGCCGAACCAGCTCTACGTCCGCTGGGAAGGCCAACCGGACTGGGTCGCAGTCCCCATTACATAGTCGCGACTGCCAATGACCTGCAACGATGCGGCGGTCGTACCCCCGCAGTGGGCCGGTGGGCATCGAGCGCACCATCTCAGTGCTGACCCCGCCCATTTCTGTCCCCGCGAGAAAAGTCTGAGGTCACGCACCGGTCGCGTCCAGGTCGGCCAGCAACCCGTCCTCGACAGCCTTGATCGCGTTCTCAAGGGAGCCGGTCACAGCTGTGACGAGGCCGGCGGTCATCGCCAGGAACAGTCCCAGTTGCCGGCCCCGACAGTCGACGCAGTCGTTCATCTCTTCGGCGACCAGGCGCACGGCGTCGCGGTCACCGTTGAGCACGGTCAGTAGGAGCCGCTGGGCGTTGATCATGTCGGGCACCAGGTCGGGCTTGGTGCCGAGGGCGGCGGTGCACGCCTCGCACGCGGTCATTGGCGGCCCGCCGGTGCGTACATGGCGGCCTGATGCTCGGCGATGACCTTGCCGTTCTGATCCTCGGTCGCCTTGTTGTTGTTGACCGTGATGTTGGTGTCGCCGCGGCTGTTGTCCACGTTGCCTGGCTGCTGACCGCCGCCCTTCTGCTCCTGGGCCTTCGTTCCCGCCATGTTGGGTAGCGCGGGTGCGGCACCGGCGAATCCGCCGGCGATCTTCCCGAGCCACCCACCACCGATGGAGGCGCGCGGATTGTCGCCGAGGCTGAAGGTTTCCATTAGTCCGGACGCGAGGATGCCCGCGTTCTGCGCTGCGTAGCCGATGGTGCGGTTCGCGACCTGGATACCGATCTTCGCCGCAGCACCAGCACCGGGCATCATCATGTCTGCGGCGCTGGTGGCGGCCATGAGCCCGTCGAGCGGCATGCCACCGAGAATGTTGCCCGAGTTGCCACCCTGCGACGGGTAGGCGGAACCGAGACCACCACCAGGAGCTGCCGCAGCACCAACACCAGGGCTCGCGAACGGATCCATACCTGGTCGGTTGATCGGGAAGCCTTGCGGGGCACCAGTTCCTGGAAGCATGGAGCCGCCGCCAAATCCGGTGGACTGTCCGTATGACTGCGGGTTGTTGAGGCCGGGGTCGGTGTTGGCGGCGCTGTACAGGTCGGGTGCCATTGCGGCGGGCGGTGGAACGGGTGCGGCCATCGCGGGCCGGTAGTAGTGCGATGTCAGCGACGGATCATAAGCACCCTTATTTGGCGCCAAACCGCGTGCGGCAGCAGCACTATCACTGCCCCAGTTGAAGTTCGTACCTTCCGGAAACGTGGCCTGCATATGCCCGGCGTTGTAGCCGACGCGGAAGTCACCAGGACCACCCATACCAGGAAGGAAGCCGTGAGCCGGCAGCCACGACGCCGCATTGCCGGTATTGAGGCGTTGCGCACTGGTCCTGCCGTCAAGGAGATCAACCAAGTTGCCGACCGACCCGGAGCAATCCGCAAGACCATGGACAAGATCGGCGGCCGGTGCCCACTCACCTGCGGGGACATTCGCCAATAGGGCTGCATCCCCGGCGTATCCGCCGCCGCGATAGCCAGGCACGCCGCCGTAGCCGTAGCCGTATGCCGCGGCGCCACCCTGTTGGCCCTGCGCTGCGATAGCACCCGGCGTGTACTGGGATCCGAACGCACCATTCGCAGCCGCGATACCCACGATCCCCGAACCTTCATTCGGGTTGGCTTTCGCCACTAAACCCAAGGCCCGCAGGAACGGTGCAGCCAAGATGTCGCCGAGCGCCTTCACCGCGTTCTCAACGATCCCACCTAGACCGGGACTGCCCCCAGTTCGGTTGACTCCTGACCTGTGAGGATTCGTCCTTGCTGGAAGGATCAACTCGTGCCGACACCGTTTCCTGCCGAGTTCCGAGCTGACGTCATCGCCGTAGCCCGCAAGGGCGAGGCACCGCTGCGTCAGATCGCGAAAGACTTCGGCATCTCGGAGGCCTGTTTGCATCGCTGGCTCAAGATCGCCGACCGCCAAGACGGCGTCGACCAGCCAGCCTCAGCAGGCACCACCGAGGACTTATCGGCGCAACTGCGCGAAGCGCACAAACGCATCAAGCTCCTCGAGCAGGAGGCCGAGGTGATGCGCCGCGCGGTCGGCTACCTGTCGCGGGACGCCAACCCAAAATGATGTACCCGCTGGTCCTCGACCTCGCCGCCGACGGGATACCCGTCACGGTGACCTGCCGGGTTCTCGGGTTCTCTACCCAGGCGTTCTACAAGTGGCGCAAAGCGCCGGTGTCACAGCGTGATTGGGACGATGCACACCTGATTAACGCCGCCCGCGACATCCATGCCGACGACCCTGCCTTCGGCTACCGGTTCATCGCCGACGAACTGCCCGCACGTGGGATCGCTGCCGGGGAGAACCGCGTTGCACGGCTGTGCTCTCAAGAGCGCATCTGGTCGATCTTCGCCAAGAAACGTGGACTGCACCGTCGATCCGGGCCACCGGTGCATGACGACCTGGTGCAGCGGCAGTTCCACGCTCAGGCCGCCGACCAGGTTTGGCTGACTGACATCACCGAGCACTGGACTGATGAAGGCAAGCTCTACCTGTGCGCCATCAAGGACGTCTACTCGAACCGGATTGTGGGCTACTCGATCGATTCGCGGATGAAGTCCTCATTGGCGGTGGCCGCTCTGAACAATGCCGTGGCATTACGTTCACCGGTCGCGACGATCGTTCATTCGGACAGGGGCAGTCAATTCAGGTCACGGAAGTTCGTTCAAGCACTGTCGCACAACGGATTACACGGTTCCATGGGCCGTGTCGGCGCCTGCGGGGACAACGCAGCGATGGAGTCGTTCTTCGCTCTTTTGCAACGCAACGTACTTGACCGGCGACGCTGGCCCACCCGAGCCGAACTGCGCCTGGCGATCGTGACCTGGATCGAGCGGTCCTACCATCGACGGCGCCGGCAACGCGCGCTCGGCAGGCTCACCCCGATAGAGTTCGAACTGCTCCACACACCCGCCGCAACCGCGGCCTGAAATTCACACCCCGCGAGTCAACTGAAGTCGGGGCAGTCCCACCCTTGGAAATGCCGAAGTCCTTGTCCAACTGGACACCCAGCTGCTCCATCGCACCACTGGCGGCTTGCATGCCCTTGATCGACTTGCCGGTGGCCTGCTGCTTAGCCTCGGTGAGTCGCAGCTCGGCTTCGTGCTCTTGACGCTGCGCCTGGGCAAGCTCATTGCGCTTGGCGGTGATCGCATTCTCGTCGCGAACGTTCGCCTTCTCCAACGTGTTTAGGTCCGACTTGGCCTGCGCGACCTTCTGCTGATCGTCGAGCACCGTGCTCGCGGCACTGTAAAGCGACGCCGTGACAGGGACGCCCTGCAACAGCGACATCGGATCCTTGTTGCCATACGGCACCGTCGGCAACGCGTTCTTCTTGCCGCCACCGCTTCCCCCGGGAGCGTCGGGTACAGCGATTGGCGCCCATTGCGGTAACCCGGCGGTGGCGGGTTGCAGGAACTCATTCCAGCCGGGGGCTGCCGGTGCCATCGCAGTACCGCCAGGCAGGCCTTGTCGCCGCTGGCTGATCTGGTCCCGAATCTGCTCGGGCGTGCGATTGTCCGGTGCCGCGATCGCCGGCAGCCCCAGGCTGTGTGCCCGCAGATCCTGCTCGATCTTGTTGGCTGCCGCGTTGTCGCCGCGGGCCATCGCAGCCTGGTAGGCCTTGATCTGATCCGGCGTGGCACCTTCGCGTTGCAGAATCGTCGTCGTGGTCTGATCGCCACCAGGAGCCGAGTCACCGTGGCTGTTGACCAGAGCGCCGATCGTGCCGACCACACCGGCGATCTTCATCAAACCCGCAGCGGCGGTGGCCAACCCACCCAATGCCGTCCCCGCGGTGGCAGCAAGACCCGGCATCGCCGTCAACGCCGCATTGATGCCGATCAGCGCCTGACCCACTGCCGCTAGTCCGGTGATCGTCTTGAAACCGGCATAGGCGCCGACCGCACCCCACACCAAACCGGGGTGTTCCCGCAGCAGGTCAGCGGTCTCGTGCAATGCTCCCGCCACATACCCGAATACTGTGCGGGCCGTCGGCAACATCGCCGCGAATGCACGTCCCGCTTCGAATGCCAGTGTGCCGACCTGGCCCAGGATGTCCCCGCCCTCACGAATCCAGCTGGCCAGTTGGCCGGATTCCTTGGCATGGGTGATGAACTGGCTAAACGCGGTGGCGGCGTTGGTGATTGACTGCGCCAGACCGGGCAGGAACCCGGAACCGACCTGCATGATGTCGGCCATCGCTTTGGTGAACGGCGCCGCGGCCGGTGCGAGGTTCTGGAATGCTTTCGTCACGTTCTGCAAGGTGGCATCAAGTGCGGCAGCGGTTTCCGGCCGCATCAACTGATCCATGGCGCCCCGGCCCATGGAATTGAATGCCTCGGCGATCCCCGTGGTCGCCGCCTTGACCGTCGGCAGCATCGTGTTGGTCAAGTCGTGGATCTCGCGGCCCATGTCTTTGAACAGGGACTCCTGAGTGGCTTTCTGCAGCTCACCCAACGGGCCATTGGTCAGCGACTGAATCGACAGTGCGGCTTGTTGGGCTGAGGGTGCGAGTTTGTGGATGTCTTCGGCGAACTTCTTCGCATCCCCCATGTCTTTGAGCGTGTCCGAAAAGCCATGCAGCCCAATGGATAACGTGCCGACACCAGCCCCGACGCCACCCAACACAGCCGGTAGGACAGCAAGGGCACCGGCGGCGGTGACCGCAGCACCGGCCACCCCCAGCACCGCTGCCGGCAGACCTGCCATCGCGAACGATCGTGCCGCGGTCCCCAAATTTTCCATGCCGCTGGACATGTCGCCCATGAATGAACCCGAGGACCGGCCCGCATCGCGCAGCTCCCGCACGGCAGCAGCTGCCTCGCGGACAGCGCGAGCCTCGGCGCGGCGGGCCTTCTCCGCGCGCTCACTGTGGGTGATCAGCTGGGCGTTGGTCGCTGTCCCCGAGGCTTGTACCGCTTCGAGTTTGGCTTCCTCGGTGCGTAGCTTCCCCGCAGCGTCAGCGGCCTTGTCATACGCCCGCGCCAACGCAGCGGCCTGAACCCGAGCCTTACCCGTATCAACCCGACCGAGTCCTTGATTGACGTTGCGGGAGAACTCATCCCCCGCACGCTGACCAGACTGCGAGAAATAGTCCGCCGCCTGCTGAGCCGTCCGACGAGCCTGAGCATCATCCAGCTTCGTGCCGACAGGAAGCGTGATCCCCATATCTATAGTCCCTTTCGATCAATCATCGCCGAATGAGGGGTACGCCAACGGGCATTCGCCGCGGCCCGCGCCGACACCGCACGCGCCCCCGAAGAATCCCCACCAGCCGCCTCATCAGGAAGCTTCAGCTTCGACAACAACGACGCCAACGTCGCACGATGCTGCCGCAACTCCGAAATCAACGGGTTAATCACAACCTGGCCCTGCGAACCCTTCACCGTAAAATCACCCCCGGCGATATCCGCAGATACCTGCACCTCAATCGAATCGATCAGATCAGCCTCACGACACGCATCCTCAAGAACACGCTGTTCATCGGCACGGAGCGTGAAATTCCGGGTCACTTCGCGCCACAAACGGGCACCAGAAGGGCCCAAACCGGCCGGCGATCTACGCTTCGTCATCACCGAAACCCCTTACAGCCCAACGACCCAACCCCATATTCAGCCGCCAAAACGCCCGAAAATCCGCACGCATGATCAGAAGAGCCATGGGCATCGGTCGCTGGTGGGGGTGGGGTGGGGGTTACCCGGTGGGGGTGGGTCGGCGTGCGCTCGGCGGTCAGGACCCCGCTGCGCACGCCCGACCCGGTGGCCCGCCCGACCAGGAGGGACAGCGGGCCAGTCTGTGGGGTGGTGCTGTGCATCAGTTGCCTTGGCCGACTTCGTACGCGTGCTGCTGGCCTTCGGCGCGGGCTACTTCGTCTGCTTGGGCAAGGCCGGTCTGGATGGCTTCGGCGAGGTCGAGCAATGGGACCTGGATGGGCCAGCTCCCTTGGCCGCGGTAGGGGTACGTGACGATGGGGCGGCCGGCGGGGACTGTGGGGCGCTCCTCTGGATGGAAGTGGTTGACCTCGGATGCGAGGCGGTCGTGCCAGTCTTGGCGCTGTTTGACGAGTGGAAGGAGTTCGGCGATGGTGTCGGTCACCTGCTTGAGCAAAACGGTTTCCCGCAAGTTCGGGTCGTTGAAAGCCTGGTGTTCCGCGATGTATTCCTCGGCTATCACGACGCGTTGGGCGCGGGTGACGTCGTCGTGCGTGCGGGCGTAGGCGTTTTCTGCTGCGTTGAGTTGCAGCGTCGCCCAATCGATATCAGCGCGTGCCTTCTCGACTTTCTGTCGTGCCTTCTCGACGCGGGTGCGCGCGGCGGGGGTGTCGCCGTCGATGGTGGCGGCGGACATGGCTTCGACTGCTTCGCGCTCGGCCTGGGCGAGGGCTTCGCGGCTGGCGGTGATGCCGGTACGTGCGTCGTCGGTGGCGTTGGCGGCTGTCTGGAATTTGGCTTCGGCGGTGGCGAGCTTGTCGTGGGCTGTGGGCTCAGCTGCCTTAGCTTTGGTGGTCATTGGTTGTCTCCGTTGTGTTCTGGGTGTTGTAGTGCTGGGCGCGTTTCCAGGCGATGACGTTGGTGATGTCGCCGCGGTCGCGGGCTGCCTGGATTTCGGCGTCGTAGTCGGGTGGCTGGGTTTCGTACATGAGTTCCCCTACGTGCGTTGGCTTTTAGCGTTGGCGTATTCGGTTACGGTGTGGCGTTGGAAGAGCCAGCGGCCAGCGACGAGTTGGCCGTCGAGGTCAGTGGCGATGCGGCAGACGTACTCTCGGGAGCATCTGAGGATGTCTGCTGCTTCGACTGTGCCGACGAGGTCATGGTCTGATTGTGCTGCACTGCTTTGTGTTTCGGTTCCGGTGACGGAACTGTTGTGGTTTTCGAGCTGGAGTAGGTGTTCTTGAAGTTGTGGTGGCAGTGGGACTTTGATGTGCCGGTAGTGGTCGGCGACTACTCGTGCGCAGTAGCGGGCGGCCTGAACGTCGAAGCTGGTCAATTTTCGGCGCCGAGGTCTCGGAATGCTTCTGCGGCTGCGAGTTTGAGCCCGCTGCGAAGGTCGACGCCGGCCCGGTCGGTTACTTCCAGGGTGGGGGCCAGGATGCAGCGCACCATGAGGGACAGGGCGTCTGACCTTCCCCCGAGACCGTGGAGGCATCAGCTATAAGGAGTAGCGATGTCAGAGAAGCGGAAGAAGTACGACCGGGAGTTCCGTGAGGGGGCTGTTCGGATCGTCGAGGAGACGGGTAAGTCGATCGCGGCGGTGGCTCGGGATCTGGGGGTGAACGAGGGCACCCTGGGCAACTGGGTGACCCGGGCGCGGGAAGCGCGGGAAGGTCGCGGTGAGCTGTCCAAGGACGATGTTGCCGAGCTCAAGCGCCTGCGTGCCGAGGTGGCTGAGTTGCGGATGGAGCGTGATGTCCTCAAGCGATCAGTGGTCCTGTGGGTGAAGGAGGCGACGAAGTGAGCGTGGCACGCTTCATCGCCGACCAGAGGACCAAATACCGTGTGCCCCATACGATCACGTGCGCGCTGTTGGGTGTTGGTGTGTCGTGGTTCTATAAGTGGCTTGGCCGGGCCGGCAACCATGATGGGGTGCACACCGACACCGACCGGCGCCGCGTGGCACTCGATGAGGCAGTCAGCACCGCATTTGTCAGAGCAAAGGGGTTGCATGGGTCGCCGCGGCTGGTCGCTGACCTGCGGGATCTGGGCTGGCAGGTGTCGGAGAACACGGTGGCCGATTCGATGCGCCGTCAGGGGTTGGTGGCCCGCAAGATCCGTCGCCGGGGTGGCCTGACCCGCCAGGACCAGACGGCACCGAAGTTCCCTGACCTGGTCAAACGGGACTTCACTGCGGCCGCGCCGAACTGTAAATGGGTGGGCGATATGACCGAGATTCCCACCGAGTGCGGGCAGAAGCTGTATCTGGCGACGGTGATCGACCTCTACAGTCGGCGGTTGTTGGGGGCGGCGATGGGACTGCACCCGGATGCCGAGTTGGCGTGCGCGGCAATCAACATGGCCGTAGCTGCCCGCGGTGGCCGCCAAGCGATCTGGCGCGATGAGGAGTCCGAACGGGTCATATTTCACACCGATCGCGGCAGCACTTATACCGCGAAGGTGTTCACCACGTTGTGCCGGACCTTGGGTATTCGGCAGTCGATGGGCCGTGTGGGGTCGTGTTT
>ERZ650309.401-NODE-401-length-21583-cov-3.988155_pt1 | contig 21583 bp, 20 predicted proteins | sample MGYA00376245_ERZ650309 | MGnify/ENA primary metagenome ERZ650309 (study PRJEB26733, sample SAMN07839294) | wastewater metagenome | biome: urban; feature: wastewater treatment plant; material: waste water | place: USA: North Carolina | collected 2016-04-26 ...
CGAGTGCGCATCTCCGTGCCACTTCACGTCACCCACTGCTCACCAAACGCTCGCTGTGTGCGCGCACGCGACGTGCCCACCAGCACCCGCACCAGCGACGCAACGCCGCCTCTTCCTCCTGCGTACCGCACACATTGCCCCGTTTGACACGCTATTCGCCGACATGGCCACACGTGCCGAGGCGTCCGTCCTTCGGCTCATCGCGGGCCTCCTCCGACCTTGGCATGCCCTGCGCAAGAGCGCTGCACACGACGGCGCAACGCAAACCCACCACGCATCGTCGTTGAAGTTCATCAAGAAAAACGCAGAGGAGAGCCCCCGATCATGACCGCGACTGACATACTCAAGCAACAACATCGCGAGTTCGAAGAACTGATTCGGCAAATCGAAACAGCCGAAGACGACGAAGAACGCGCAGCATTACGCGTCGAGCTCGCCGATATGCTTGCAGCTCATACGGCCATCGAGGAAGAACTGTTTTACCCCGCGGCCCTCGAACACCTCGGACCAGCTTCACGCATTCGTGAATCGCTGGAAGAACATGCCGTCGCTGGTGCGGTCGTCGTTCACTTCTTCGCCGCCGGTCTGCGTGGCCACGGTGAGCGAACGGGCCATGCGTGGTTCTGCGAGCGCGATCAGGGCTTCGCATTCCTCATCGCTCAACAGGTTGCCGAAAACCACCACGCGCGGATGGGCCATGGCCTGCAGCACGTGCACGCGGCGGTCGCGGGTGTCGATATACAGCGGTGCATCGCCGATGTCGGGCTCGGGCACCTGTTCCAGGGCGAAGCAGCCTTCATCGACCCAGCCCACGGGCCGCCGGGCCAGCACGATGCGTGTGTTCATCGGCCCACTGTAGCGCGCAGCGCCGCCTTCAGCGCCCCGGCTTGCCCCGGGTGCGCGCCACCCACACCTTGTAGGCGTTGGGCGTCAGTTCGCGCTTGAGGTGGCGGGTCAGCGCCCAATCGAGATGCGCCCAGCCAACCTGAAGCTTAGCCTTCAAATCAGCCAGAACGAAGCGGCTGTTCTGGAAATCGAGAATGGGCTTGCCAAAGGCCTTGCGGTCGCGCGTGAAGGCAACCGTATCGTCAAAGGCCTTTTGCGCGGCAGCTTGGGCCGAGACTGCGATCGACAGGCGTTCCTGCGGCAGTTCGCTCATCAGGTAGATGAAGCCCTTGCCCTCTTCGCCAAGGCAATTGGTCATGGGCACGCGGACGTCCTCGAAGAAAAGTTCCGACGTGTCGGCAGCATCCTGACCAATCTTGTCGAGGTTGCGCCCGCGCTTGAAACCTTCGCGCTCTGCTTCGACCAGAATGATCGATACGCCTTTCCAGGCAGGCTGGATTTCGGTGTCGGTCTTCGCGCAGACCAGGATCAGGTCGGCATTCTGACCATTGGTGATGTAGGTCTTGGATCCGTTGATGACATAATGGTTGCCATCCTTCTTCGCAGTCGTCCGCATCCCCTGCAGGTCCGAACCCGTGCCCGGTTCCGTCATGGCGATGGCCGTGATTGTCTCGCCGGAAACGAGCTTAGGCAGCCACTGCTTCTTCTGCTCTTCCGAGCCGTAGGAAATGATGTAGTTCGCGACGATATCGGACTGAAGCGAAAAGCCTGTGGCGACTTCTCCATAATAGGCCGATTCTTCATCGACGATTGCATTATATCCGAAATCCAGGCCCAGCCCGCCATACTCTTCCGGCACTGTCGGGCAGAGCAGACCAAGTTCACCTGCTTTGGGCCAGAGTGATTTGGGCACGATCCCATCATCATCCCACTTGGCGGCGTTCGGGGCGACCTCCTTCAACATGAACTGGCGCACCGTCTGGCGAAACGCCTCATGATCTTCATTGTAGGCCGTGCGGGCGAGAGCATCGAGCGACATGCTGGGAGTCCTTGTTGGGGATGGATGTCCGAGCGAAACCCAAACTTTACGTTTCCGTCAAGGGAAATTTGCACCGGCCAGCCACTTCTGCATCCGAACCGGTCCTGCGAGCCGTATCCACCCCAAAGGGGAAAGTGACATGGCAGACGCGATCAAGGGTGGACACCAGCTCGGGCGGCAGCTTCGCAAAATCGGACTGGCCTTGCTTGCCGGGGTCATCTTCGGCGGCGGATTGTCGCTTGCGATCCGGCAGGACGGCACGGCTGTCGCGGCGGCTGCATCGAACGCCCCAACCCGCTATGATCGCACGTTCGGCAATGTCTTCTACAAGGTTCCGTCCGGATATCGGGCCGTGCAGCAATCTGGTGGAGTCGTCATGGCGCGGACTGCTGACGTGCTATCCGGCAATCTCCAAGGTGTCCTCGTTGTCTCTCGCGGTTTGCCGCTGACGCCCGAACTTCGCAAGGAATTGAAGGAAAAGGGCAAGTCGATCTTTGTCCAGGGGATTGCGATTGCGCTCGGCAATCTCGCTGCAGATCCGCGCGCCAAATTGTCAAATCCCGCACCGGTGAACAATCCAGCCCAGGATGGCTATGAAGCCTTCGCGCTGAACGGACAGGCCTATGACAGCGATGCCGGCCAGAAGCGCTTTACGACATTCGTCGTTGTCATCACGCCAAGTCGCGTCGAAGCCTTTATGAAGGTCGGCTATGGCAGCGAAGCCAACGCAAAGGCGCTCGACTCCGGTTTTGAAGCGCTCACGGGATCTGCCGAATTCCGGGATGCGGGTGCCAGGGCGCCATCCCGGCTTGCGCCGCCATTGCCGACCAATCTGACTGCTCTCGCGCCTGCTCCGGCCAGACCGGCCGCGCCTGCAGCCAGTGACGACGAGTCCCCTGCAACGGCGCGCGGCGGCGGCGGCAACTGTCGGATCGTGCAGCGGCAGATGTGCTCGGGCGGCATTGGCACCGGACTAGGCTATTTCTGCAACACCTATCCGCAGCGCGTCTGCAATTGAGGCGTCTTAACGCTCGGCCGTGTCCATCGAGGCGCGGGCAGCCTCTTCGATCCGCCTGAGCAACGCAGCGAGCGCCGCCCGATCCTCGGCGCTGAAGCCGTTCAGCAACTCGGCCTCGAGCGCGAGTGCTGCAGGCGCGATCTCGGTGTAGAGGGCGCGTCCATCTGGCGTAAGCGAAAGAAAGTGCGATCGCCCGTCTTCGGGATTTCGGCGCTGGGCAACCAGCCCGCGCTCGATCAGCGCTGCTGCCGCGCGACTGACGGTGATCTTGTCGAGTTCGCCTGCCTGCCCGATGTCCTGCGGGGTCATGCTGTCCCGTTCGGCAAGGATCGCGATGAGGCGCCACTCCGGCACCTTGAGACCGAATTGCTTGCGATAGCTCTGCGAAATGCGCGTGCTGACCGCGTTTGATGCAACCGAAAGGCGATAAGGCAGGAAGCGGTCAAGTTTCAGCATGGCAATTGACTCTTAACATGATCCAATATAGTTGCAATTGAAACTATCTATCCCCCGGAGACTGATCATGGCCGACCTGTTCGACAATCCCCTTGGTCTCGACGGATTCGAATTCATCGAATTCTGCGCTCCCGAAAAAGGCCTGCTTGAGCCCGTGTTCGAAAAGCTTGGATTTACCCGGATTGCACGGCACCGGTCCAAGGATGTCGACCTGTGGCGGCAGGGCGAAATCAACCTGATCGCCAATTACGAACCCCGTTCTCCTGCCGCCTATTTTGCCGCCGAGCATGGCCCTTCAGCCTGCGGGATGGGCTTTCGGGTGCGCAATGCAAAGCTCGCCTATGACGAGGCAATCGCACGCGGGGCCGAACCGGTTGAAACGCGCACCGGGCCGATGGAACTTCGGCTTCCGGCAATTCGCGGCATCGGCGGTGCAATTATCTACCTGATCGATCGCTATGGCGATGCGCTCTCCATCTACGACATCGATTTCGAATATCTGCCCGCAGTTGACCGGCATCCCGTTGGTGCGGGTTTCAAGCTGATCGATCATCTGACTCATAACGTCTATGGCGGGCGCATGGATCATTGGGCGAAATTCTATGAACGCGTCTTCAATTTCCGAGAGATCCGCTATTTCGACATCAAGGGCGAATATACCGGTCTCACCAGCCGCGCGATGACAGCGCCAGACGGCAAGATCCGAATCCCGCTCAACGAAGAAGGCAAGGCCGGCGGCGGGCAGATCGAGGAATTCCTGCGCCAATACAATGGCGAGGGCATCCAGCACATTGCCTTCATCTGTGATGACCTGATCGCCTGCCTCGACAGGGTCCGTGCGCTTGGCGTGCCATTGATGGCCGCACCACCCGCCACCTACTACGAAATGCTCGAGGAACGGCTGCCGGGACACGGCGAACCTGTGGCGGAACTTCAAGCTCGCGGCATCCTTCTCGACGGCTCGACTGAAGATGGCGATCCGCGGCTCCTGCTCCAGATTTTCTCGCAGACGATGGTCGGCCCGGTCTTTTTCGAATTCATCCAGCGCAAGAAGGATGAAGGCTTTGGCGAAGGCAATTTCACTGCGTTGTTCAAATCGATGGAACGCGACCAGATGCGGCGCGGCGCCTTGGAGACAGCGGCATGACAAGCCCGGTCACGCTCTCGCGCATTCATCACGTCGCCTATCGCTGCAAGGATGCGAAGGAAACGGTGGAATGGTATGCCCGTGTCCTCGGCATGGATTATACGACGGCCTTTGCCGAGGACCATGTGCCATCGACCGGCGAATATGACCCCTATATGCACATCTTCCTTGATGCCGGCGGCGGCAATGTGCTGGCCTTTTTCGAACTTCCCAACCAGCCGGAAATGGGCCGCGATCCGAACACGCCGGCGTGGGTCCAGCATCTTGCATTCGAAGTGCCTGACCTGGACTCTCTGATGGCCGCCAAAGCACATATCGAAGCGCAGGGGATCGACGTGATCGGCCCGACCTTTCATGGCATATTCCGATCAATCTATTTCTTCGATCCCAACGGGCACAGACTCGAGCTGGCGTGCAACATCGGCGAGCCGGAACAGTATCGGGAACTGCGGCGCGTTGCTCCGTTGATGCTCGACGAATGGAGCCGGACGAAAAAAGCCCCGCGCCATGCCGACTGGCTGCACAAGGACCCGGACGCCTGAGCCCAGCCTATCTGCCGCCGATGGCTGGCCGCCCAACCTTGGCGGTGGCATCGGCAGGCATGCGTTTTTCAAGCGCCTGGAGCCAGAGATATGCGGCACTGCCGGTATAAAATTGCGGTCGGGACGGCTGCAGGCGTTTTGATATCTCCCAATGACGAATAAGGTCAAAGGCCTGCGCTATGGCGATGTCAAAAGGCTGCGGGGTGCGCAAAGCCGTGTTGATCAGTGCATCGCCAAAGAAGGTCCAGTCATTGCCTGGGGCGCACCCGAAGCTGGTCTGATCCCGATCCGCCGCAGTCACAACAACGCTGCTGTCATTGACCAGATAGGGCAGCATTTCTCCCGAGAAGCAGGCAGACAGCATCACCAGCCTGCGCGAAATGCCGGCTCCGTTCAAAAGGTCGGCAAGCCGTCGCGGCCCGATCCAGCCATAGCCGTGATCGCCGTCGCGATAGGCCAGCCCAACTTCCGGCGCGCCGTGGCTGGTCGTGTAGAGGATCAGCACGTCCTCCTTCAGATCCATCTTTGCCGCGATTGCGCCAAGTGCGACTTCGAGATTGGCGGGAGACCCGTCAGGGATCGTTGCATCGCCCGCGCCATTGCCCGCCGCCAGAACGATCGTCCGGCCGACGGCATCGAAGCGTCGAGCAAGGACTTTGGCGGTCTGCGCGGCTTCCCGACCGAACACAGGATCCGAATCAAGCCCTGCAACCACGACATAGGCATCGACGACGCCGGGGCGCTGCGGCTTCAGCGCATTGATCGCGCTGCCAAGAAGCCGATGCTGGGCATAGTGCCAGACAGCATCGCGGCCCTGCTCCGTCACGATGCCGCGATTCGCCGCAGCAATCTCCTGTGGCGAGACCTGAGCAAGAGCGGCGTCCGTGACGAACAGTGCGCCAACCAATGCCAACCAGTATCGCATGCCTTGCCTCATTCCGCCCCCGGCCCCGAATATATCCCCCTAGCCATCACGAAACGCGCGCGCGGTCAAGCGCGGCCGCCTCTTCCCCCTCACCCCTTGCTGCCCTAAGGACTGTCATCATGAAACTTGCTTCTCTGAAATCCGGCCGGGATGGCCGCCTCGTCGTCGTCTCGGACGATCTCGCCTGGTATACCGATGCGGGCCATATCGCCCCGACCCTCCAGTTCGCGCTCGACCATTGGGACGAGGTTGAACCGGCCCTGCGCAACCTGGCGACAGACCTGGCGCATGAAGCCATTCCGATGATGCGGTTTCATGAACGCGAAGCAGCGGCCCCGCTCCCCCGCGCCTATCAGTGGGCAGACGGTTCCGCCTATGTGAACCATGTCGCGCTCGTCCGGCAGGCGCGCGCGGCAGATATGCCCGACAGCTTCTGGCATGACCCCCTCATGTATCAGGGCGGATCAGACGGTTTCCTCGGGCCCCGCGATCCCATTCCGCTGGCTGACGAAAGCTGGGGCTGCGACATGGAAGCCGAAGTCGTGGTTGTGACGGGCGACGTGCCACAGGGCGTTTCGCAGGAAGACGCGCGTGCGGCAATCCGGCTGGTCGGCCTTACCAACGATGTCTCTCTGCGCAACCTCATCCCGGGCGAGCTGGCAAAGGGCTTCGGCTTTTTCCAGTCCAAGCCTGCGAGCGCATTTTCTCCTGTTCTTGTGACACCTGATGCACTGGGCGCCCGCTGGGACGGGGCGAAACTGCATGGCGCGCTCTGCGTCGATTTCAATGGCAAGCCGCTGGGACGAGCCGATGCGGGCGTCGACATGACGTTCGATTTCGGCCAGCTCATTGCCCATGCCGCCAAAACCCGGGCGCTTGGCGCGGGAACGATCATCGGTTCGGGCACAGTCTCCAACCGCGGTCCGGACGGCGGCCCGGGCAAGCCCATCAGCGACGGTGGCCTCGGCTATTCATGCCTCGCCGAAGTCCGCACGGTCGAGACGATTCTCCACGGCAAGCCAGAAACGCCATTCATGAAGGCCGGCGATACTGTCCGTATCTGGATGGAAGACGACAAGCACCACAGCCTGTTCGGGGCCATCGAACAGACCGTGTCCGGCTGATGCCCTAATTCTGGTTGGCGTAGATTTTCACCAGCCGGAACAGATAATCACGCCCGTCATAGAGCGACTTGACGCGAATGCGTTCGTTCAGACCGTGGATGCCACCGCCATCGGCATCATAGAAGATTCCGGGTACGCCATAGGTCGGGATGCCGACAGCTTCGAGGAAGATGCCATCGGTCGCGCCCGTCGACATCGTCGGCAGCATTGGCACGCCGGGGAACATTTCGGCGGCCAGCTTTTCTGCGGGGCCGAAAATCTTGGGCGAAAGCGGTGGCGGCGATGCAAGGGGGCGATCCTCGATGATCGGCGTGATCGAGACCTGCGAGTCATTGATCGCGCTCGCAAGCTTCGCCTGCACGGATTCAACGCTGTTCCCGGGGAAGATACGGCAGTTCACAATCGCTCGCGCCCGCTGCGGCAGGGCATTCATCGCATGGCCGCCGTCCAGCATGGTCGCAACGCAGGTGGTGCGCAGGGTGGAATGAAGCGTCGGATCCAAAGAAACAATCGCGTCGGCCGACTTGTCTTCCGGGTTCGCCAGCAGGGCCGTGACCGCGCCAGCGATTTTCGGCGGCAAGGTCGGGGCAAGCCGACTGAAAAAGCTCCGTGTCGTGTCGCTGAACTGAACGGGGAATTCATATTTGCCGATATTGGTGAGCGCTGCGGCCAACGAATAGATCGCATTGTCGGGTCGGGGCATCGAACTGTGGCCACCGGGATTGGTCGTTTCCAGACGGAAATTGGCCACCGTCTTTTCTCCGACCTGCATTGACAGAACCGAGCGCGTGCCATCCGGGCCAACCCGTCCACCGCCGCCTTCGTTGAGCGCATATTCGGCATCGATCAGGTCGCGGCGGTTCTTCGCCAGCCAGCCAGCCCCATTGAAGGCTGTGACGGTCTCTTCACCGCATGTCAGCGCCATCTTGATCGTGCGTTTTGGCTTGAACCCCTCCTGCTTGAACCGGATCAGCGTATCGGTCCAGATCGCCGACTGCGCCTTGTCGTCGGAAACCCCGCGTGCATAGAAATAGCCATCTTCCTCAATCAGCGTGAAGGGATCGCGGGTCCAGTCGGCGCGGTTGGCCTCGACGACATCAAGATGGCCAAGGAGGAGGATTGGCTTTGACTTCTTGGCAGTGCCGGAGAGGACCGCCACCAGCCCGCCTTCCTTGGGCTTTTCGGGCGTCGAAAAGATCGTCAGGTCCTTGTCTGCATAGCCCGCTGCCTTCATGCGTGCCGCCAAACGTTCGGCTGCAAGGGTGCAGCTGCCGGACGAAAGCGTCGTGTTGGTTTCGACCAGTTCCTTGTAGAGGGCGCGGAACGATTCCTGGTCGGGCCGAATTTGGGCCTGGGCCTGCTGTGCCGACATCGCGGCCAAAACCGCCCCCAAAACCACTGCGCGCATGATCTTCCCCTCCGATTCTCGAGGAACGGACCTTAGCCGGTTCGCCGGAAGGCGAAAGCGGTTTATCGCTTTGGTTCGTGCACCGCGGCTTTCGCTCTTGCCGAAACGCAATCCGCTACCCAGATAGGTCAAAGAGGGACGTTTTGTCCCGATACGAAGGACAAAGACCGTGCAAAGCCAGAATCGCATTTTCGACGACCTTGCCAAAATCATCAACGGTGCTGCCGGAACAATCGCTGGCGTAGGGCGCGAGGCCGAAGCTTCGGCGCGCGAACGCGCAAAGGAATGGATCGGCGGGCTCGACTTTGTCAGCCGCGATGAATTCGAGGCAGTCAAGGCCATGGCAGCAGCGGCTCGCGATGAGGCAGAGGCCCTCAAGGCCCGGCTCGACGCACTGGAAGGCAAGGCCACAAAGCCTGCAGCAGCGAAACGTGCCGCCAAGCCCAAGGGCTGATCCGTACCACCCTATCCACAGTTTTCATCATGCCTGCTCTTGCAGTCGCGCCCGAATTGGGCGCAAGGACGAGCGCATGACGATTGACGATCTTGAATCGCACGATGGCCCGTCCACGCCCATCGACACACTTGAAAGCTGGTTCGCGGCCAATGGCTGGAGCCATGAACGCGTCGGAGATGAGGAAATTGTGGCTGCGACGCAGGGATCGTGGGGCCAGTATGAATTGCGCGGCGTCTGGCGCGATGACGATCGCGTGCTGCAGTTTCTCGCCTTTCCCGACGTCCGGGTGACGCACGACCAATATTCGGCAATCTATGAGACCATCGGCCTGATCAACGAACAGCTCTGGCTCGGCCATTTCGAGCTCTGGTCAGGAAACGGGACACTCGTGTTTCGCCATGCCGCCCTTCTGGAAGGGCAGGATGAAGCGACGCTTTCGACAGAGCAGGCAGATGCACTGATCGATGCTGCTGCAGGTGAACTGGACCGTTTCTATCCTGTTTTCCAGTTTGTCATGTGGGGCGGAAGGACGCCGGCAGAAGCCATTACTGCCGCAATGGTCGAGACGCAGGGCGAAGCGTGAGCAACGGCCTGTTCTGGATCATTGGCTGTGGCAATATGGCCGGAGCGATGGTCCGGCGCTGGATCGAAACCGGATTGGACGCATCGCAGGTCAGGGTTGTCGACCCGGCTCTTCCCGACCTGCCCGGGGGACTTTCCGTGCTTCCTGCGATTCCGGCAGATACGGCCCCTGCTGCCAAGATCCTGCTGGCCGTCAAGCCGCAGATGCTCGATGCAGTCACTGCAGATGTGGCTCGGCTTGCGGGACCAGAGACGCGTATCCTTTCCATCCTCGCCGGTGTCGAAATTGCGGCGCTCAAGGATCGGTTCCCCCATGCAGCCCGGATTGTGCGGGTCATGCCGAACTTGCCTGCGGCACTCGGCAAGGGTGTGATTGCCTTGCACAGCCCGGACGGTCCGGACGACAGGACAAATGCACTCATGGCGCCGCTGGGGCTGGTCGAATGGATTGAGGATGAGGGCATGCTCCATCTGGTCGCTGCACTTGCGGCCAGCGGCCCCGCCTTTCTCTACCGTTTCATCGATGCGCTCGGTATTGCCGGAGCCAGACTGGGCCTCGCGCCTGACCAGTCGGCACGGCTCGCGCTGGCAACGGTAGAAGGATCGGCCCTCTTGGCCGCACAGTCTGGAGAGCGGCCAGACGTTCTGGCGGATCGCGTCGCGAGCAAGGGCGGCATGACGCGAGAAGGATTGAATGTGCTGGACGCGGAGGAAGCGCTGATCCGGCTGCTCACTGCCACACTTGATGCTGCCGCACGGCGCAGCGTTGAAATGGGCGATGCGGTGCGGCGGGACTAGGGTTTCCGCTGCAGAGCGATGACGCGCCCCAATTCCGATTCGGGTATCAACCCCTCGAGCACGTGCCAGAATCCCGTCACCGCCTCTTCGCCAGCATTGTCATAGGCATGGGCCATCTTGTCGCGCAGGCTGCTGAACAGGCGGGCCTCGAGTGCCGCACCCGCCTTTGTGAGACGGAGCAGCTTTTGGCGCCGATCAACAAGGCCTGGACGATTTTCAACAAGCGCGCGTTCGGCCAAGTCATTGAGAACACGGCCAAGCGATTGTTTCGTAATCGCCAGCAGCCTGAGAAGATCACTGACAGTCAAATCCGGTTGGCGGGCAATGAAGTAGAGCGCGCGATGGTGCGCACGTCCAAGGCCTTGTGTCGCCAACTCTTCATCGATCGCACGCGTCAAATGGCTATATCCGAAGTAGAGGGATTCGACGCCCCGGCGAATGTCCGCTTCAGCCAGAAAGCCTGGCGAAGTCTTGGAATTTTCCTTGCGGACATTTAGGACAGCCATATTGACGTATCTTGGCCCGTCGATTACCGGATTGCAAGCTGCATCTGAAAGGATTCCCGATGAACGATCGCACATCACCGCACGCGCTCGCAGCGCTGCCGTTCGTCGTGGAACGCAATACAAATCCCGTCACTTCAGAGGAACGGGCGCGGCTGCTGGCCGATCCCGGCTTCGGACGCGTCTTTACCGACCACATGGTCATGATTCGCTATAATGACGCGAAAGGCTGGCACGATGCGAAGGTCATGCCGCGGGGCCCCTTGTCGATCGACCCCGCGACAGCTGTCCTTCATTATGCGCAGGAAATTTTCGAAGGGCTGAAGGCATACAAGCTGGCCGACGGCAGCATGGCCCTGTTCCGGCCGGAAGCGAACGCCAGGCGATTCCGCGATTCGGCGCAGCGGCTGGCCATGGCGGAGCTTCCCGAAGACCTGTTCATCGAATCGCTGCGCCAGATTGTGACCATCGACCGTGACTGGTTCCCCGATATCGAAGGAGGCTCGATCTATTTGCGGCCTTTCATGTTTGCGAGCGAGGTCTTCCTCGGCGTGAAGCCGTCGGCGGAATATATCTATATTGTCCTTGCCTCATCGGTCGGTGGCTATTTCAAAAGCGGAGCGCCGGCGATTTCGCTCCTAGTTTCACAGGAGCACACACGGGCCGCTCCGGGTGGTACGGGAGCCGCAAAATGCGGCGGCAATTATGCCGCAAGTCTGGTTGCGCAAGCTGATGCGATCGCAAAGGGATTTGACCAGGTCGTGTTCCTTGATGCAGCGGAACGCCGCTGGGTCGAAGAGCTGGGCGGCATGAACCTCTTTTTCGTCTTCAGTGACGGATCGATCCAGACGCCGCCCCTTGGTGGAACAATCCTGCCCGGCATCACGCGCGATGCCCTGCTCACACTTGCGCGCGAGGATGGCATCTTCGTGCGCGAAGAACCCTATTCCATCGACCAGTGGCAGGCCGATGCCGAAAGCGGACGCCTGATCGAGGCATTCGCATGCGGCACGGCGGCGGTTGTTACGCCCATCGGCCGCGTGACAGGGGCCAATGGCGCCTTCTCGATCGGTGCCGGCGGGCCGGGCCAGTTCACGACCCGGATGAAGGACAGGCTGGTTGCAATCCAGCGCGGCCTTGCGCCTGACCCGCATCATTGGGTCATGAGGCTGGACTGAGGGAATTGTCATTGCCAATCGGGCTGCTATAGGGCCGCCTCCTTGCAAGCACATGTTGGGGCGTCGCCAAGCGGTAAGGCACCGGCTTTTGATGCCGGCATTCGCAGGTTCGAATCCTGCCGCCCCAGCCAAGCCTTACGACACAGATTGAAGCCTCAGGCGGCGAGGCCTTCGAATTGCATCCGGGCCAGCCGCGCATAAAGGCCGCCGGCACGACTCAGGCTGTCGTGATTGCCTTCTTCGACAATCCGGCCCTCACTCATCACGATAATACGATCCGCCGCACGCACTGTGGCAAGGCGATGGGCAATCACGATTGTCGTCCTTTGGTGGATCAGCCGGTCGAGCGCATCCTGAACCAAACGCTCTGATTCGGCATCGAGTGCCGATGTCGCTTCATCAAGCAAGAGGATTGGCGCGTCGCGCAGGATGGCACGGGCAATCGCGATCCGCTGGCGTTGCCCGCCGGAGAGGCGCGCGCCGCCTTCACCCATGTAAGTATCTAATCCATCGGGCAGCTGGCGGAGAAATTCCGCCGCATTGGCGGCCTCCGCTGCAGCCCAGAGCGCATCATCGTCCGCATCCCAGCGGCCATAGCGAAGATTGTCGCGCGCACTGGCAGCAAAGATCACGGTTTCCTGTGGCACCATGGCAATGCGCGCGCGCACGGCCGCGGGGTCTGCATCGGGGAGCGCAACACCATCCACACGGACGGTCCCGCTTTCGGGATCATAGAACCGCTGGATCAACTGGAAGAGCGTTGTCTTGCCCGCGCCCGAAGGACCGACAACCGCAACCGTTTCGCCTTGATTGATGACCAGCGAGAAATCGGAAAGAGCACTGGTCTCCGGACGCGTCGGATAGCGGAACCGGACATGATCGAATTCGATCCGCCCTTCCGGCGGTTCCGGCAGGCTGACCGGATGTTCCGGAGCCGCGATGCCAGGTTGTTCCGAGAGAAGTTCGGTCAGCCGAGCCGCCGCGCCGGAGCCCCTGACGAGATCGCCATAAACTTCGGCCAATGCTCCGAAAGAGCCGGCCACAAACCCGCCCGTAAGGACGAATGCGGCAATCGAGCCACCGGTCATCCGACCGGCCTGAACGTCGAGCGCACCCTGCCACATGACCATCGTGACGGCGCCAAACATCATCAGGATCATGAATGCCGTGAGGACGGACCGTATCACGATCCGCCTGCGCGCCGTTCCAAAGGCATGTTCGACGGCCCCCGAAAAACGTGTGCCTTCGCGGCGTTCCTGTCCAAAAGCCTGAACAATTTTCATGGCAGCCAGCACTTCGACGACAATGACACCGACATCGGCAATCCGGTCCTGGCTCTTGCGGGAGGTTTCGCGGAGCCTGCGACCGATGAGGATCGCCGGAACCACCACAAGCGGAATGCCCAGCAGCAGCATCGCGGTCAGCTTGGGTGCCAGAGTGAAGAGGTAGGCAATGCCCCCGACCCCAAGCACGATATTGCGCAGCGCGACCGACATCGTCGTTCCCACCACCTGTTCGATCAGGGTCGTGTCCGCCGTGATGCGCGATGCGACCTCGGCCGGGCGATTGACCTCAAAATAGCTGGGAGACAGCCGCAGCAAATTGTTGAGCACTGCACTGCGGACATCGGCAACGACCCGCTCCCCCAACCAGGAGACGAAATAGAAACGGCTGGCCGTCGCGATGGCCAGTACAGTGACGATCATCAGCAGATATTCGAACCAGCGGCCAACATCCCCGCCAGACGCTGCAAACCCTCGGTCGATGACAAGGCGAAAGCCATTGGGAATGGCAAGCGTTGCAGCCGCAGCGACAAGAAGCGAGAGCCCGGCACATGCAATGCGCCCCGGATATTGGACCGCAAAGCCCCAAACCATCCGGAGGCTGCCGAGCTTGCGATTGCCGTTTTCCGGCTTGGTTTCATCTGACATGCGGCAGGGCCTAGCAGCTGGGGAAATCCGTCTCAATATGTGACGGATTATATTGTGCATTGCACAAGACGAATTTCTCCGCCACACTTTGAGGCCAGCAAGGGATTTTTGATGATTTACAACGCCTATGAAATGCAGCGCTCCTGGCTGGCGGGGGCCAGTGCATTGGCCCACAGCAGTGCTGAATTCCTGAGCAATCCGGCCAATCCGTTCGCCTATTTCGGCGGTGGAGAGATACTGGCATCCGCGCTCAACGTCTTTGCCCATGCCTCAGCGCCGCGCGGGAAGCCGGCGTTCGGGCTCGATCACACATTGATCGGCGGCGAAGCCGTGCCGGTCCGTGAAGAGATTGTCCTGCAAAAGCCCTTCGGCCAACTGAAACGCTTCGTGCGCGAAGGCGTTGAAACGGGGCCCAAGCTCCTGATCGTCGCGCCGATGTCCGGCCACTATGCCACCCTTCTGCGCGGCACGGTCGAACGGATGCTGCCCAAGCATGATGTCTATATTACCGACTGGCGCGATGCCCGGAATGTGCCGCTCAGCGAAGGCCATTTCGATCTGGATGACTATGTCGATTACCTGATCGAGTTCCTTGAGGTGCTTGGTCCCGGTGCGCACATGCTTGCTGTCTGCCAGCCTTCGGTGCCGGCCTATGCGGCTGTGGCTGTGATGTCAGCGGCCAAGAACAAGTGCCTGCCGAAAACGCTGACCTTGATGGGCGGGCCAATCGATACGCGAAAGGCGCCGACGTCGGTCAATACGCTGGCCACGCAGCGCCCGCACAGCTGGTTTGCCAATACAGTGATTGCAACAGTGCCCTATTCCTATCCCGGCGCGGGGCGGAAGGTTTATCCCGGTTTTCTGCAGCTCGCCGGCTTCATGTCGATGAATCTCGGCAATCACATGATGAGCCATTGGGAGATGTTCAAGCATCTGGTCCAGGGCGACGACGAGAGTGCCGACGCGACAAAGGATTTCTACGACGAATATCGTTCCGTCTGCGACATGACGGCGGAATTCTATCTGCAGACAATCGATGTTGTCTTCCAGCGCCACGCCCTGCCCGATGGCGAATATCTGCATCGCGGACTAAAGGTCGATCCCAAGGCTATTACCAAAGTTGCGCTGCTGGCCATCGAGGGCGAGCGCGACGATATTTCCGGCCTCGGGCAGACAAAGGCTGCGCTCGAAATCTCGACTGGACTGGAAGCGGGCCTGAAGCGCTACTATATGGCGGAAGGAACTGGCCACTACGGCATCTTCAACGGCAGCAAATGGCGTGAAAGGATTGCCCCGGTGGTCGAGGACTGGATCGCTTCGCACGATTAGAGGGCGGGCCGTGGCGACGATCCCGACATTTTGTTGAGAAGGACCCTCATGTCTCAAAATCAAGCCATTCTCGCGGGCGGCTGCTTCTGGTGCACCGAAGCCGTGTTTCAATCCCTCACCGGCGTCTCGGGCGTGGAAAGCGGCTACATCGGCGGGACAGTCACCAACCCGACCTACCGACAGGTCTGCGGCGGGGACACGGGCCATGCCGAAGCCATTCGCGTGACGTTCGATCCCGAACAGATTTCCTATGCCGACCTGCTCGACATCTTCTTTGCAACGCACGATCCGACCCAGCTCAATCGGCAGGGCAATGATGTGGGTACGCAATACAGGTCAGCCATCTTTCCCGATGGACCGGATCAAGAGGCAGAGGCGCGCGCTGCGATCGTGCGCAACCAGCCCGACTGGCCCCTTCCCATTGTGACCACGATCGAACCGATGGCGACTTGGTATCCAGCCGAAGACTATCATCAGGAGTATTGGAACGGCGAAGGCCAGCGCAATCCCTATTGCCTTGCCGTCATTCCGCCAAAGCTTGCCAAGCTCAGGAAAGGCTATGCGGAGCGGTTGAAGGCGAGTTGAAAGCGGAACAGGCCTCGGCAGCCGCATGGGATTAGACTGACAACTTCGCAACGTGTATCCTGAACTTGGGGAGGGATCACGACTGCGCTACTCGGCCTTCATCAGCTACAACCACAAGGATCGGATGTGGGCGAACTGGCTGCTCAAGCAGCTTGAGCGATACACCATTCCGAAAAGGCTGCACAGCCAAGATTCCCATCTTGGTATCCTCGGGAAACGGCTCCCTCCGGTTTTCCAGGATCGCGAGGAACTCGCCGCGTCGAGTGACCTGGCACAATCCGTCAGGGATGCGCTGCTCGAATCTGCGAGTCTCATTGTCATCTGCTCGCCCCACTCTGCTCGTTCGCGATGGGTGAATGAAGAGATTCGCACCTATATTGCTCTCGGGCGGCGCGACCGGATCCAGCTGCTGGTCGTCGATGGGGAAGCCCGCACGCCAAATCTTGCCGATTCCGAGGACGACAATGCCAGCTTTCCGCCAGCTTTGCTGGAAGGTGGCGGCCAAGAGCCACTCGCAGCCGATCTTCGGGACGAAGCAGATGGGAAAAGAGCCGCTGTCCTCAAGTTGCTCGCGGGTCTGCTGGGAGTTGGATATGACGAACTGCGACAGCGGGAACAGGCCAGGCGCCAAAAGCGACTGGCGATTATTACGGGGACCTCGGCGGTCGGCTTCGTCTTGATGTCCGGCCTGGCCGGCTTGGCGGTCATCGCCCGGAACGATGCTATCGCGCAACGCGATATAGCCCGCCAGAAAACCATGACTGCAGAGCGGACAGTCGAATTCGTCAAGTCGCTTTTCGAAGTATCCGACCCGTCAGAGGCGAAGGGCGCAAAGATTACTGCGCAGGAGATTCTCGACAAAGGCGCGGTGCGGATCTCCCAGTCTCTGGGCGATGAACCGACGGTCAAGGCAGAGCTTATGACCACGCTCAGCCAAGTCTATCTCGGGCTTGGTGCCTACAAGAAGGGTGACCAGATCATCCGTGATTCCCTGCGGCTGAATGTTGATGATCCAGGCGTGCGCGCACGGCAGCTGATGGCTCTGGGAGATTCCCAGACGCGGCAGGGCGAGTATCAAAAGGCAATTGCGACGTATGGCGAGGCTCTGAAATTGGCGCGAGCCGCGGATAGGGGCAATCCCGAATTCGTGTCACCGATCCTGATTGGGTTGGGCGAAGCAAAGTCCGCGATCGCTGATTATAGGGGAGCCGAAGCTGACATTCGGACCGCACTGGCCCTCGATATTGCCAGACACGGAAACCGGAATCCAGCCGTCGCTCGCGATCTGGAAGCGCTTGGTCTCAACTTTTTGACAGATGGTGAACTGGCAAAGGCGAGGCCTCTTTTTGAACGCGCACTGCAAATTCGCGTTCCAATACAGGGCATTGCCCATCCCCGTGTTTCTGAAGATCTCAATGAGCTTGGTTCGATCGCCTATCTGCAGCGTGATTCTGCGGCGGCGGAACGATACTGGTTGCGTGCGTTACGTTCCGACGAACTGGTCCTTGGGCCGAACCATCCGGACGTCGCGATCACGATCAACAATGTTGCCCGCGTCATGCTTGAAAGACGGGCGTTCGCGCAGGCCTATCCCTTGCTGCAGCGCGCCGTCGTCATCAACCTCCAACAGCGCAGTGAAACACATGATGATCTTGCCTTTACCTTTGCCAATCTTGCAATTGCAGAGCGCGGCCTGAACCGTCCAGTTGAGGCGGAAAGACTTTTCCGCAAGGCCTTGATGGCGGCCGAGATGCACAAACATCGCAACCGGGCCCCGATTCTGACCGAACTGGCTGACCTTCTATGCGAGAGGCGGGCATTTCCTGAAGCATTTGCAATGCTTGCGCGAGCGGAGCCTATCATGCGGTCGGATTATCCCGACGATCCTTGGCGATCGGCCTGGGTCGCAAACACGAAAGGCGGTTGTCTGATCGAAAGCGGCAGGCCAGATGAGGCCAGGCCAATCCTCATTGAGAGCATGCCCGATTTGCGGAAGCGATGGACGCCACTCTCGCTTTTTGGGCACAGGGCCGAACAGCGACTAAACAAGCTGCCCCAACGAACCAGCAGCCCACGAAACTGAAATGGTATTCGCGACATGATCAGCAGCGACCTGGACGCGGCCCACGAGGAGATCCGAAAGGCGCTGGCGCGCGGCGACATGTTCAAAGTCTTTGAGTTGGCCCGTGAAGGTTTGCTCGCATGGCCTAAAGACCCGCAGTTCCGATTCCTCCAGACACTTTCGCTCGCACGGCTCGGCGAACCATACGCCGCCATCCAATCCTATGATCGCAACCGTGTCTCAGAGATCGGCACAGAGGATGCAATCGCCCTCAAAGCGCGGTTGCTGAAGGATCTTGCGCTTCGCGCCGGTCCTGCAGAACAGGCCGGCCTCTTTCGGCAATCGAGTGAAACTTATCATCAGGCCAGCATGCTTGATGACGGATATTTTTCGAGGATCAATGAAGCCACAACGGCATTCCTCTCGGGAGATCGAGATCGTGCCGTTGCCTTGGCCGAAGCGATTGTCCGTCGTCCGGAGATTCTTAAACCAAAAGACTTTTTTTCCGCGGCGACACTGGGCGAAGCACAGCTGCTGTGTGGCAATTTTGCAGAAGCAGCGGAGGCATTCAAGGCGGCGCGCTGCCTTCCCGACGCCAATCCCGGTGGCATGGCCTCAACCACGCGCCAGGTTGGCATCATCTTGGCGCATCTCACGATCAACACGGACCTTCGGGAAACGCTGCTTGCCGCGATCCGGCCCGCTCCAATTCTCCATTATTGCGGCCATATGTTTTCGGACCATTGGAGCGGCGCTCGCGCGTTGGCATTGCAAATAGCCGCCGCTCTTTATGAGACCGGTTCGTCGATCGCCTATGGGTCGCTTGCTTGCGGTGCCGATATCATGATTGCCGAAGCTATCATCGAACGGGGTGGCGAGGTTCACGTCGTATTGCCATTTGCAGAAGATGACTTTCTTGAGACTTCGGTGAAAATGGGCGGGCGGGAATGGCTGCCCCGATACGAACATGCCCGCGCGCTGGCTGCTTCTGTTACCTTTGCCGCGCAAATGCCATTCGTGAATGACGATCATCAGTTTGCCTATTGTTCGAAGCTGGCCATGGGCACGGCGCGATTGCGATCGAAGACTATGCAAACGCACGCTGTGCAACTCGCGGTATGGGATGGAGCCCCCGGCACTTCGGTTGCCGGAACCGCTGCCGACATTGCCGAATGGCGCAGCCAGAACGGTGCCACGAGAATCATTTATGTCGAGCAGAATAGACCTCGCCTTGCGCTGCTGCCCCCTAAGCCTGTGACCACACAAACCTCCCGGTCAATCCATGCAATCATTTTTGCCGACTTCTCCGGCTTTTCGAAATTGAGCGAACAATTGCTGCCGGGCTTCCTCAATTTCGTCATGGGCGCGATCGGCACCATTCTGGGCAATCATGGAGATGCCGTTCTGTATCGGAACAGTTGGGGGGATGCGATCTACTGCGTAATCAGAACGCCCAATGAGGCTGCACTGATCGCCTTGGAAATTCAATCGGCGCTAGATCCGGCTCTACTCCATAAGGCGGGCCTTCCCGAAGAGGGCGGCATGAGGATCAGCCTCCATTGCGGTCCGATCTATGAAGATTTCGATCCGATACAGCAGGCGCGCACATTTTACGGGACGGAAGTCACGCTCGCAGCGCGGATCGAACCGCGCGTTCCGGTGGGCGCCATTTACACGACCCAGCAGTTTGCGGCCCTGATCGAGACGAAGGACGCACATCCTTTCCAGTTTGAATATGTCGGCAAAATGGAGCTGGCCAAAGACTATGGCGCGCGCATTCTCTACCGGCTGACACAGGCAAACGACGGGATCGTGACCCGTCAATCAAATGACGCATGAACAAAAGTAACCCTAATTGTGCCAATTCGGAACACTTTATGATTTATTCCAAGGAGTTAGATCCCAAATTGCGCATGTGGCCTTGTAGAGTCACCGATTAGGCTAGATATTTGGCCGTAAGGGTGAGTCGTTCTTCGCACGACAAATTGGGGGATGCCACATGCGCAAATATGCCTTGCTTGGACTTGCTTTGCTTCTGTCTGATATTGCGTTGCTGCCCACACCAGCAGAAGCCCGTCGAACGGCCATCGATCAATCCGGGTCTATAACCCTCTCCGGTTATTGCGATTTTGATGGGAGCGATTGTGACATAACCACTGTCCTTCCCTACTCGGTGGATTTTGGAGGCCCGAATGGATTTACCAACCAATTGCAGATTTTTGGCAACGGGTATTTGACGTTCCCATTCTCGCCCTTGGTCACTGTGCCCGGTGGACGCGGGTACTCCACCAGCAGTGTCATTTCGCCAGGCTACAACAGCAGCACAGACATCGATTTCCAAGGCTCAGGCAACGAAGTGTACAATCAGAGCGCACGAGTAGCGGTCGACGCCGCAGGCAATATTACTGCTGATTGGTTTACCTGCTTTGGCAACCAAAACTGTTTCGCAAATTCTTATTCCGTCGTGATGCGCCCTACAGTCGGAGGCTTTAACGTTTCGTTCAGATATTCTAACCCATCCATGTCTTTCGATTCTCCCTTCTACGCAGAGTATCGTTTCGGCCCAAATGCTCCTTCAGGGAGTTTCAATGCGCCCGTAGACCGAGACTTTTTCATCCCCGCCACATTCCGCGGACTGGCGTTATCCGCTGTGCCTGAACCGTCCGTCTGGGCCATGTTGATCCTTGGCTTCGGGTTTGTGGGAGCAAGCATGAGAAGGCGGGCGGAGCGCGTTTCGACCACAAAAGGACAACTAGCTTCAATCTAGCTCGGTGACTTGACCGTCAGGGAATTTGACGTCTGTGCAACGGCCCGAGACAGATGGTGCGACGATTCCAATGCGTTTGACTCAGCCGACGGCGCTGGCGTGACGTCAGGCGGAAGCCCGCCGCAGCCTGTCGTTGATCGCAGCTCCCAGGCCGATTTCCGGCACGGGCGCAACGGCTATGCGCGGAGGCGCCGAGGCGTCAGCATCATGGAGCGCACCGAAAAGCTGTGCTGCGGCTTCAACGAGATCGCCGCTGGCGCTCAACGTCGCGTCGCCACCTATGCCTCCAAAACCGATCAGCCATTCGTCTTGACCCGCGGATGTCGCATCAAGGCGAAGCGGCTTTGCGGGCGCATAATGGCTGGCAAGCTGCCCGGGCGCTTCAATTGCGCCGGAGTCCGACAGGGTGAGGCCAAGATCGATCGGGCCGGGGCGGAGCAGGCGGAGTGCCCCATCGTCGTCAACCGCAACGATTGTCGATTCCAGGCCGAGGCTCGTTGACCCCGCATCGACGATCATCGGGATGCGCCCTCCCAAGGATTTGAGGACATGTGCCGCACAAGTCGGGCTGATGCTGCCGCTTGCGTTGGCAGAGGGTGCGGCAAGCGGCGTGCCGCAGGCCGCAAGCAAGGCCAGCATTGCGGGGTGGGCCGGAACGCGGAGCGCAATCGTCTGCAGGCCGGCGGTCGCGAGGCTGGCGATCCCGCTGTCGGGCCTGAGCGGAAGAACGAGCGTCAAGGGGCCTGGCCAAAAGCGCTGCGCAAGGTCGCGCGCCACAGGGTTGAAGATCGCGATCCGCTCTGCCGTCGCCAGATCGGGAACATGGACGATCAACGGATTGAAGCTCGGGCGCCCTTTTGCAGCGTAGATCCCGGCAACAGCGATG
>ERZ650309.402-NODE-402-length-21507-cov-10.503543_pt1 | contig 21507 bp, 37 predicted proteins | sample MGYA00376245_ERZ650309 | MGnify/ENA primary metagenome ERZ650309 (study PRJEB26733, sample SAMN07839294) | wastewater metagenome | biome: urban; feature: wastewater treatment plant; material: waste water | place: USA: North Carolina | collected 2016-04-26 ...
GGGACTCGGTGAGCCCAATGGTGTCCCAGGTAGAACGCCCAGTTGCGGGCGTACCGGTTCAGACGTGGCCCGTGGACCTCGTAGCTAGAACTCCTCGTCCGCCAGCTCTACGAGCCCGAGGGGGCTCACGGAGATGGAGAGGTCCGAGGAGTTTGCACGTGCGCTACCGGGGTAGAATGCTACCGACATTGTGCGATCACCTCCGTCCCGTCGTCTACGAGGGCGGCCTGCGCCAGCACCTCAGTCTTGATCTGCTCACGCCGTTCATCTGACAAAGGCCAGGTGGCGTTCTTGCGAACGTTACACGGTCCGCAGAGAGGTTGGTGATTCTCGATCGTGTGCATTCCTTCACGAGCCAGCGGCTGAATGTGATCCCAGTGCAGAACCAGCTCACCGCCGACGGTACGGCCGCAAATTGCACAGCACCCATTGTGCTCGGCAAGAAGGGCATCGAGCTGAGGCTGGGTAATCGCCTCAACTACTGCCGCATCAGCCTTCTGCGCACGCCGACGTGACTCCGATCGACGGGTAGACGATCGACGCTGCTCCCGGACCGCAGGGTCTTCGCCTCGCTGCTTGTGCTTCTCGTACCGCTCTTCCCGGTTGGCCTCATGGTGCGCCCGCAGGCGTTCTTGTGACCACTCCGGGTTATCAAGGTGATACTGCCGAGTCTTGGCGATCTTGGTAGCTCGGGTGCCCGCATCGGTGGCGTACTTCTCACGCATGCGCTCGTTGTTACACGCCTTGCAGTTCGGGTCCTTGCCATCCTTCTTGCGCCGGTTGTTGTGGTACTCACTCAATGGCTTCGACAGCTTGCAGCGAGTACACACCTTATCGTCGGCCAGTTCCACCAGACCAAGCGGTGATACCGATATGGAGAGGTCAGACCCGACAGCACGAGCAGATCCCGGGTAGAAAGCGACCGACATGGTGAGTCACCCTAGTCCATCTCATAGTCGGGCTTGCGAGAGCCGTAGTAGTCCCAAGCATTCTCGGTACCAATGGCCCGAGCCTGGGCGTCCCACTTGGCGTAGGGGTTCCGGTGCTCGTTCTCCTGGGCGTCCTGCTCGGCGTACTTCACCTTGGCGCTCTGGGCCGCCACCTTGTCCAGATTCTGTGGCGTGATCTGCCGAACCTGGGCGAAGAGCTGGCCGCTGAGCACGTCGGCGGTCATGCGGTGGTTGCCGTCGATGAGCGTCGGTGGGTGCAGCTCGGCAAGGCCATGCTGGGCCTGGTCGGGGAACTCCTGCCAGACCACCGGCACGTCTCGACCGAGCTGCCGGGGAATGCGAGGTGTGGAGCCCAGCGAGCGGTCGCCCATGAGGGAGTTGACACGCTGGGCCGAGACACGCTCTTGCACGGTGTTGATCGCCGGGTAGTCTTCATTGCTGCTCTGGATCGGGATCTCCACGAGGTCACCCTTGTTGCGGGCACTACGAGTCGAGCCCCAGTATGTGGCCTCGGCGGGGACTCCTGAGTGCGGCCCCCAGATATGGCCGATGCGGCCATCGGTCGCCTCATCAGAGCGCATCTCTCCGGCAGCCGGGAGGCCCGTTCGAGGGTGATACCCAATATCTTCGATGTCCGCCTCGTCGTAGTCGCCGGTCTTCCACGAGCCGTCGGCCATACGCTCCAGCGAGATGTTGCCGTCCTCGCTCCGCTGCTCGTAGGAGACCCTCGTGGAGGCCGCCCGTGAGAGGCGAGCACGAGCAGACGGTGCGCCTGCGGGATTCACCGGGGAGAACTGCGTGGCCAGGTGGCCCATGCCAGGCAGCGTCGGCTGGTCCATGGACATGTCAGAACCTCAGGGACTGCTGGCCCTTGAGCTGAGCGCCGCTGATGCTGCTGGCCGCCGAGCGCCGCCGGTCTCCGGCGTACTCTGGGTCCTTGCCCGCCACACGCCGGGCCTCGGTCCAGGAGACCTCCTGCATGGCGACCGACGGTAGGTTGGAGCGACCCTGGGAGTCGGTGACACCCAACGCCTTGCCCGCCTGCCGGGCAGCCCGGATGGTGGCTTCGTTGTTGAAGCTGTGGAGCGCTCCGGAGCTGCCGACGAGCGGGCTCGGGTGGACGCTGGTGCCTGTGGAGTCCTTCTTCGGGATGTCCAGCGCCAGGCCCTTGTCGGAGCCCACGGTCTTGGCCACGTTGGTGCGGCCACCACGGCCGATGGAGGTGGCGAGGTCCTGGCCGTAGGAGATGGTGTTCATCCACGTGTCCTCGGCGGTGTTGCCCCGAGGGTTGAGGATGCCCTCGTGGCTGTCCCGGAGCCCGAACAGGTCCATGCGCTGCTGGCCGGGGTGGATCTGGCCGGTGACGACCTTCTCGGCGTGGCCGACACGGGTGCGGTACTCCTCCTCGACGGCGCCGCCGGGGACGGCGTTGACCGAGGCGCCACGGTAGGAGTGGACCTTCGGAGCCGAGTGGGGGTTCAGCGGGTCGGGGCCGCCCTCCAGGTGCTCCTGGGCCTTGGCGATGTTGGTCTTGGTGCCACCGGCCTGGATGAGGCGGTCGATGTGCGGGCCGGACTCGCCGGACATCTGGCGCATGAGCCCGCCGACGGCCTTCTTCTCGTTGTCGGGGCTGTTCATCGGCGACATGGCGGCGGCGGCCGTGATGGCCCGGTCCGTCGGAACGCCGTGCTGGGCGGCCATGCCTGCGATGTCACGGTGGTGGTCGAAGTACCAGCCGCCGCCGGAGCTGACGCCCTCAGCGGCCGACCGCTCGATGCCCGCCACGAAGTGACTCACACGCCGAGAAGCGGCGCCCTGGAGGGTCACCGGCTTGTCCACGACGTGCGGGGCGATCTCGGAGAGCTTCCCGGCGTTCTTGGCCGACTTCACCTGGGTGGTGGCGTTGTTGGACGGGTTGGTGGCGGCCCGGCCGAGTTGATCGACCCGAGCATCCAGCCGGGAGCGCACGGCGCCCTGGTCCCGCATGACGCCCTGGAGGGCGGCACGTCCCGGACGGTCGAGGTCGCTGAACTGGAGCGCTCGGTCGGTGGGGACTGCCTTGCTACGTGCTGGACCGGCCATGGTCATACCTTCCGGAGGTGAGGTGCGTTGGTGTTCTGCTGCCAGCCCCGGGCGATGGCCTGGTGGCGGCGGCGCTCCATGACACCGGCTGCCTTGGGGGCGAACGCCGGGGGGAGCTGGTGGGAGCCGAGGTACTTCATCTGGGCCGCCTTCACGGCCTCCGGTGCCACCTGAGGGAGGTTCATCCCGAGGCTGATTCCGGCGGGGCTGAGCGCCACCGGCTTGGGTCGTGCGGGGCGCCCGGCGCTGGCTGCCTGGTTGAGCGCTGCCATGGGGCTTCCCCCGAGCTGCGTCACCGACGGCATGGGGATCTGGCCGGGCAGCGCCATCAGTCCCGGTCCCCGTAGTGCGACCCGTTCTCCCAGGCTTCGTCCTCGGCGGCCTTCATGGCCTCGAAGTACCCGTGCTGGACGCCGGTCGTCATGCCGTTGGCCTGCTTGGTCATCGAGAACGTGTTGCCGTCCCGGTCCGTCTCGGTGTAGCGATGCGGAGGTCCCTGCACCGGAGCTTGCGGCTGACGGGAGGGATCGAACCGGGAGTCGCTGCCCCCGGCTCCCATCAGCCGACCCGAGCTGCGTTGTTGCGAACGAGACGGGCTTCGGAGCCCTGGACCCGCTCGAACGTGGGGTGGTCGCTCTGGGCGCCCTGGACGAACTCGCCAAGGGCGACGGGGGCCTCGATCCACGAAGCCGAGCCGACGTGTGCCCGCTCACGGGTCGTCTCCTCGGGGGTCTTGATCGTGGTCACCGGGCCGGACGAGGTGTCGCCGTAGGCGCCCTGGGCGAAGCCGGAAGGAATGTCGGTGTCGGTGGCAACGCCCTCCTCGAAGCGGAGAGGCCCCTTGTTGCCGGGCGGGTTGGCAGCGACGGCCGACTCGTAGCCGGTCTCGGGTGCGTAGGACATGATGGGCTCCCTTGCGGACGGTGTTGCGCCCTCAGTATGGCATATGGATACGGGGCTGGGAAGCTCTACCGAGCCCGCATTCCGAGAGCCGGTTCCCAGCTGCGGTCGTTGATGTCCACGACGCCCTGGATGTGGCGCCCGAACTGGAGCTGCTGCATGTTCGCCTGCGGCCGGAGGTCGATGCCGCCGTGGGCTCGCCGGGCCTCGGTGTACGCCTGGGAGACGGGGCCGAACTCGGCTGGGAGTGACTCCTCCGACCCGGCGTAGCTGCCCCACTGGTTGTCCCTGTAGCGGGAGTAGCCGCCTCCGGGGTCGGCGGGCATGCTGGGGTCGGCCATGGCCTTGGGGTGCGGCCGGGCGTGCCGGTCGGCGAAGGCGTCGGCGAAGCCCTCGATCTTGGCGAAGTTCTCGGGCGTGCCGAGGGTGGTGGCGCCGCTGCGCTCACCCGGCACCATCGTCGGTGGCTCCGGCGCATCCCGGCCGAAGAGCCCGCCACTACGCCGCTCCGATGCCGCCTGGAGGTTGACCAGGGCCTGGGAGTGCCAGTCCTGCTGGTGACCCAGCTCGTGGATGAGTGTCTCCTCCTCCAGGTACCGTGGGTCGGCGGTGATGTTGCCGCCCGTCGGGGAGTACTGCCCGGCCTGCGTGTCGAGGTAGTCCACGTTGACCTGGGTGCCCTTCTCGGCGATGCCGCCCACCACCCGCCGGTCACGCCGGAGGGTGCTCATCGGCACGGTCGAGCGGGCGATCGTCTGATGGACGGTCTCCCTCGTCATGTCCGTGGCGATGGCCTCACGCTCGGCCCGGCTGGCGGTGCTGTTCGGGCGCCCGCCCCGGGCCTCCTCGGCGGTGTAGTGGCCGTTGAGCGCCCGGTTGATCGGGGCGGTGTCGCCTGCGGCGTTCACATCGACGTGGACGACCTGACGCACGGCGGCGATGCGATTGGGGCTGAAGCCCTTGTGGCCAACCTCGTCGCCGGTCCGGTTGGCGGCGTTCAGCCGTCGGTTCGAGAACAGCGTGCCCTGCTGGCCGTGGCCCCCGGGGCCGGGCTCGTTCGGCTTGAACTGAGGACCGCCGAGGTCGGCGAGATTCACCATCAGAAGAGCGTCTCCTTCTGAGGCGTGCGTGCGGGGCGTGTGGCAGGAGCGTTGGCTCCTGCGAGGAACGTCGGTGGCAGCGGCACCTCAGGGCGTGCTGTTTCAGCCTCACGACCGCCTAGGTCTCCCCGCATGGACATGTTACGCACATCCAGGGAATCCTTGGCCCAGGAGTCTCGCCGGTCTTTCATGGCGCCCGGCACGGAGGACTCGTCGTCGTTGAAGAATGAAGGAGCTGCGTGGTCGATGCCCATGTGACCCAGCATTCCGGCGCTGTCAGGAGAGAGGGTGTCACTTGGTGTTACTGCCCCCATCCGGCGGGCCACGACGTTGACGAGGCCACGAGCCAGACCCTGGCCCTGGTGGTCGGGGTGGACAGCGAGCATATCGGCGCTGCCTGGGGTGTAGTTGAACAGCTCGCCCTGCCGCTGGCCCGGGACCGAGATGTTGTCGTACGCCCCACCGACGAAGGTGTCCATCGGATCTTCATCTTCCCCCAGAGCGTCGTGGGGGTGGGCGCTCGCACGTGTTCCGTACAACGTCCCGACGATCTTGCCGGTGCTTGGGTCCTTGGCGTGGGCACGCATGGCTCCACCCTCATACGTGGACTCGAACTGATAGTCACCCTGTTGACGAATAGCCATCAGAACAACGTCTCCTTCTGAGGGGCGACACGAGATGGCCGAGAAGCGGGGGCGGTTGAGCCCGCCAGGAAGCTCGGGGGAGTATGGGCGGCAACGGTATCATCCCGCAGGGTGTCACCCTCGCCAGAATCCGCCACTACACCGGGCCAGTTGCCCTCCAACTTGCGCTCCCTATCCCAGAGGAGCTGCTCCCCCCAGGAATCTCGGCGGGCCTTGTCCTTCATCACCGACGCCTCGGCATGAGGGATGCCCATATGCCCGAGGAGCCCGGCGCTATCGGGAGTCAGGTCGGTACTTGGCCGAGCGGTGCCCACTCGGTTAAGAGCCACGTTCATCATGCCTCGCCCGAGACCCTGGCCTTGGTGCTGAGGTGACACAGCGAGCATGTCGAGCTGGCCGGGCGTGGTGCGGAGCAACTCCCCCTGAGGTCCGTGCTGGTACGCAGCATGCGTCTCGAACTTCCCTCCCCACACGTTCGGAGTGTGCTTCTGGGGGGTGGCCTGCAACGTGCCCACCAAGTCGCCCTCGTGGAAGGCGCTCACGTTGGTGTCACCTTCACTATCTCGGGAGGTAGCGAACTGGTAGTCCCCACGCTTGCGGATGCTCACCAGGCGATTATACCCCCTATCGGCGTGCAAACCAAGGAGCTTCGCTCTCCTCGACCGTCTCCACCGTGTCGTTGAGGCTCATGGCGCAGGCGATGGCGAGGGAGTCCACGTAGTCGTCGTGGACGTTGCGGTTGCCCTCGGGGGCCTGCACCATCATGAACTGGCTCTTCATCACCTTCTCGGCATCCGACATCTGCTGGCGGAAGTTCTTCCACACCCGCATCCGCCTGGCCTTGCTGTGGCCGGGGTAGGTGATATACCTACGCTGGAGCAGCTGGATGAGGTGCTTCCAGCGCTCGCTCTGGTTCTTCAGGTCGGAGTCCACGCCGATGACCTCGCAGCGGTGGCCCAGCATGCGCTCCAGGCGCTCGACCACGGGCGAGCCCATGCCCTGCTTGTCCACGCCGACGTAGGCCAGCTTGTAGGGCGCCAGGAACTCGGCGATCTCGAAGTACTGGTTCTCCCAATCGGTGTCGTTGATCTCCAGCCAGTTGAGGACCCGGTGCTCCCGGTAGCCCGCAGCGTCGGGGTTGTCCCAATCGACCCAGCAGACGGTGACCACCGTGGCGTCCTTCACCCGGGCCACGTCGATGCCAGCCACGCACGCTGAAGATGTCCACCCCTTGGTGATCTCCATCCTCTTGTCGGCGAGGTCGTCCAGGTCATCGTCGGCGATGAGCATGCCTCGTTCGAGCTGCCACTTCACGGCGAACGACATCTGGAACTCGTCGGAGTCCTCGCCGATGCGGAGCTTCTCCTTCTTGATGAACTTGGAGTAGTTGGGGTTGTACTTCTCGACCGTCTTGTAGTCGTACTCGAAGTGGTTCTCCTTCTGACCACGCCGACCGGCGGCCATGAGGCGCTTGTTGCTCATGATCGCCTTGTAGAACCCGCCCTTGACGAAGCTCGGGGTGCCGATCTTCACCATGGTGCCCGCCGTCGAGGCGAGCATCGGGGCGATCGACTTGTCCATCATCGTCTCGTCGGCCTCCTGGGCCTCGTCAATGATGCAGATGTGGTAGCTGGAGCCCTCGATCTTGGCCCGGGAGTTGCAGGTCTGGCGCCGGGCGAAGGAGCCGTTCTTCAGCTTCAGGAGCTTCGACTTGACGCTGGCCTTCTCGTCAATCTCGGGGTCGTTGAGGAAGGCGACGGCGTGCGGGCTCGTGAGCTTGTCGGCCACCCGGTTGTAGATGATGTCGGCCTGGCCGTCGGTGGGGGCGAAGAGGCCGATCCACACGCCCTTCTTGAACTTCTCCAGGATCTTGAACGTCTTGGCCAGCTGCGGGAACAGCACCGAGACGCCAGCGATGACCATGGCGAGTGTCTCACTCTTGCCCGACTGGCGGCACCAGAGGGCGGTGATCTCGTCGGCGTCGCCCAGGATGAGTGACTCCACGATCCGGTAGGCGAGGCCGTACTGGTAGGGGTGGAGCTGCACGTCGCAGAGGGCCTCGCAGAACACGATGGTACGGCGCACGAGGTCGTCCACGAACTTGGCGCTCTCCTCGTCCAGCTCCGGCACCTCGGGGATGTCGTCGTCGGTGAGGAAGTCATCGTCCGGCGCATGGTCGGCGTCGTACATGCGCAGCGCATCGGGATCGCCGAGGTCGATCGCCTGGTCCGGGTCCATGACGTAGGTCATACCGTCGGATCATAGCGGTATCGGGCAGCAATGCCCAGGGTCACTGGCCGGGGCCGACTACCACAGGCATGTCGTAACGAGGGACACCCTCCGTGGCATTCGCGGTTCCGGCCCCGACCAGTGGCACGGGAGGAGGGACTCGAACCCCCAACATTCGCCTCCAGAGGGCGACGCTCTGCCAAATTGAGCTACTCCCGAATGACGAAGCGCCGACGGCTACCCGACCCATCCCCCAAGGAGAAGCCTGGTCGCCGTCGGCGCTCGTACTCAGCCGTCGTGCAGCGGGATGCTGTTGACGGTGCCTCGCCAGATGTCGCCCTGCGAGAGGCCGACCCAGCTGAGGCTCGTGTAGTTGGCGATCGTCACGCCGAGGGACGCCTGGGCGTGCTGCATGGTCGCCGTCACGGCGTCCTCAGCCTCCCGGAGCGTGTCAGCGGGGATCTTGAGATCCATGACCACCTCGTCGTTGACGGTGACCAGTACCTCGTAACGGCACAGCGGGGCCGGGAAGTCCAGCTCCAGCTGCTCGTAGGTGGGGGTCATCGTGTCCATGGTGACATACTACCCGGAAAGTAGATGTATATACAAGTCAATTTCTCGACAGGATGGCATCCATGGCTAGGAGTGCCTCTTCGGCCTTCCCCCGGGACTGCTCCAGGGCGTACATCCTGGCGTCCTTCTCCAGGCCGCCACGCAGGGACAACTCGTAGAGCCGGGACGCCTCCATGAGGCCGGTCTCCACGATGATCGCCAGCTCCTCAGGCGCCAAACTGCCCAGGCGGGAGGCGAGCTTCTTGGGCTTCGCCTTCGTCGGGAGCGGGCGGCCCTTCCGCTGCTCCTTCGGGAGCGACTTGGCCAACTTCTGGCGGCTGGAGAAAGCGACGGGCATCTTCGGTACATCCTGACGTGTCGAGGAACGGCATCCACACCCCGTAGTCCGGGTCGAAGTGGTACACCATCTTAGCCCCGGGGTACAGCAGTTCGTACAGCAGGCCGTCGGCGGGCGGCGAGAGGGGGTACGGCGGGATCTCGGGAGGAGGGTTCCAGGAGCCGATCTCCTCGGGCGAGACATCAAGCGGGGGGAGCGGGTTCGACCCCGGCCGCCCCCAGCCGAGCTGGTACTGGCCTCGGAAGCCCTTGAACACCAGGCCCCGGCCCCGCCGGTAGGGCTCCTCGATCTCCACCAGGAAGCCGCCCTCGATGGGCCACTTCGGGCGGTCGGAGTTGGGAATGAGGTAGAAGCCGTCCAGGAACGACTTGAGCCGTCCCACTACCGCACCCGGCTCTGCACGCCGCTGCGCTGCGGGTTGCTCGGGGCGTTGATCTGGTCGGGCGTCATCGGCTCGTAGGGCAGGCCATCGAGCACCCGGTTGATCATCTTGCCCTTGCTGACGGCACGGGCGAAGCCTCGGTAGATCTCGTAGCTGCCCTGATACACATACCCCTCGGACGGGGGCCGGTTCCGCCAGCGGACCTGAAGCTCGCCCGTGGCGTGGTCGAAGCGGTACGAGGAGACCCTGGTCGAGTTGGGCGTCTCCACCCACGGCGTGAGGTCGTGGCGGGGGTCATCGGCGGCCTGATACTGGCTGGGTCCTGGCATGGAGACACTCTACCACCATCGAGTGGGCGCCCGGTAGGGGCTATCGAGAGTAGGTCATATCCGATACGATGCGGCGAAGCAACACCACAAGGAGCCCGTCATGCTGTCCACGATCACCCACGTCCTCCAGGCAGTCCTGCCCGGCGAGGACTCGCCCAAGGACCCGACCATCGTCCACTCCCTCCAGATGAACCTGAGCTACCTCACCTTCATCATCGGCACCGTCGTGCCCCTCGTCGTCGCCTGGCTGAAGCGCCAGACCCTCTCGAAGCCGCTCCAGGTCGGCCTCATGATCCTCGTCAACGTCATCGTCGCCCTCCTGCGCCAGGTCCTCGCCAACAAGGGTGTCCTCGACGCCCAGCTGGTGCGTGACTTCTTCGGCCAGATCATGACGACCGGCATCGGCTACCAGCTCATCATCAAGCCCCTCGGCCTGGACGACCTCGGCCCCGGCATCGTCGGCCCGAAGGACGCCGCCGTCGATCCCGAGACCGGCAACATCGGGCTGGCACCGTGAGCGGCACCGTCGAGGAGCTGCTCGCCGTCACCAAGGCCGAGGTGGGCTACCGGGAGCACGGCCGGAACCGCACCAAGTACGGCGAGTGGTTCGGCTTCAACGGCGTGGCCTGGTGCTCGATCTGGGTGGCCTGGTGCCTCGCCCGCATCGGCATGGACCCTCGGCCACTCATCGACAACTACGCCTCGGTCGAGCTGGCCTTCAAGGGCTGGAAGCGGCTCGGTCGGTACGTCGGGAAGATGGACATCCGCCCCGGCGACATCCTGTGGTTCAAGTTCCCCACGGGCAACCACACCGGCTTCGCCATTTCCAAGCCCTACCGCCGGGGCCTCATCTGGTACGTGCGCACCCGAGAGGGCAACACGGCCGTCGGCAACGACCGCAGCGGTGGTGGCGTGGACGAGAAGGAGCGCAAGCTCTCGCTCATTGTCGCCGCCGCCCGGCCCGCCTACAAGGACAGCAACCAGGCCCCGGCCCAGCCGCCCGCCAGCACGACTCCGGCGCCCACCGGCCAGGTCTTCGTGCCCGTCGAGCGGACCGGCGTCTTCAAGAGCCAGCGGGGCGCCAACGTCTTCGCCCTCCAGATGGAGCTGGCGGCCGTCAGCCCCATCTTCGACGTGGGCTCCGAGGCAGCATGGCAGGCCGAGCGCAACGCCACCGAGTACGGTCCCCAGACCGAGTGGCGGGTCATGACGTTCATCAACGTCCTGCTCCTCAACGGCAACCACGAGTTCCAGGGTCACCCCACGGCGCTCGTGAGCCCGAACCTGTACAAGGCCCTGGACTTCGTGTTCTGGGTCCACACCAAGCAGCAGCCCGTCGCTGCCAGCTGATAGGGAGTATCACATCATGAGTGACGAGTACATGGAGTCCCAGCCGACCCTCCTCTCCGTGGAGATGGGCCTCACCGAGGACATGGTGCCGGTCATCGTGTTGCGCCTCGGTGACGAGATGGTCGGCATGGACACATCCGATGCCGCCACCCATGCCCGGGAGATCCTCGCTACGTGCGCCCTCACCGACCAGTTCGCCTCGGAGATCGTCGGCCTCGACCGAGATCAGATCCAGCAGAAGGTCTACGACCTCCAGGCGAAGCTGGCAGGGCAGGCCGTCGAGTACGCCCAGAAGGAAGACCTCCGGGGCCAGGCCGGGCTGAACTAGAGGGTGTTGTTCAACGCCCCGAGCAGATCAGCCAGCCGGAACACGGTCAGCGTCTCCGAGCATGAGTCGCACCCCGCCCAGATCTCCTCGATGCTGCCGTCGAGTGAGAAGCTGGCCGCCGGGGAGCCGCAGTTCGGGCAGAGCTTGGGCAACTCCCTCCCGGTGACCAGCCGCACCAGCGACTGGAGCAGGGCCTCGTTCACCTCCGGCGCCAGGGGATCGGGTTCGGCGTGATGCGGGCCTCGTTCAGCTCCTCCAGCATCTTGCGCTCCTCGTCGGCGGCGGCATCGGCTGCCGAGAGGTACACGGCGCCGTAACGGGCTGCGTCGAGCCCTGCCTGGGCGAGGCCGGTGATGGCTCCCACGCCGCCGCCGATGACGGCGAACTTGGCTGCGTCCTTCTGTGTGTCGGTCATGAGAGGAGTGTGACACTCATCTATCGACTTGTCAACTCCCCCATTACAGCGGGGAGCCCCCGACCCGAAGGCCAGGGGCTCGTCCACCTGTCGTCATGGCGTTTGCGACACCAATTTCCTACCACATATCGGCCACGGACTGCGCCCACGTTGGCTGTAGAGGATCTTCGCTCTGCGATCCTGCTCTGTCCGGGAAGCTGCGGCGGGATCCCCGCCACCGGGTCCGACGCCAGCCCACGTTCGGTAGTCGAACTGGTAGGCGCCTCGGTACTTGCCGTTCGGGCTGATGGCGCCGTAGTTGCCGCCGGACTCGCACTTCCGCAGGGCGGCCCAGGACGCCTCGGTGGCCTGCTTGGCCAACCGCACCTCGGGAGGCCGGGAGGCGACGTAGGACGCCAGGCTGGCGGCCTGCTCCGGGGTCACCTCCACGCCGACGCTGCGGGCCACCTCACGGACCTGCTCGGGCGTACACGCCGAGACGGTGAGGATGGCCAGGACACTGACGATGAGCACCCTGACGGGTCTCTGCATTAGCTTGCTCCTTGTTAGGGGACATGGCAGCGGCCCCACCGAGAGTGATCCGGAGATCGCCCTCAGTGGGGCCGTAACACCACTGTAACACGGAACGTAAGCGGTGTCTACATCAGGCGCCCTCGTCCTCGCCGTGCTCATCGAAGTGACGATCGGTGCCGTCGGCGATCATCTGCTCCACGTCCACGCCGGGCGTGGTGGTCTCGGCGGGCTCGTCGCCCCAGAAGACGTAGTGGAACCCGTCGGTGGCCTTGCGGACCGAGTACTTCCGGGGTGGGGCGCACTTCGGCCCGATGCGGGTCGCCATGGTGCGTACCGACTTGATATCCATATCAGCCGGGACGGGGAGATACTCACTCTCCGGCAACTCCCGGATCTTGGCCGAGAAGCTCTGCATGGCCTTCGTCTTGGTCCGGTTGGTCGTGAAGGTGGGCCGCTCGGTGACGGTCTCGTAGGTGGCCTGTTGTGTAGACATGTTGTCATTATCTCCTGTTGTCAACTAGAAGTCCAGGGGGAGTGATTAGTTCACATCCCCGGGAGCTTCTGCTGGCCGGGCATCTGGCCCTCGTCGGACGACGCCAGCAGGGCCTGCGTGGCGGGGTCGAGCTGGGACTTGGCCAGCTCGTCGGCTTCCTGGCGCCGGAGGGCGTCCTGAGCCTCGGCAGCACGCACCAGCTCGGCGCCGAGGCGGCCGACAGCCTCCTCGTGCCACGCCAGATTGAACTCGTTCAGGAGCTTCTTCAGCCGCTCCTTGCCCTCAGTGGTGACCGTGGCGGTGGAGCGCACGACGTTGTTGATGGCCATGGTGAGGCGGTTGGGGTCGCTGATGAGGTCGTCGTGGGTCCGCTGGATCTCGGCAGCCTTGCGGCGATCCTCGTCGGCCTGCTTGGTGATCTCAGCGTGGGAGACCTTCAGCTGGTCGATGGCGTCCTCGTCGCCGAGGCGGGAGACGAGGTTCTCGACCATCGGGACGACCCGGCTCTCGATGAACGTACGGCCCATGATGCCGTCACGCAGCATGTCGAGGGTCTCGGTGTGGTCGATCCGCTGGGGGGCGGCGGTGATGGTCGTGATGGCCATGACATTGACTCCTTGTTGGGTTGCGGTCTGATAACCGTATCACACTCTTGACCTGTTGACTAGTGTGACACTCAGGAAATACAAGAGCCCCCGGACCGTTCCCTGGCACCGGGGGCTCTCGGAAGACGTGCGACGAGGGGGGTTCGCCGACGGCCTCTACCGTCCGGAGCGAGGGGGGTCACTCCGGGGGTTCTGGCTCAGCTGCCGAACGGGCCGCCGAGGATGGAGATGCCGCCGGAGCTGGGGCCGCCGAAGATGCCCTCGAACAGCGAGGCGAACGGGTTGTTGGCCCGAGCCGAAGCGGCGTCGAAGCGCTCGTTCAGGTCGTCCAGCTCGGCGTCGAGCTGCGGGCTCTCCGAGGAGATCCCGGCCAGCTTGTCGAGCACGGCGAGGCGCCGGTCGATGTCCTCGAACACGGCGTTGGCGATGTCGGAGTTGTGGGCGCCGAGACGGCAGTGGTCGTCGGTGTGGTGCTTCACGTCCGCCAGCTCCTGCTGGACGGCCCCGATCCGCTCGTGGATGCCCTGGGCGATGTCGCTGACTTCCTTGCGGAGGACGGTGGCGAGGTTGTTGACCTCGTTGTCGATGTACTCCTTGGTCTCCTGCTTCATGAGGTGATACTCCTTATTGTTGTGTGGGCCATTGTGTGTGTGATACCCCCTATCGAGGCACGGCCACGACGATGGTCGCCGTGATGATCTCGGTGGCGGTCTGGATGACGATGGTCTCGTCGCCCCGGGCCAGGAGCTTGGCTCGCTTCGGGTCGTCGGGGGTCGGGAAGACCGGCAGGATGGGCAAGCGTCGCCGCTCCGGCGGCGTATCAGCCAGCGCCGCCCGGTTCGCCCGGTCGGACTCGATGATGGCTGTGGCCAGCTCAGGTACCGGCGTGATCGGCTGCGGCGCCGGGAAGGGCAGCTGGAGTTGCTCGTCGGCACGGGGGTGCTCGACCACGATCTCCTCGTGGTCGGGGAGACCGGGCTGGCAGCGGGCGGGCTCCGACAGGGTGGACGAGTGGAAGATCGGGAACTGGTTCCGCTTGATGCCACCTGCCTTGCCGACCCGGTAGAACGCCTCGGTGTCATACACGTAGGTGGCGTGAGCGCAGCGGTACACGAGTCCCTTGGCTACAGCGTCGTTCGTGGAGATGTTGAGCGAGCTGAGCAGCTCATCCGTGCTGGGGGCGCCACTGTTGCGCCGCCCGCTCGCACGGGCCACGACCCGGTTGTGGACCTGCCCGAGCACGGTGTTGGCGGGCTGCTGGTCCTCGCCAAAGAGTTCACGGAGCTTCTTCGAGTCGATCGGTGTGTTGGGGTTCGCCACGAACCAGTCCTTGAGCAGGTCTCGCAGGGCATCTCGCTTGGGGCTCGTCTTCGCCGACATGAAGTCTCCTTGGTGGGTTGCGGTGTGTCTCCATCATACACACATACAATGACGAGATGTCAACTATTGAGAGGAAATTAGTTGCTATGAGCAGCCGTTCCAGAGCCCCATGGCCCGGCGGGGCCTGCTGACCAGCTCGTGGGCGTTCGGCATATCCGGAAGGTCTCCGAAGATGGTGTTGATCGGGCGCCCGGTGATGGGGCTGTAGAGCAACTGGATGTCCGGCGCACGCCAGGTGTTGCGCACCGTCCGCAGCGCCCCGAGGAGCGGCTCCAGGCTGTAATCGACCCTGACGCCCTCCAAGATGGGCGACGTGCGCTCGGGCAGCACGAGGCCGGTGACGTGGCCCGGCTCCTCGTTGAGGGCGATCGTGAGCATCATGGTGGAGCGGGCGATCGGGTTGATGGCCTCGTCAGAGCCGAACATCGGGTCCCACCAGAAGCTCTGGTAGACGAACACCCGCTGGGTGATGAGGTTCCACCCGATAGCGATATAGTCACTCTCAACGATCTGATAGTCCGGCGGCAGCGGTAGCGCTGAGACCTGCTCCTGGAGCATCTTGATGAAGTTCTTCAAGTGCCGGTGGACCTTCTGGCGCTTGTGGGCAGCCTCTCGATCGAGGGCGGCGCCCCACCCAGACTGAATCTCCTGGGGCGTGTTGTTGCGGAATACGGGGACGTGGGCCATGCCCCCACAGTATCACCATCACGGCGTGCTTGCGCAAGTAGCAACTATTCGCTACAGTGTCTCCATGACCACAACCGACCGAATCTTCCCTGACAGCAACCCCATCGTGGAGCTGCGCCAGGTCCCTAAGACGCTGGCCCTCGGCCGTGAGTACGACGACGGCGTGGCCGAGTGGCTGAACGGCGTCGTGGTGTACTCCCCGCCGAGCTTCATGGCGGACACCCGAGGCACCTGGCTCATCGCCTACGCCCAGGACGGCGACGACCTGCCCCAGGTGAAGTATCTCGGCGGGCCGCCCACGCTCGATGAGCGCCAGGCACGGGCCGACGGCCTCATGGTCTTCTGGGCGCAGCCGGGCAATTGGGTCTACAAGCGCTACGACGGCACGCAGTGCGGCGGCACGGCCGACCGGATCCTCGAAGAGCTGGTTCACTCCGGGCTCCGGGGACCGGCGTCGGGTGCCGTCGAGCTGCGCAACGAGATCGCCAACCTCGTGAGCACCGGCATGCGGGACGCCAACCACCCCCAGGCCGTGAGCCCCGCCGAGGACACCGCCGACGAGATCATGCAGCACCTGTGGTACACCGCCGATGATCTGCACCCGCTGTGGCCCGAGGTGAACTGATGGCCAAGACGATCTGGCACTGCGTCAAGTGCTCCTCGGTGCTCCACGGAAACGACATCGCCACTGAGCACGCCCTCGAAGGCCACGAGGTCCACGAGGAGTCACTCTGCTACCGCTACGGCGACGAATTGGGCCACAGCGACTGCCCGGCATACCTCCCGCCGGACTCGGCGACCCGGAACGCCTGATGGCCAACGACAAGCCGACCACCTACTCCGTCCGGGAGATCGCCACCATCGACGTGAGCGTTGCCGAGGAGATCCTGGCGGCCCACCCCACCCTGGCGGGCTTCATCAAGATCCACAAGACGGTCGCCAATTCCAACCTCACTCCCTTCGTGACCCAGATCCGGGAGGCAGGGCACCTCCGTGAGAGCGAGCTGCCGGGTACTGAGGCGTTCGAGGTGGTCGATGGTGACACTCTCCAGCCGGTAGTGCCTCTCCCCAGCGTGGAGGAACTGCGCAGTATAGCTGCCGGGCTATTGCGCCAAGGCACGGGCACATTCAAGGACATCACCAGCACTACATAGCCCATATCGCACAAGGACCCCTCCCCCTCCAGATTTCGGGTCCCATGCCCTTCCCCATAGCCATTCCCATTCGGCCACGAACCGGCCAAATCCGCCCATATTTCCTCAACTTCTTGATATTCGGCTGCCGGACGAACGGCGGCATGGAAAGGACACTCCACATGGCACAGCACACCGGGGTCCGCTACGTCCTCGACACCGGGGTAGCACTGAAGATGCTCTCCCAGGAGCCGCACCTGAGGTCGATCATCACTGCCGAACGGTACGTCAACCGACTCAATTCACCCGACGCCATGACGGAGGCGATGTCGGACGGTTTGCTCAATGCTCAGACCGACCCACGCCCGGGTGAGCTGCTCGTCATCGACTTCAACAACCTCGACTTCACGATGCACTCGGGTACTGGTGCTCGGAACCGCTCGTGGTCTGCTCAGTGGGAAGCACATGGGGAGCTGTTCTTGTTCTGACGTTGCTCAACTTCTTGATATGCCTATGAACCATGCTCCATGGGTACTACAGGCGGGGTTCTTGCTACGTGCCCACTTGGAGGAATGTGAGCCCTAGGCCCCCCGTGCCCATGCGCCGATCTTAATGGTGCCCCCCTCCAAGCATGCGGCTTGCGCTTGGGCATGGGATGTGCTAGGCGCATGGCCATGCCCACTCCCATGCCCAGCCTGGCCAATTGGACAACTAGTTGCTATCTGTGCTAGGGCCACAATACAGCTGGGCATTGCCGTTGGGCATGGGCTGGGCGTGTAGGTGCCTAGGGCAAATGGCCAGGTGGTGGGGACGTAGTTGCTACCGCACCAAGCGGCTGAGCACCAGCACGAGCACCAGCACGAGCAGCACGAACAACGCACCAGCCTGCCAAGCACCCACGTACCGCTCCACCAACGCACACGCAACCGTCGTCACCAACCACCAACCCCCAGCGAACCACGTCACCCCTCTCTCCTCTCCTCCCTCTCTCATTGGCTATCCCGTTGGGATGGCGCCAAATCTTGGGCCGAGTTTCGTGCGTGCATCAGTTCACCGCCATTGCTTGCGTTCGACGCCGCGTGATCGAGCGGTGCCCGTCCGAGGCCACCACGACCTGCCAATCGGACTGAGTGCTACTCCGCCAGTCTGGATTCCATCGGTCGAGTAGATCGTTCACTCCGAGGTGGCCCTGAGCATGCTCCAGCAGGTCGTTGGATCGACCCCCGAGGTAGAGGTGGGCCGCCGTCACAGTGTGACGGTCGACCAATCGCATGAGCATCCAGGTAGCCGGGTCAGCGATTGGAGCGATCTCGTCCAACAGGTCGACGAAGGCCGCAAGTCTGGCGAGGTCGCGCCGTCGCTCGGGCGAGGGCGTCTCACCGCTGCGCCACTTGCGCACGGCGGAGACAGAGACGCCGCAGAGACGTGCGATGTCAGACCAGCTGAAGCCGCGGTCCGTCGACAGTTCTTCCAGCAGGACCAGCGCTTCAGCCCTCGCCTTTGCTGCAGTCCTCTCGTCGAGATCCCATTCCCGAACCTCCCGCCGTCCCGACTCGACGTCCTCGTTCAGGATCCGAACCGGGCCGCTCAGCTCGTCTGCCAGGCCCTCGATGTCGATGGGCAGGAGCGTGATATCAGGTATGCACGTGCAACCGTTTGCTCGGGCCGCTTGTCGGGCGACGTTGGTCAGCTCCTCGTCACTCATGCTCATTGCTGGTCTCCTTGTGTTGGCGCCGGATCGTTGCCCTTGAGGATGGCCTGGAACAGCGCACCCTCCAGCATGGCGATGATCTCGGGGTCAGTGATGGTGGTGTGGTCCTCGGCGACCCAGCACTTGCCGGGCTCACCTTCGGTGTAGATGACGCCGTTGCACGTGACCATGCCACGCTCGTTGGGCACCACGTGAGCAACGGGGATGCCGCCACGGTGCTCAGGTACTCGGGGCTCGAACGTCCACGGCACTGGTGATGGCTCGGCCAATTGGTAGGGGGCGAAGATGCTCGGGCGTGGCACCAGCGTGCCGTCGGCCACCATGGCGTCGAGCGTGACGTTGAGCAATTGGCCAACGCCGAGACCGATGCCACGCAGCTCGCCGTAGTCCATGGGGCCGTCGGTCAGCGCCTCGATGATCTGTCGGTCATGACGCCTTCTTTCGTGGGACTCGGAGCACATAGAGCACCGAGGCATTGTTGCGGGCGTGGACCTGGCGGCGGTCCTTCGGGTCGGGCCCGACGCCACCGACGTGGATGAAGCGGTCCTCAAGGCGGCAGCCCAGGTCGAGGGCGTGCTTCAAGGTCAAGAACTCTCCGAGCCAGAGCTTCCCGCTCGACACGTAGGTCATGCACTTGACGAGCACGAGCCGCCGGGAGACCCGCACGGCCTCGGTGAGCCCGTCGTCGATGAGATCCTGCAGGAGGGCTGGTGTAGCGGGCGCGTCATGTAGACCGAACCGGGCGTCCATATCGTCGATCGTTGAGGTGTCCCGGCCACCCTTGGCGGCGTACGGCGGGTCGTAGGCGACCACGTCGAAGCTGTTGTCGTCGAAGGGCATCGACCGGAAGTCGTGGCCCTCGCTGTAGGCCGTCGAGCCGGGGTCGTTGGAGAGCTTCGAGAGCTGGTGCATCGGCAGCTCGTCGGCGCGCTTCCACCAGATCCCGTGGCCGTACGTCGGGTCGAGGATGCTGTCGCCGTCACGGAAGTGCAAGTGAGCGACATCGACGATCAGGTCACCGTTGTTCGTCCACGAGTTGGCGGCCAGGACGCGGGTCATGATGCACGCTCGTCGAGGATGCGCAGCATCGCGTAGCAGTTGCGGGCCGCAGCGAGCGCACGTGCTTGCTCGTCCATCTCGCTCATGGGCGTGGGCCGAAGATTTGCTCCTCAGCGAGCACGATGGCCTCGGCGGCGTCCTCCATCCCCTGGTGGGGGAAGTACTCGTCATCCATGTCGAAGGAGTCACGGTAGAGCTGGCGCAGGCGCTCACGCTCTCCCTGCACGACGTTGGCACGTGCGTACTGGCTGCCGTCGTACGCAGCCTGCTGAAGCTCGCTCGGCAGTGCGTTGGCCATGGTGGCGTACACCTGGGCCACGCTGAGGTTGAGGTTGGCCTCGGGCATCTGGTCGTAGGCGGCGAACTGCTGCACGCTGCGGAGGTGCATCATGGCCATCTCGACGGCTTCGCCGCTGGTGCTGGGGGTCTTCACTTCATCCATATCGGTATCTCCTTGTTAGATGACCGGCGGGCGGTCACTCGGCCCAGCTCATCGCCTGCGACTCCTCGTACTCGTCGGCCACCTGGGCGGGGCTGTTGGAGCACATGCACTTCTCGACGTTGGCGACCATGGCAGACGCCTCGGCGGCCGTGAGGATCTTGGGCTCGGCGTGCTTTCGCGTTGGCGAGGATCTGCCGGGTGTTGTCGATGGTCTTGCGGATCTCGTCAGGGGACGACAGGGCGTCGTCGAGCGCCTGGTGGAGTTGCCGTGCTGTCGGTGGCCGGTGCCAGCGGTCTTGGTGGAGGTCGAGAGCACGGCGGGCGTGTTCTTCGGTGACGCCATCAACCCGGCTGGCCATGTCGTCCCACGCGGCGCCGGCGAGGATGTGTTGGAGCGCTTGGAGGTCGAGCGTGGCCCCGTCCCAGCAGACCCGCCGGTACTCGTCGAGGATGTGCGCAGCTTCGAGCTTCGTGATCGGCAGCGATGTCATGCGGCACCGCCGAAGTCGAGGGTGGCCTGGCCGTCGGCGACGGGGAGGCACGTCGGGCAGGTGGGCACGGGCCGGTGGTTGCGACAGTTCTTGGCGATGCCCGTGTAGAGCACGCCGGCGTCGACGCGTCGGCATTCGGGGCACCACATCCACCCTTTGCCGCCACACGGGCACTCGGCGCTCACTGTGCACCGTCCAACACCACAGGCGCGAGCAGCGCGACGACGACGCGCAGCTGCGCGAGTACAACGAGATGCTCGCAACGCTCAACAAGGGCGGTCGGTAGGGCGGTCGCATCAGAAGGCGTGCAGCCCCTTCGCGAGCACGGCTGCGCCGATCAGCCACAAGACGACCGCCATGATCACCGAGTCGTTGGCGATCAGCCATTTCTTGGCCTTTGCCAGTGGTGGATCGATGCGGTCGGACACCAGCATGTAGGCCACCAGTGGTGCGATCACCGGCAGGCTCGCGACGATGACGAAGACCGCAGACGGGACGATAAGCGCGGTGGCGCTGAGCTCTGTTTTGGCCAGTGCGAGGGCCGCGGCAATGGTGACCAGCAGCTCTTTCGGGTTGACCGCGGACAGGAGAAGGCCCAGGCCCAACGCTTTCACGGGGGTGAGCGCGTCGACGTGCGCGAGCCATTTGGGTTCTTCGGCTGACTCGCCGTGTTTGGGTCGCTGCAGCCACCGCCGAACTCCCAGCAGGATGAGGGCGATCCCGATCACGATCCGGACGATGGCGGCACCCCGGCTCGGCGAGGATTCCGGCCCACCGATGTCAGCGGCCTCGGCGATGGCCATCGCGATCACGAGCGGTACCAGCAGGCCGACTATCCAGCCCAAGCAGAAGGCGGCTCCAGACTCTCTGGGTTTCGGCGATAGGAGCAGCAGGATGATCGCCACGATCGGGAAGGGGCTCAACGCGATGGCGAGGGCCGGAGGAACGATTGCACCGATCGCGCTGAGCACGGCGGGTCCTTTCGGGCGGGGGTTGCCCCAATGACGATGCCATGGCTGGCGGATGGGCGCCGGATTTGTCCCGGACGACGGGAGTTTTCCACAGGGGTCGAGTTATCCACAGATGGCCGCTGAGGGGGTAGCGCCCGGCGGATGCGATGGGCAAGTGTGGACGGACCAATCAATTTCACGGCTGGGGGGCCACCATGTTTGAAACAGCAATGACCGTCGTTGGAAACTGCATCACCGAGCCGGTGATGCGTCCGACATCGGCGGGAGATGTCACCTCGTTCCGGATGGCGAGCAATTCACGCCGCCGTGACTCGGAGACCGGCGACTGGGCCAACGACAAGACGCTGTACCTGACGGTGTCGTGCTGGCGGAAACTCGCCATGGGGGTAGATCGGAAGAGCAC